>UZAT01441929.1_pt1 | contig 34922 bp, 50 predicted proteins | sample 2160861 | NCBI WGS metagenome assembly UZAT01 (sample SAMEA5138306, study PRJEB28736) | viral metagenome | reverse complement strand
CCTTCGCATAACTTTGCAGAGTAAAATTTGAGCCCGCCCTTCGAATTTTACTCTGCAAAGTTATGCGAAGGGGGTGTAAGTCGTGACGAACCTCGACAAAGAGGCCAGGATCAAAAAGGAAGTCCGGAGATTGAAGGGCGTTTTCAAGGACCTGGACGCCAACAAGCTGAAAACGGTCGACTCCCTCATCAAGCGGGCGGCCTTCATCACCGTCAACCTGGAGGACCTGGAGGCCGAGCTGAACGAGTACGGCTGGACCGAGACCTACACCAACGGCAGGAACCAGGAGGGCGTCAAGAAGGCGGCAGCCGCCGAGGCCCACATCTCCCTGACCAAGAACCTGAACGCGATCATGAAGCAGCTCCTCGACCTGGTGCCTCCGGCGCAGAAGAAGGAGAGCAAGTTGCAGGAGCTGATGAAGTCGTGACGCCGTTCGCCAACTATATCCAGGAGTACTACTACAAGATCCAGGCCGGCCAGATCGTCGCCGGCAAGTGGATCAGGCTCCTGTACGAGAAGATCACCGCGGGCCTCCGCGATGGTCTTTTTTACTTCGACGACCGGAAGGCCTCCCGGGCCATCCAGTTCATCGAGACCTTCTGCCACCATTGCGAGGGCCGGAACGACCTGATCAAGCTGGAGCTCTGGCAGAAGGCCATGATCAGCTGCATCTTCGGCATCGTGGACGAGAACGGCCTGCGGATCTTCCGCGAGGTCGTGGCCGTTATGGGCCGCAAGAACGGCAAGAGCATCCTGGCCTCGGCCATCATCGCCTACACGAAATACCTCGACGGCGAGTACGGCGCGAAGATCTACTGCCTGGCCCCGAAGCTGGAGCAGGCGGCCATCGTGTACGAGAACTTCTACCGGATGGTCATGGCGGAGCCCGAGCTGGCCGAGCTGGTCACGAAGCGCCGGTCGGACATCTACATGGAGACGACCAACAGCGTGACCAAGCCGCTGGCCTTCAACGCCAAGAAGTCGGACGGCTTCAACCCGCATCTCACGGTCTGCGACGAGATCGCAAGCTGGCCGGCCGAGCAGGGCCTGAAGCAGTACGAGGTCATGAAGTCCGCCCTGGGCGCCCGTAAGCAGCCGATCATCCTGTCCATCTCGACGGCCGGTTATGTGAACGACGGCATCTACGACGAGCTGCTCATGCGATCCACGGCCTGGCTGCTGGGTAACAGCGAGGAGCGGCGCCTGCTGCCCTTCCTCTACATCATCGACGACGTCAACAAGTGGGACGACATCGAGGAGCTGAAGAAGTCGAACCCGAACATGGGCGTAAGCGTCTCCCCGGACTTCTTCCTGGAGGAGATCGCCGTGGCCCGGAACAGTCTCAGCAAGCGGGCCGAGTTCATGACGAAGTACTGCAACATCAAGCAGAGCTCCACCCAGGCCTGGCTGCCCTACGAGGTCGTGGACGGCGTGGCCGGCGACGAGTACAGCCTGGAGGACTTCAGGAGCACCTACTGCGTCGGCGGCATCGACCTGTCCCAGACCACCGACTTGACGGCCTGCTGTGTTGTCATCGAGCGGGCGGGCAAGCTCTACACCTTCGCCCGGTTCTTCATGCCGGCGAACAAGATCGACGAGCTCCAGGAGCGGGAGGGCGTACCCTACCGGCTCTACGTCCAGGCCGGGCTGATCCAGCCGAGCGGCGAGAACTTCGTCGACTATAACGACTGCTTCGACTGGTTCAGGATGCTGGTGGAGGAGTACGAGATCCTGCCTCTCCAGGTGGGCTACGACCGCTACAGCGCCCAGTACCTGGTCCAGCAGATGGAGCAGTACGGCTTCCACATGGACGACGTCTACCAGGGCGAGAACCTGACGCCGGTCATCCACGAGTGCGACGGCCTGCTACGGGACAAGACCCTGCTGATCGGCACGAACAACCTGCTGAAGGCTCACTTCCTGAACGTGGGCATGAAGCAGAACGCAGAGACCCGCAAGATCCGCCCGGTCAAGATCGACCCGCGGACCCATATCGACGGCTTCGTCGCCGTCATCGACGCCCTGACGGTCCGCCAGAAGTGGTACGACCAAATCGGCGAACAACTCAAGAACGAATAGGAGGGACGACCCGATGGGTGCCTTCGATAAACTTTTCAAGCGGCCCAAGATCGCCCAGCAGGTGAACGGGTATTTCAAGATGCTGGACGGCTACACGCCCATCTTCAGCAGCTACGACGGCGGCGTCTACGAGATGGAGCTGACTCGCTCCTGCATCCACACCTTCGCCACCCATTGCAGCAAGCTGCTGCCCACGGTGACCGGCCCGGACGGACGCGGGCTCCAGGCTCTGCTGGACGGCAAGCCGAACCCGTTCATGACCTCGGCCCAGTTCGTCTACAAGTCGGCCACAATCTACGAGACGCAGAACACCTGCTTCATCGTGCCGGTGCTGGATAAGTTCGACCGGCTGGTCGGCTTCTACCCGGTGAACCCGCAGCAGACGGAGATCATCGACGTGGCGGGCGAGCCCTGGCTGCGTTATACCTTCTCCTCTGGGGATAAGGCCGCCATGGAGCTCGCTCGCTGCGGCGTGGTCAGCAAGTACCTGTACAAGAACGACATCCTGGGCGAGACCAACGCCGCTCTGCTTCCCACTCTGCAGCTCCTGAACGTCCAGAACCAGGGCATCCAGGAGGGCATCAAGAACTCCGCCAGCTTCCGGTTCATGGCCACGGTGAACAACTTCGCCAAGGCCGAGGACCTGAAGAAGGAGCGGCAGAAGTTTGTGGCCGAGAACCTGGGCGCCGACTCCGGCGGCCTGGCGCTGTTCCCCAACACCTACACCAACGTCCAGCAGATCACCTCCCACGCGCAGATCGTGGACCCGGAGCAGATGAAGATCATCCAGACCCGGGTGCTGAACTACTTCGGCTGCAATGAGGACGTCCTGCAGAACAAGGCGGTCGGCGACGCCTGGAGCGCCTACTACGAAGGCAAGATTGAACCCTTCGCGATCCAGCTCTCCCAGGCGATGACCAGCATGACCTACAGCAAGAACGAGCTCACCCGCGGCCACACCATCGTCTGGAGCGCCAACCGGCTCCAGTACATGACCAACACCGACAAGCTGCAGGTCAGCTCCCAGATGTTCGACCGCGGTGTGCTGACTCTCAACGACATCATGGACATCTGGAACCTGCCCCGCGTCGAAGGCCCCGAAGGCAGCAAGCGTTACATCCGCAAGGAGTACGCCGAGATCAGCCAGCTGGACCAGGTGGCCAAGCTGCAGGCCGAGCTGTCCGCCGCCCAGGCGCAGCTCCAGGCGACCCAGCAGCCCCAGCCTCCCCAGGAGGAGCCCGAGGAACCCGAGGAAAACGAGGAAGAAAAGGAGGATCTTGAAAAATGATCACTAAAGACGATTGCAGCGCCTCTATGCTGAAGGCTTGCACCATCTACTGCCTCAGCACCGACACCAAGCCCACCGACGTGGGCAACGCCAGCACCCTCTACGAGATGGACACCAAAAAGCTGTTCATGTTCGACGCGCAGAACGGCGTCTGGCTGGAGCAGTAAGGGGGAGAACCATGACTCCGAACGACAAGATCAAGCTGAAGAATGAGCGCCAGGTTCGAGCGCTGCAGGTGTTCGCACCTGCGCCCGAGGCCAAGCGGCTCGACTCGAACTACTACGTCGAGGGCTACGCGGCCCGCTATGAGCCATACGTCCTCTACGAGACGCCCGACGGGCCCATCTACGAGCGCTTCGAGCGTGGCTGCTTCGACGGCTGCGACATGAGCGACGTCATTTTCCAGCTCAACCACCAGGGCACCGTGTTCGCCCGCCAGAGTAACAACTCCCTGATCGTGGAGCCCGACGAGATCGGCCTGTTCACCGCTGCCGACCTGGGCCGCACCAGCGGCGCCCGGAACCTCTACGAGGAGATCAGCACCGGCATGATCACCAAGATGAGCTGGGGCTTCATCGTGGGCGAGTACCACTACGATCAGGACACCCGGACCATCGTCCATACGAAGGTTAAGAAGATCTTCGACGTGTCCGCCGTATCTATCCCCGCAAACAACAATACCGAGATCAATGCTCGAAGCTGGGCCGACGGAGTGATCGACCTGGCAGCCCGGAGTGAGGCCGAGCTTGACGCGAGACGCAGACGCCTGCGGCTCAAAATTAAATTACAGGAGGTCGTCAAAGATGAGACTTGACGAAATCAACACCCGCCTGGCTGAGATCCAGGCAGAAAGCGCCACCGCTCCCGACGAGCAGCTGGCCGCCCTGGAGACCGAGGCTGACGAGCTGATGGCCGAGCGCCAGAAGATCCTGGACGCTGTCCAGACCCGTCAGCAGCTCCGCCAGAAAGTCGCCGCCGGCCTGGTTACCGGCAATCCTATCGAGACCAACAAGGAGGAAAACAACATGGAAAACCGTACCTTTACCACCGCTTCCGAGGAGTACCGCAGCGCGTTCCTGAAGCGTCTGCGCCGCGAGGATCTGACCGAGGTCGAGCAGCGCGCCTTCACTTTCCTGACCACCAACACCACCGCCCCCCTGCCCGAGGTCATGCAGAACCGCATCATCGACCTGATCGGTGAGGCCCATCCCATCGTGGGCGACGTGTATGCCCTGAACTCCGGCACCGCCATCACCATCCCCGTCGGTAAGTCTATCGCCGCTGACGCTGGCAAGACCGCCGAGGGCGAGAACGCCAACGAGCTGGAGATCGTTTTCGACGACATCGCTCTGGCCGGCGAGGACTTCACCGCTAACGTGAAGCTGTCCTACAAGATGATGCACATGGCCATCCCCGCCTTCGAGAACTACCTGGTTACCAAGATCGCCGAGCGCCTGGGCGCCGAGCTGGCCAAGGACATCGTGGCCAACATCAAGGCCGGCATGAACGCCGCCAACAAGGTCCAGACCGGCGTCAACTACGCCAACGTCTGCGCCGGCTTCGGTGCTCTGAAGCGCGTCGGCCAGGTCGTGGTCTACGGCACCCGCGAGACCATCTTCAACAAGCTCGTCGGCATGGTTGATCAGAACAAGCGCCCCATCTTCATGCAGGCCATCACCGCCGAGGCTGCCGGCCACCTGCTGGGCGGCACCATCAAGTTCGAGGACGCCATGGGCGCCGGCGAGCTGCTGATCGGCGATCCCAAGAAGTACCTGCAGAACGTGGTGGCTCCCATCATGATCGAGAACGGCAAGGACCTGGACGTCCACAAGGTCGTCTACTCCGGCTACACCTGCCAGCAGGGTGTCCTGACCGACGACAAGGCCTTCGCCCTGGTCGCCGAGGCTGCCGGCTGATCGTAACACCACACCGGGCGGGGCTTAACGGCCCCGCCCATTTATTACCCAGGAAGGAGGCGCCAACATGGCCACCGACACCCTGTCAAAAATTAAGCTGGCGCTCCGCATCAGCCACGACAAGCTGGACGAGGACATCCAGGCAGACATCGACGCCTGTCTGATGGATCTGGAAGTCTGCGGCGTGACCAACGCGCCCCCGACGGACCCGCTGATCCTCAACGCCGTCAAGCTCTGGTGCCGCTCGCTCTACACCGACGACCCTGCCAAGGGCGCCGAGTACCTGCAGCGGTATGAGAAGCAGAAGGCCTGCCTGATGATGGCGGAGGGCTACGGCCGGGAGGCGGGCAGCGATGAATGAAGTCCTGACCCTGATCCAGCAGGCCCACGCCACCGACGCCTTCGGTGATCCCGTGGTCACCGAGACCTCTCGGGAGGTGTTCGGCCGGCTCGGCAGCATCGGCCAGGCGGAGTTCTACCAGGCCCACGCTGTAGGGCTGAAGCCCCAGCTGAAGTTCATCCTGGCGGACTATCTGGACTACGAGAACGAGACCCTGGTCGCGTACCAGGGCCAGCGCTATCGGGTCCTGCGGACCTTCCGCAACGGCCAGGAACTGGAACTGGTCCTCTACCAGGAGGTGAACCCGAATGGCGGTACCTAAATCCGTCGTCCGGTTCCGCAAGAACGGCGTGGAGTACACCAGCTCCGTGGACCGGGCCTCCTACCTGCTGGTCGAGCTCGTCCGGGCCGCTCTGCGAGACACCGGGAAGTTCATCGTCCGCACCGCGAACAGCGCAGCCATGAAGCTGCCGGGCCTGAAAAAGAGCCGGCGCGTCCGTGGCAAGTCCTCCACCTTCCTGTATAACGTGCCCTGGGCCGAGGCAGGCCTGCCGCACCTGGAGGTCGGAGTGGTGGACGACACCTGGTACGGTGTACAGCAGGAGCTCGGGGACAGCAAGCAGCCGAAGCGCCAGATCCTGCGCAAAAGCGCGGAGAACAATATCGCACAGATTATCGAGATCCAGAGCAAGTATTTGAGCTCCCTTGAAGATGAAGCGGAAGCCCTACGCTTGATCAGCGAGAAGGAATACTCCGGTGGAGGTGAGGACGGATGAGTAAGACCACGACCCTGCGCAAGCTGGTTAGAGAAAAACTGCAGACTGTACCGGGGGAGAGCTACCACCGTACCGCCCCAAGGGATGCGGCCTATCCGTACAAGACCTTCGAGCTGTCAAGCGTAGCCTTCCCTAATAGCCTTCGGGATGACTTCGACCTGGAAATCGACATCTGGGGCCGGGCGAACGACTGGAAGGCCGTCGAGGAGATCGCCGACCAGGTCGAGGCGCTGTTCAACGACGCCAACCTGCCCCAGTCCACCATTTATCCCACCTTTTTCCGGGAGAACCGGTACAACCTGGACGACCCGGACAAGACCCTGCAACACATCCGGCTGCGCTTCCTGGTGCAGCTCTACGAGGAGGTATAACTCATGGCTAATACTGTTTACACCGGCGCCGGCCAGGTCTCCGCGGCCGACGTCCGCTATGTCAAGTGGGTCGGCCGTACCAAGGGCGGCGCCGCCGTCCAGATCGAGCTGGAGAAGGCCATCTGCCGCTCCAATCCCGACTGGAAGTTTGAGGAGAAGAACGAGACCACCGTCGAGGTGGAGTTCGAGGGCCTCTACAACGACGAGGACCTGGCCAAGGACGACCGCACCGAGCCCTGGAAGCTGACCGTCCCCGACGGCGTGACCGCCGGCAACGGCGAGATCGTTCTGGGCGTCGGCAAGTTCTACATCGGCACCAACGCCGAGGACGCTGTGGCCGTCGGTCTGACCCGTGGCGGCGGCTCTTTTGTCGTCGAGCGCGAATACCGCGACATCGCTGCCGATGACGATCCCGGCTCTGTGGAGGACCGCATCCTGAAGGATACCGGTCGCCCCAAGCTGAAGCTGGTCGCCCTGCAGTGGCTGACCAAGGCCCCGCAGCTTTACTCCTGCGTGACCGTCAAGAACGTGTAAAACGGAAGGGCGGCCTCCGGGCCGCCCTATCTCATTATAGGAGGAGAAACCTATGCGCAAACTCAAAACCAGCGACGTTCCTGTCCTGTGCCGCAGTCTGAAGAAGCTCGGCCTGAAGGAGCGCATCCGCGCCGTCGCCCAGGAGGCGAACGACGCCAAAGATCTCTGGGACAACGGCTTCGACCTGATCTGGAGCCTGTTCGACGCAGCCACCGAGGAAGGCGGGGAGGTCGCTCTGTACGAGTTCCTGGCCGGTCCTTTTGAGATGACACCCGAGGAGGTCCGCGATCTGGACGTGGACATTCTCCTGACGAACCTCCAGCAGCTCGCTGCGGAGAATAATCTCGCGGCTTTTTTCAAGTCTGCAGCCAAGTTGATGAGATAGAACTCCTCGACTTGCTGCTGCATCGCTACCATAACATCGACTACGTCCTGCAGACTGACGCAGAGACCGGTCTCGCCTTGATCGAGCGGGCCATCATGAAGGACCGGGACGACCGGATATTCATCCAATGGGTGGCCCAGCTGGGAGTCATGGCATACACCGGCCACGTCGTCAGCCTCGCAGATTATAAAGACCGAGTAACAGGCGCCAACATCGACCGCCGCAGCACCGCGGAGATCATGAAGGACCTGGACGAGGTCGAGGCAGAACTACAGAAAGGGGGCACAGACTGATGGCCCTGGAAATCTTCCGACTGATCGGCTCCGTTTTCGTCGACACGGACGAGGCCGAGAAGTCCCTGCAAAAGACCGACAAGAGCGCCGGGGGCCTCGGCAAGACTCTGCTCAACGGTGCCAAATCGGTGGGCAAGTTCGCCGTGGGTCTCGCCGGTGCGGCAACCGCAGCCGGCGGCGCGCTGGTCGCGGTCGCTGAGAGCACCCGAGAATACCGGGAGGAGCAGGGCAAGCTGACGGCCGCCTTCGAGACGGCTGGCTTCTCCGCCGACGCGGCCCGGACCACCTACGAGTCCCTGAACGGCGTCCTGGGCGACAGCGGCCAGGCAGTCGAAGCTGCCAACCATCTGGCCCAACTGACCACCAACGAGAAGGAGCTGCAGGCCTGGACGGACATCTGCACCGGCGTGTTCGCCACCTTCGGCGACTCGCTGCCCATCGAGGGCCTGACCGAAGCGGCCAACGAGACCGCCAAGGTGGGCGCCGTGACCGGTCCTCTGGCAGACGCCCTGAACTGGGCGGGCGTGTCCGAGGACGCCTTCAACGAGAAGCTGGCCGCCTGTACGACCGAGCAGGAGCGGCAGGCGCTCATCACCGAGACCCTGAACGGCCTGTACGGCGAGGCCGCCGACAAGTACCGGGAAGTGAACGGCGAGGTCATCGCCGCCAATGAGGCCCAGGACAAGCTGAACAGCGCCATGGCCGGCATCGGCGCGGCCGTCGAGCCCTTCCTGACCGCCGGCAAGATGCTGATCGCTGACGTGCTGGCCAAGTTGACGCCCCTCCTGTCGGATCTGGCCTCTGTGGTCCTTCCTCTGATGTCCGCGGCCGTGTCCACCGTTTCCGGCTGGATCGAGAACCTCTCCGGGCGACTATCCGAGTCGGGCATCACCTTCGGGAGCGTCATGACCGGCGCCCAGACGCTGTTCCAGGGCGCGATGACCGTCATCCAGGGCATCTGGACCTCTATCGGCCAGCCCGTCTGGAACTTCATCATGCAGGCTGTGAACCTGGTCAAGGACCTGTTCATGCAGAATATGCCCGCCATCAAGGAGTTCGTCCGGTCTGCGTTCGCTGACATCCAGAGCATCTGGCAGAATAACCTCCAGCCCGCTCTGCAGGCTATCGGAAATTTCATTCAGAACGTGCTGGCCCCCGCCTTCCAGGTGGTGTTCAACAACATCATCGCCCCCGTGGTAAAGACGGCCTTCGGAGCCATCAAGGACCTGTGGAACAACTCCCTGAAGCCCATCTTCCAGGGCATCCTGAACTTCATCACCGGCGTGTTCACCGGCAACTGGCGGAAGGCATGGGACGGCATCAAGTCCATCTTTTCCGGCATTTGGGAAGGCATCAAGACGGCCTTCAAGCTGCCCATCAACTGGATCATCGACGGCATCAACGCCTTCATCCGTGGCATCAACAAGATCAAGATCCCCGAATGGGTCCCTGTTGTTGGCGGCAAGGGGTTCAACATTAAGGAGATCCCCAAGCTCGAAACGGGTGGCATCCTGGAGCGCGGCCAGGTCGGTCTGCTGGAAGGCAATGGCGCCGAGGCCGTCGTGCCTCTGGAGAAAAACAAGAAGTGGATCAGCGCCGTGGCCGAGGACATGAACAACGCCACGGGCGGCTCCGGCTCCCAGGTCGTGGCCATCCTGTCCGACATCCTGGACGTCGTGGCCGAGCTGGCCCAGATGGGCCTCTACCTGGACGGCGACGCCCTGGTGGGCGGCATTGCCAAGCGCATGGACAACAAACTCGGCCAGCTGCAGGCCAAGAAAGCGAGGGCTTAACCATGGCAAGAGGGACTAAATTCGGCGGCTGGCACAGCCACCGGGATCTGGGTCTCATCCAGCAGTCGGTGGACGTCCAGCCCGCGCCTCCCAAGATCAACCTGGTCGACGTCCCCGGCGCCGACGGCTCGAAGGACCTGTCCACCCAGCCGGCCGGCCGGGTGGTGTTCGGGGATCGGAAGATCCTCTGGACCTTCGCCCTCTATCCCGGGGACAACTGGGACGCGAAGCATCGCCAGGTCAGCAACCTGCTGAACGGTCTGGCTTGCGACATCGTCCTGGACACCGATCCCGACTACTACTACCAGGGCCGCCTGGCCGTGAGTAAGTACAAGAAGGACAGACTGCTGCGGCAGATCACCATCGAGGCCACCTGCAAGCCCTACAAGCTGAAGCAGGTGGAGACGAAGCTCTCCGCCGGCCTGACTACAGCGTACAGGCCCCTGGCGCTCGTCAACGAGCGGAAGATGGTCATCCCGACCATCACCGTCACGGCCGAGACCACCCTGCGCTGGCAGAACGCCACCCTGACCGTCGCCGCAGGCACCCACCGGATCGCGGACATCGAGCTGCAGCCCGGGGCCAACGTGCTGGAGGCCAAGGTGACCAGCGGCACCGGTGAGATCACCGTGGCCTACCAGGAGGGGGCGCTCTAATGTATCAGATTTTTTTCGACGGTCTCCCCATCTACGACCCGCGCACCGAGGACTACCTCATCCGGGACCCTGACGTCCACCTGGCCGTCGGAGAAGCTGGGGAGCTGAGCTTCATCATCGACGACGGCCATCCCAACGCCGGCCAGCTGACGAAGCTGAAGGGCGTCATGGAGCTGCGGGCGGACGGCCTGCCTATCTTCAAGGGCCGCATCATCCGCGACTCCAGAGACTTCGCTCTTTCCCGCCGGATCGAGGCGGAGGGCCTGCTGACCTGCCTGAATGACAGCGTCATTCCGCCCTTCGCCTTCCCCGAGGCCTGGGAGAATGACTCCGACTACCAGGCCGCAGCCGCGAATGGCAACGTCGTGGAGTTCTTCCTGCGCTGGCTGCTCGACGAGCACAACAGCCAGGTCGGACCCTCCCAGCAGATCCAGCTGGGCACCGTCACCGTGGCCGACCCGAACAACTACATCGCCCGAGCGTCCGACAAGTACGCGACGACCATGTCCGTCGTCCGCGGCAAGCTGGTGGAGCTCCTGGGCGGGTATCTGTTGGCCGACTACAGCGGCGAGACCACCGTCCTGCACTACTACCAGGAGCTCCCATTGACAAACACCCAGGTGGTGGAGTATGGGGAGAACCTCCTGGACCTGATCAACGAGCTGGACGCCTCCGAGACGTTTACGGCCATCTTGCCGGTGGGCAAGGACGGCCTGACCCTTCTCGACCTGCCGGACGGGGAGATCAGCCCCGGCTACATGAAGCAGGGCAAGGTCATCTACAGCCGGGAGGCGGAGGAGGATCTGGGTGGCGTTCGCGTCGTCCGTCTGGAGGAGTGGACCGACGTCACGGACGCGGTCAACCTTCAGCGGAAGGCCCTGGCCAGACTGTCCGAGGGCGGCCCGCTGCTGACCCAGACCATCACCGTGAAGGCCGTGGACCTGGGCTTCGACCCGGAGCATGGCGTCGGTCGGTTTATGGTCGGCCGGCACGTCAGGATCGAGAGCCGGCCGCATGACTTCAGCGCCCTCTACCCGCTGATGGAGCTGGAGCCGGACATCCTGAACCCAGGCAACACGAACATCGTGCTGGGTGCTACGACCAAGTCCTCCACGGACTTCACGAAGGCAGCCCTGAACAGCGCCAAGGAGCAGCTCGGGCTGCAGAGCGTCGAGCTTACCAAACAGACCAGCGAGATGCACACGCTGACCCTGTCGGTGGAGGCCCAGATCACCGAGGCGCTCCAGACCAGCGAGAACATCGTGTTCAGCGCCTTGGAGCAGTACGTCGAGACCTCCAACTTCGAGGAGTTCCAGTCCACCGTCCAGAGCCAGTTCGAGCTCATGGCGGAGGAGCTCATCGTGAAGTTCGAGGAGTCGGTCAGCCAGACGGTCGAGGTGGATGGCGATCTGCAGCAGATGCTGGAGACCCTGGCCAAGTACTTCACGTTCAGCCAGGACGGCCTGGTCATCAAGGCCGGCGAGAACACCATGACCTTGACCCTGGACAATGACATGATTATTTTCACCAAAAACGGGCGGCAGTTCGGCTGGTGGGACGGCGTGGACTTCCACACCGGCAACATCGTGATCGACGTCACCGAGCGGGCGCAGTTCGGCAATTTTGCCTTTGTGCCCCGGTCGAACGGGTCGCTCTCATTCCTGAAGGTAGGAGGCTAAAGTATGGCAACAACCGGCAGCGCAAGCGTGGCTGTCACTTCGTGGAACACGCTGAAGTTCACCTGGACGCTGGAGAGCCAGAGCGTGGCGAACAACGCCTCGGTCGTGCGCTGGGTGCTGCAGCTCATTGCAGGCAGCGACGGCCAGATCAGTTCCACGGCCGTCAAGGACTGGAGCGTGACCGTGAACGGTACGACCTACGCCGGCACCAACTCGGTCGGCATCGCCAACAACGCCACCAAGACCCTGGCCAGCGGCAAGACGACCATCATCCATAACGCCGACGGCAGCAAGACCTTCTCGTACTCCTTCTCCCAGGAGTTCGCGATCACTTTCCAGGGCGCCAACATCGGAACCAAGTCCGGCTCCGGCAGCGGTACCCTGACCACTATCCCGAGGGCCTCCCAGCCCTCCCTGATCACCTGGCCGGAGACGACCGGCGACGTGGGCAACTTCGGCGACACCATCTCCATCCACATGAACCGGAACTCGGACGCCTTCACCCACACGGTGCGCTACGCCTTCGGCTCCCGGACGGGCACCATCGCCACCAACGTGACGACCGGCACGACCTGGACGATCCCGCTGGACTTCATGAACCTGCTGCCGGCGACCACGACGGGCTCCGGCCGGATCTACGTCGACACCTACAACGGCAGCACCCTGGTCGGCACGAAGTACACGGGCTTCACGGCCCACGTCCCTGCATCGGTCAAGCCCACCTGCTCGCTGCAGGTCCTGGACGCGACCACCGTCAAGGACAAGTACGGCGCCCTGGTTAAGGGCCTGTCCAAGCTCTCCGTCAAGGTGACCGGCACACCGGCCTACAGTTCGCCCATCTCTGCCTACACGGCCACGGCCAACGGTGTCCGCCACTCGGCGGCATCGTTCACCACGGACTTCCTGACGGCCGCCGGCACGACCACGGTCACGGCCACCGTCACCGACAAGCGCGGCCGGACCAGCGCCCAGGCGTCCGCGTCCTTCACGGTGCTGGACTACGTCAAGCCCTCGATCACGGCCATGTCCGTCCGCCGGTGCAACCAGGACGGCACCGAGAACGACCAGGGCGAGTACGTCCAGGTCACCTTCAGCGCCAAGATCACCGCGCTGAACAATAAGAACAGCGCAGTCTATGGCGTCCGGTATAAGAAAACCACGGGAACGAGCTATACCTCCGTATTCCTCTCAGCCTACGAGAACAAGTACACCGTGACCAACGCGACCTACATCTTCGCCGCCGACAGCTCCAGCAGCTTCGACGTGGTCGTGGAGGCGACCGACGACTTCGCCACCGCCACCCGGGCCGGTTCCGCTTCGACCGCGTTCACCCTGATGAACTGGGGCGCGAACGGCACCAGCATGGGCATCGGCAAGGTGGCCGAGAAGGCCAACGCCCTCGAGATCGGCCTCCGGGCCTACGATCAATACGGGACGCATATCAGCAATGGTATGAGCCTGTACGGAGGCTCCTCCAGCCATATCGACGCGAACACGACCACCGAGCACCTGGTCCTCACCGCGCTGAACACGCCAGACCAAAGCCTGTGGTACGTTGAGACGATCTTTTACAGCTCGAAGCTGGCCACCAGCGACCGCCGCCAGACCGCCATGCCCTACAGACGCGGCGGGCATACCTACAGCCGCTACTACACCGGCGGCGTCTGGAGCCCCTGGGAGAGCGCCGCGCTGGCCGCTTGGCCGGTGGGCAGCATCTACCTGGCCTACAACCACACCAACCCGGCCACCCTGTTCGGCGGCACCTGGACCCGCATCCAGAACGCCTTCCTGTGGGCTACGACATCCACGGGCACCATCGGGCAGACGGGCGGCGAGAGTGAGGTCACGCTGAGCGTGGACGAGCTGCCCAGCCACTCCCACGGCTCCGTCTATTCGCAGCACGCGACTGGGACGAAGGATAAGGCCTGGTATAACACCAGCGGCAGTTCCGTGGCCTACGGCCCGGTGGCTACAGGCGGCGGCCAGGCCCACAACAATATGCCGCCTTATATTCAGGTCTCGGTATGGCGCCGGACCGCGTAAGAGGAGGAAACCATGAGTACTATCAAAGTAATTTGCGTCGACCAGGTCCTCGCCTTTGAGGAGACGCCGATCATCGCCAGCGGAGGCCTCAACGAGAATTTTGTCGAGTTCTCCTTCTGCAGCCAATGGGACGGATTTGCCAAGACCGCCGTGTTCTGGCGATCCGAGGAGGAAGTCCTCCACGTCGTCCTGGACGGCAAAAACACCTGCCAGATCCCTCCCGAGCTCACGGCCGAGGAGGGCCGGATCACCTTCGGCGTGTTCGGCGTGGACCCGAGTCACCGGCAGCGGACCAGCAACCTGCTGACCTACCATATCGAGCAGGGCGCCATCACCGTCGGCACCACACCGCCCAGCCCCACGCCTGACATCTACACGCAGATCCTGGCCGGGTACGCGAACCTGGTGGTTCCGGTCCAGGAGATCAAGAACGGCATCATCGTTTTGGCCAACCAGTCGGTAACTTTTACCGAAGGCAAGGCCGTCTTTAAGCACGCGAGCATTATCCCCTCCTCGATCTGCATTGTACAGCGTCGTGCGGCCACGGCGGGCCTGACGGGCGAGTTCTCCTTCGCTACCACCGCCGGCATGGAGGAGGTCACCATCGTCATGGAGGCGGCCGCGGACACGGCGCTGCAGCTGAACATTATCGTGTTTAACATCTAAGGAGGCGAGACCGTGGCAAAACTGATCAAAATTTCTGTCCGGAATAAAGTCGCAGTAGCTGACGGCACCCTGTACGTCTGCGGGAACAGCGACTTCGTCCTGGAGTTCGACTTCGACTCCGACTGGAGCGAGTACATCACCAAGACGGCCCGCTTCGTGTACCGTGGGACCTATGTGGACGTAGTATTCCAGGGCAATGTCTGCCCGGTGCCCATCATTTCTAACGTCCACCGGTTCTATGTGGGCGTGTATGCCGGGGATCTGCGGACGACCACTCCCGCCTCTGTGGAGGCCAAGCGGAGCATCCTGTGCGGCAATGAGCCCCCCGCGGCCCCGCACCCTGACATATACGCACAGATCCAGGCCCTGTTCGACGCCGGCCTTGACGAGTCCAGGGCGAACGCGAACGCCGCCGCAGCAAGCGCTGCTGCTGCCGAGGAGAGCGCCCAGCAAGCCGGGGAGGGCGCCAGGCAGGCCGCCCTGTCCGCTCAGCAGGCAGCTGAGTCCGAGACCGAGGCGACCAGGCTGACTGAGATCGCTACCGACGCAGCCGACACGGCGGCGGGGCACGCAAGGACCGCCGAGACGTTTGCAAAATTTGCCGAGGAAGGTGCTACGGCTGCCGGGGCGCGAGCTAACTCCGCCGCCAACAGCGCAACCATCGCGAGCACATACTGTACAAACGCCCAGGCCCATGCAAACAACGCCGCCCAGGCGGCCAACAACGCCGGGACTAATTCGTCCAGGGCGCAGCTGGCCGCAAAAGATGCGAAAACATCCGAGGCCAACGCCAAAACCCAGGCAAAGAACGCAAAAGGCGACGCAGAGGCCGCGGCCAGTTCTGCGAGCAGGGCGTCGAGAAACGCTGTCGAGGCATTACAGTCCGCGGCGAGAGCAAAAAAACTCGCCGACTCTGTCGGTACCGCAACCGGACTGCAGGCCGACTGGGGCCAGAACGACCCTACCGTAGCCGGGTATGTGCAAAATCGCACCCATTGGGCGGAGTTTGTGGGCGAGGTAATCCTGCCCGAAATGGATTTGCCTGTTAAGATCCACTCCGAGTATGTTTACGGCCTCAACGGGCTGGACATCCCCCTCGTCGCTGGCGAGGTCTACCGCGTGGTCTATAACGGCGTCGATTATGACGCGGTTTGTATTCGCGAGGCCGCCTTGCCTAACGCGTCGTACCTTGGCGACCTCTTTGGCGTCGAATACCCGTTCGCTATCGTCCTGTACGACAGCGGCAGCACGTCAGATACGCTGCAATCCTTCGACAAGGCGACCAGCGTGACTCTCGCTATCAAGCAGGGCAGGGACGTAGTTCATCCCATCCCCGCCAAGTTCCTGCGCCTGGCCGCCCCTGACGGTACCGTGTACCAGCTCACCGTGTCGAATGATGGCAGCCTCTCTGCCGTCCCCGTAGAATAAAAAAAACAGGAGGAAAAAAGATGGATTTGATGGATATTATTCTGGCGAAAAGGCTGAGCGGCAGCGCGGAGCTGCCCAAGGGTATGGGCTATATCGAAGAAGGCGGCATGGTGGAGATTCTGCCGGAAACTACTCTGACCTGTTCCGAAGAAGACCCGGGTGAGTTTTACATCACCGAGAATCCCCCAGTTCTTGTGGCGGGCGAAACCTACACGGTCAATCTTAACGGTGCAGAATACACGGCCACAGCGATTGATGCAATGCCTTTGTATGGCATTCAAGGTGTTTTGGCACTGAATGATGGTGCAAACCTTGAGACAGGTGAAGGTTTTGTGTTCGAGCTTCTGTATGCACCCGATATGATTGATGGGCAGCCGGTGTTTGCTGTTATGACAAATGACATAGGAGGAAGTTCCATTACCGTTTCCGTCAAGGCAGGTGGTGTAACCATCCACAAACTGGACAACCGCTGTCTGCCTGATGGTACGGCGAATGTGTTCGATGTCAATATCATCGTCGAAAGCGGCGAGGTGACTTCTATTGATAAAACGTTTGCCGAAATCTATGCCGCCGCTACGCAGGGTAACACCATTGTGCGTGGATTGCTGAATGACGGAGGCGGCTTTGCAGTTCTGCCCCTTGCCCTCTGCTATGCCGAGAATTTTGCGCTGTTTAGCGCTGCGTATTATATGGATGCCAGATTCATGGTGTCCATTCGGGTCGGTGCTGACGATACGGCAACCTATTCTCGTGGCTCGTAAGACGGAACTTTGACCGCCACCGAAGTGACGGAATAACAATCTGGATTGTGCCGCTGTCTATTGGATGGCGGCACATGAAAGGAAATATGAGTTTTGACAGAGAGGTGACAAGCTGATGGAGTTGACCATCGAGCACCGCCTGACCTCTGTGGAGGACCGGGCAAAATCCAACACTCACCGGCTGGAGAAGCTGGAGGAGAGCCACGAAGCCATCAACAAGCTGGCTCTCTCGATGGAGCGCATGGCCCTGAACCAGGACGTCATGAATAAAAAAATGGACAACCTGACCACCGACGTGGAGACCCTGAAGGCCGAGCCCGGCAAGCGCTGGAAGTTCGTCGTGGAGAAGGCCATCTACTTCGTGGTAGGCGCTCTGCTGACCTGGCTGTTCTCCAAGGTCGGACTGTGAGGTGATACCAATGGCCGGAGGGAAACGGCAGCAGAAGAAGCTCTGCTGCTCCAAGAAGATCGTGGTGGTCAGCTACGTCGCCACCGGCCTGCTGACCGCCACGCTGGTGCTGGGAGTGTTCCTGGCACCGGCGAAGGTCAATCTCTCGCCCCTGGAGGTCGTCACCGGCCTGGCCTGGGGCGAGACCGCGGTGGCCTCGGGCTTCTATTACTGGAAGGCCCGGGCAGAGAATAGGATTAAGCTGACCAAGGCCATGGTGGACGACTGGGCCGACAAGTACGGCATCGACGCCGTGGCCACCTTGGCCGGCATTGTTTTGAACGAATGAAAGGAGCAGACGAAGATGGAAAACTTGAAAAAGAGAGCAGCGAACCTCGTTTCTGTTAAGAGCATCGTGACCCTGGTCCTGACCGTCGTGTTCGCCTACATGGCCATCACCGGCACGATCAGCCAGGACTTCATGATGGTGTACACCGTCGTCATCGCGTTCTACTTCGGCACCCAGACGCAGAAGATCAGCGACGCCGTGGATCGTAGCACCGAACAGGGTGGTGACCTGAATGTTTAAGATCGCGCTGGACGCCGGCCACCGGTACGACACGCCCGGCAAGCGCTGCCTGAAGTCTCTGGACCCGAAGGAGACCCGGGAGTGGTGGCTCAATGATCGCATTTGTGATATTGCAGAAAAGCTCCTGGCCGGCTATAATGGCGTCGAGGTTTTGCGTGTCGACGACACGAACGGCAAGAAGGAGATCAGCCTCTCCGCCCGCTGCACCGCGGCGAACAACTGGGAGGCAGACTTCTACCTCTCCGTCCACCATAACGCCGGCGTGAAGGGCGGCAAGGGCGGCGGGATCGTGGCCTACACCTGCAAGGGCGCAGGCCAGGAGACCAAGGCCTGGCAGAAGGATCTGTACAGCGCCCTGATCGACCACACCGGCCTGAAGGGTAACCGGGCCAACCCGCTGGCCGAGTCGAACCTGTACGTCCTGGTCAACACCAAGATGCCGGCCGTCCTGCTGGAGCTGGGCTTCATGGACAGCTCGACCGATGTCCCGGTCATCCTCTCCGACGACTACGCGCAGAAGTGTGCGGAGGCCATCGTGGAGGTCCTGGTGAAGCGTGGCGGACTGACCAAGAAGGCCGGCGCCTCCCAGAAGCCCACCCTCTACAAGGTCCAGGTCGGAGCCTTCTCGAACCGGGCCTACGCCGAAAAACTGGCCGCAGAGCTGCGGGCCAAGGGGTATAAACCCAGTATTATCAAGGCCTGAAGCGTTTGGACTTTTTCACCCTCCCCAAATGGAGACAGTTAAAAAGTCCAACTGAAAAACCATCTCTCACACACATGAAGAAGCCCGGAGGTTTTAACGCCTCCGGGCTTTTTTATATTCCTTTGTCCTCCCAGTACTCGTACCTCTCCGGCCAGGGGAGGAACTCTGGGCCGCAGATCTGCTCCAGCCGCTGGTCCACTGTGTAGCGGGTGTAGCTGGCCTTCTCGCTGGAGGAGAGGCCGACCAGGGCCTCCCGGTAAATCTCATTGAACCGTTTGTTCAGCCTGGTCAGTCGCTCCGGGCCGAAGCCGAACTCCTCATTCAAGGCGATGGTCATGGCGTCCAGACAGCATTGGCCGGTCCAGAGCTGGATGATCTCGCTGGCCAGCTGCTTGCGCTGCTGCAGCCTCTTGGCGTAGTCGTTTTTGGCCATGTTTAGCCTCCTCTCCTTCGTGCGGCGGCCTCTTGGACTCCCCGCCAGGATTTGACGAACCAGTCCCACCAGCGCTGGCACCAGCCGGGGCATTTATCCTGCCCACCATTGCGGGTGCAATAGGTGCATGGGTAGACCAGGCTCTTGTCCGCTTTGAGGCAGTCCACGCACCTGGTCTGTAAAGCGCGGTCCGACGAGCCTGCGGGAAGAAACTCCTTTTTACAGGAGGGGCAGACTCGCAGCTCGACTCTGACGCTGTCGCTTCGTTCCATAGGTTAGACCTCCTTCAATTTAAGCAGGGCCTCACCGTGGAACCGGTAGACCTGCCGCTCGCTGTACCCGCGGGCCTGGAGCTTCTCGCAGACCCGGTTCCAGCTCATGCCCTCGATATACCGGTGACGCATGATCAGCCGATGCGGAGGACTCTCCAGGGACTGGATCGCCTCCTCGATGGCGAACTGCCGCGCCTCCTGCTTAGCCAGGGCGGTGCGGTATTTCTCCTCCAGGGCGATGTGGGCCGCGGCCACGTCGTCCATGGTCCGGTTCTGCCCAGAGGCAGAACGCGGCGTATGGGAGAACCGCTGGCCCTTGGGGGAATAGATGGAGCTCTCCAGGACGGTCAGCTGCTTGCGGAGCTGCTTCACTTCCAGGACGAGCGCTCTATAATTTACAAAATCCTCTTTTTCCATAAGGGCCTCCTTGTTTGGGGTTTATTGGTCTTGCCAGAATTCTGCGACGTCCTCGGGCGCGGCCTGGGCGGGCTCGCCCAGCTTCTCCTCGGCCCACTTGGCCGCCTCGGGCAGGGTGTCGAACATTCTGGCTTTCTTGCCGACGGTGGCGAGGTATTTCCCGCTGTCCAGCCGGCGGATCTTCAACACAGGGCTGTTCATACTCTCGACTCCTTTCAGTCGGTCCAGCCAGCGGCGGAGCTTCTCCGCGGTGTACTTGGTCGGGGCTTCCAAATAGTAAGCAACGTCGGCGACCTGGTCCAAGATCGCCAGGTACAGCAGCACATCGGCGACCTCCTCGGTCAGGGCCTCCCGGGCCTGCTCCGGGGTTACGGGGGTGGGGTTGGAGCCGTCGATGACCCGGCGGAGTTTGAGCGCGGCCTGGGCCAGCTCTGCTGCCTCCTCGGCCAGCCCGGCCAGCAGCTCCGTCTCTCCGATCTTGCCGCGGATCTCCTGCTTCTGCTCGTACAGGTTCACGGTCAGCCCTCCCTCTGGATGCCGCGCCACTCCCACTTGTCCCCGGCTTTGCAGGTCTTACAGGCACAGTCGTGCGGGCAGCAATCACAGTCGAAGTCTGCATCCTCGCAGGGTGCAGGGTTCTGGCAATGAACACACAGCTCGCAGCAGTCGAGACGCGCCAGGTCGGCCGCCAGGCCCTCGATGGTGTCAGCGGCTTCGTCCAGCATGGCCCGTTTGCTCTCGCTGACGGTGGTCCGTAGCTTGGCCACTAATTCCTTGTAGTTCACGGTCAGCCCTCCTCAACCCATGGGCTCGGTCACGGTGGTGCAGTAGAAGCCCTTGTACTGGCCGGCGTGGTAGATCAGGCGCAGGTACCCGTCGGGGGACTCCAGGAAATAGTCGCCGGGGGCCTCGGAGTCGGGGACGTACTTCCAGCCCTTGAGATGTCCGGCGGGCAGACGACCACAGTCAGAGCAACGCTTGACGACGACGCCGTACTCGATGGAGCGGGTGGCCTTCTTCTTGAACAGGTTAAACATAGATTTATACTCCTTTCACAATCTCCAGGCGGAGGGCCTCCAGGGCCGCCGTCTGGCCTTTTTCTTTTCTCGCCAGGGCCTGGAGCACTCGCTCGTCGTGGGTGCCCTGGAGTACGATGTGGAAGATCCGGCAGACGTTCGTCTGGCCGGGCCGGTTCAGCCGCTCGTTCGCCTGCTGGTAGAGCTCCAGGCTCCAGGTCAGGCCGAACCATATCAAGATATGGCCGCCGTATTGCAGGTTGAGCCCGTGGCCGATGCTGGCCGGGTGGGCGATGGCCACCGGGATCTTGCCGTCGTTCCAGTCGTGGATGTCCTGGGCGGTGTCCAGCTTCCGGCAGGGGATGCGGGCCTTGATCCTGGCCTCGTCGTGCTGGTAGGCGTACAGGATCAGCACCGGCTCACCGCCGGCCTGCTCGACCAGCTCCTCCAGGGCGTCCAGCTTCAGGTCGTGCAGCTCGTGGACCTGGCCGTCCATGTCGTAGATCGCACCGTTCGCAAACTGCAGCAGCTTGTTCGTCAGGGCGGCAGCAGAGCCGGCCACGATCTCCCCGTCAGCGTCCAGGCACTCCAGGACCTTGTCCTTCTCGAACTGTTTGTACTTCTTCAGGAGCGGGGCGGAGGGCCGGACGGTGACGTCGGTGTAGATCTGGCCGGGCAGCGCCAGGACGTCCTCCTTCTTAATGCTCATGCAGATGTCGGCGATCCGGCTGTAGACCTCGTCCTCCGCGCCTTCCTTCGCCCGGTAGCTGTACACGATGGGGCCGTTCGACTTCTCTGGGATTAGGTAGCGGGCCCGGAAGGCGCCCAGGGTTTTACCCAGGCGCTCGCCCTGGTCCAGCAGGTAGAGCTGCGGCCAGAGATCCTCCAGGCCGTTCGGGCGGGGTGTGCCGGTCAGCCCGATCAGGCGGCGGATGCGGTCACGGACGCGCCGGAGGGCCTTCCACCGTTTGGCCTGCTGCGACTTGAAGCTGCTCAGCTCGTCGATGACCACGATGGGGAAGGGCCAGCGGCCGCCCAGGTGGTCGATCAGCCAGCAGACGTTCTCCCGGTTTATGACGTAGATGTCAGCGAAGGGACCCTCGAACACACTCCGCAGGGCGTCGATGCGCTGCTTCGCTGTGCCCATGATGGGCCTGATCCGCAGATGCTGCAGGTGCTCCCAGGTGCTCGCCTCGGTCGTCCAGGTGTCCAGGGCCACGCGCTTCGGCGCGATCACCAGGACCGGCCCGTCCTCCAGGTAGTCGTAGAGCAGCCGGGAGATGGCGGTCAGGGTCGTCACCGTCTTGCCGGTGCCCATGCCCCAGAGGAGGGCGGAGGCCGGGTGGTCGATGATCCAGTCCATGCCGGCCACCTGGTGGGGGTATGGGTGGAACTGCTTCATATCTCGATCACCTTCTCGAATATCTCCAGGTCGGCGTAGCTCCAGATGACGTCGTGGCGGAAGCCCAGCTCCTGCAGCTTCTTCATCCACCACACCTGCAACTTGCTCATCTGGCCACCCTTGGGCCGTTTCAGCTCTACGAACCATACACGGCCCCGAGGCAGCAGGACGATGCGATCAGGCACACCGGCCCAGCCGGGGCAGACCCACTTCAGGCAGAGACCGCCGTGGCGCTCAACCATGTCGCGGAGCTTCTTCTCGATGTCCTTCTCCAGCGGCGTCATGCTTCCACGCTCCTCTCGAAATATCTCTGCCGGCCATAGGGTCCGGCGGTGATCTTGGCGTTCCCTTTGTGCTTCCACTCGGGGAGCTTCGCCATGATGTCCCGGACGTCTTTCCCGGCGTACCGGTCCAACTTGTCCGGGCTCTGGCCCAGGGCCTCGGCCCAGATCTCCAGAGAGCAGACAGTCCGCCGCTCCTCGGTGCCTTCGGCCGAACCCTGCAGCCATTGGCGTCGGTCGTAGAGGTCCATGGTCGGCCAGTCTGCCGGGAGCTTCCGCTCCAGGTAGGCCGCCACGATCCCGACCTGCGGATTCTCCTCCTCGTAGGTCTCCTGGACCTCCCGGGCGATCTTCTCCATATCCTTGGAGAGGTAGAGCGGCTCGCCGGCCTTGTAGAGGGCCACGGCTTCCGCCCAGATCAGGCGGACGGTCTCCGGGGTCAGCTCCTCCCAGAAGTCCTTCAGCGGCTCGTTCGGGGTGTCGACCACCCAGAAGCGCCGGTTTCCGGTGGTGTCCCGGAGGAACTGGGACTCGTTCGTGCTGCCGATAAAGATGCATTGACGGGGGAACTCCTGGAGCCGTCGGCCGTATGCCGGGCGGTACCGGTCGGACCGTTTGGAGAGGAACAGCTTGATCGCTTCGACCTCCGCCTTCCTCATGCCGGCCAGCTCGCCGACCTCCATGATCCAGACGCCCTGGATCTGCTCCAGGGCCTCCTTGCCCTGGACGGTGGTCAGGGTGTCGCTGAACCATTGCCCGCCCAGCAGGCCGATGAAGGACGACTTGCCCAGGCCCTGGGCGCCGCGGAGGGTCAGCATATTGTCGAACTTGCAGCCGGGCCGGTAGATCCTGGCCACGGCGGCCGCCATGACCTTTCGGGTGACGGTCCTGGTGTACTCGTTATCCTCGGCGCCCATGTAGTCCACCAGTAGGGTGTCGACGCGCTTGACGCCGTCCCACTCGCAGCTCTCCAGGTATTCCTTGACGGGGTGGAAGGAGTTCTGCAGCGCGACCACGTTCACCGCGTCGAAGATCTTGTCCTTGCCGGAGAGGCCATACTTCCGTTCGAGGTAGTAGCGGAGGGCAGCGTCGTCGCTGTCCACCCATTGGCTGCTGCCGGTGACGGATCGCCAGGGGAGGGAGGCCAGGGCGACGATGTTGTTCGCCATGAGATCCAGGGCCACACGACCAGCCAGGAGCGGGTCGCCGTTCAGGATGACGACCACGTTCTCGATGGTGGAGGCGATCCCGCCCTTCTCGGTGATCTTCAGCTTCTTCCGCCAGTCGTCCTCATCCGGCAGCACCTCGAAGTCCGCGTCCGCCTCGGCCATCCGGTCGGCCACGATCTGGGCCTTCACTCGTTCGTCAGCTGCGGCCAGGTCGGCCATGGCCTTGTAGGAGGGCCGGCTGGTGATCGGGGTGTCCGGGTCGATCCCGTCGTCCAGCTCGTGGAACTGATGCAGCCGGACCAGGTCCCAGGCGTTCACCAGCTGAGCGCTGGCGGGATCGGTGGCGTGGTGGGAATAGGTGAACTTGTCCTCGTAGACGACCACGCCGGCCGCGGTAGAGCCTTCGGTGAAGGTGTACCGGCCAGGCTCGTCGCAGGGCTGGTAGGCGGGGACGTAGGTCTCGATGGCCTCCTGGATGGTGTAGGCCCGGCAGAAGGCGCCCACCAGGCCGGACTTGGTCAGCGGGTCCTTCTGCTTGGCGGCCGTTTTCTTGACGACCTCGGCCACGCGGCTGCTCATGGGCCAGCTTGACACGTCGCGCCAGTTATGGTATGTAGCCAGGACCGCGTCCGGGTCCAGGAAGTCGGCGTCCACATAGTCGAAGAAGTAGGCGCCGTCCTGGGAGGTGCTCGGCCAGTACATCATGCGCTGCGGCTGGTAGCTGGTGTCGTCGAACTTGTCGATCCCCAGGGTGGCCGCCACCCGGCGACCGATGGCCTGGTATTCGTCCGGGTCGACGTTCCGGGCCAGAGGGACCACCAGGCGGAGCCGGGGCTTCTCCACGGTGTGCTTGTGGGTGGAGTAGACCGCGGCAGCGTGGCCGAACAGCAGGCCCCAGTCGTCCCAGAGCTCGCCGTCGGCGAAGTCGGCGTCCAGGCAGAGGACGGATCGGAAGCGGATGTCCGACCGGCTTCCGTTATTGCAGAAGCCGCCGACGAAGCCGCCCACGTCCTTGATCTCGCTCTGCCGGTTCCGGCCCATGGCCTTATACTCGGCCACGGTCTCAGGGGTGCGGGTGGTGTTCTCCAGCCGGTCCAGCAGCTCGGACCACAGGACCGGCTTGTTCTTCCAGGTTTTCGTTTTTCGTGAATTGCCCAGGGCGATGTCCAGCGCCTTGTCATTTTGGACGTGCATTTGCTCGCCCTCCTTTTGGTTTAGTCTTTCATGTAAAACGGTGTGCTGTAGCCGTCGCCGCGGAGCAGCAGGCCGGGCGCCCAGTCGATGGGCCGGCCCATGATCTCGGCCATGTCCTCCCAGCGGCTGCCCTCCGGGGCCTCGGCGATGATCTCGTCGTGGACGTGGAAGGTGATGTCGTAGCCGGCCTCGTCCAGCCGGAGCAGGGCGACGGCCAGGCAGTCCCTGGCGTAGGCCTGGACGATGTTCTCGACCAGCCGGCCGCCCCAGGTCTCCATCCGTTCCCACTTGCGGGTCGTTTGGTTCTGGCCCATGAAGCAGATCTTGCCCTCATTGTCAAGTCGTGCTCCCCAGTAGGAGAGGACACGGCCGGACGGGAGCCGGCAGCGGAGGGCGTCGCCGTCCTTCCGGTATTTCACGCCGCACCGGAGGGCGAAGCTCTGGCCGGGGAAGCGCAGGGCGCTCTTGGCCTTGGCCTCCGCCTCCCGCCAGAACTGCGGGATCGTGGGGGAGGCGGCCCGCCATTGGTCGACGATGCTCTGCATCTCGTCCTCGGTCAGGCCCATCTTGTCGGCGCCGAAGGCCTTTAGGGCGGACACGCCGCCGCCGTAGCCGCAGGCCAGCTCTGCGATCTTGCCCTTCTGCCGGAGGTGGCCGTTCACGCCATGCTTCACGACCGGGACCTTGAACATCTGGGAGGCGGAGCTGCAGTAGATGTCCCCGCCCTGGGCGAACACGTCCATCCGCCACTTCTCTCCGGCCAGGTAGGCGATCACTCGGGCCTCGATGGCCGCGTAGTCGGAGACCAGGAAGGTGTGGCCGGGCTTGGCCACGAAGGCCGTCCTGATCAGCTGGGAGAGGACATCCGGCACGTTATCGAAGGCCAGCTCCAGCGTCTCCAGGTCCGTCTGGCGGACCAGCTCGCGCACCTTGTCGATGGCGTCCAGGTGGTTCTGCGGGAGGTTCTGCGGCTGCACGATCCGGCCAGCCCAGCGGCCCGTCCGGCCGGCGCCGTAGTACTGCATGATGCCGCGGACGCGGTCGTCCTGGCAGGCAGCGGCCAGCATGGCCTGGTATTTCTTCGTGCTGGTCTTGCCCAGCTGCTGCCGGAGCTCCAGGACCCGGCGGGTGGTCGGGTCGATGGCGGAGCCCAGGAGGTCGGACACGGTGGCCTTGTTCAGGCTTTCACATGACAGGCCGACCGTCTCCAGCCATTCCTTCAACTGGGCCACGCTGTTCGGGTTCTCCAGGCCGGTCAGCTTCTGCAGCTCGGCCGTGTGGGTCTCCCGGAAGGCCTCGTCCACGTCGATGGCCGCCTGGGCCAGCTGGGTGTCCACCAGGACGCCGCGCTCATTGATCCGGGAGTCGAGCGCCCAGACCCTCCGCTCCCAGGCGGGGACGGGGAAGCGGTGCAGGCGGTAGTAGATGGCCTGCTCCACCTCCACGTCCCGCCGGCAGTACTCCACGAAGCGGGCCCACTTGTCGGGGGCGTGTTTGGGGAAGTTTCGGGTCCGGCCGCCGTTCGTGATGGTCGGCTTGCAGGGCCGGCAGAAGTAGTTGATCAGGGCCTTGCCCTCTTGCATCTTCTGATCCTTCAGCTGCAGGGCAGCGCCGGCAGCGTCCAAGCTCATCGGGAGGCCGTTCATGGCCGCCAGGATCATGGTGTCCTCCCACTCCTCGGCGGGCAGCGCCTGGTCCAGATATTTGGCCAGGCAGGCCCGCTCGAATGCGCTGTTGTGGGCGACCTTCACGGTGTCCGGGTCCAGGAGGCCAGAGATGACGTCCTGCAGCTCCTCGTCCTGTTCCTCGTCGAAGTCGGCCGGGTTCCTGTAGTAATCCGTCCGTAGCATCTCGATCACTTGGACCGGTCCGTCGTTCCAGGCATAGGCCAGCAGCAGGATCTCGAAGTCGGGCGCCTCCACATACTTGAACACGCCGGTCTTGGCCAGATCCGCGCTGCTGTACGTTTCCAGGTCGATCAGCAGGCGGCGCTGCTTAGTTGGCCCAGTCATCCTCGTCACCGTCCAGGGCGTCGAAGTCGCTGGAGGCGTCCATGCCGAAGCGCTCGCCGTCCTTCACGAACTGGACGCCGTTCAGGTATGCCTTGACGCCCTTCTTCACCTTGCCGTAGGTGTAGCCGGCAGCGGCCAGGCTGGCGTTCACATAGCAGCCGGAGTAGATGATGCCGTCCTCCTCGGTGACCGCGGACTTGTTGCGGTTCAGGATCACAGGGCGGCGGGTGCTGTTGGCCTCCAGGATGAAGCAGCCGACGTATGCGGGGTTCTTCTCGGCCAGGACCTCGCCCATGCTGTTGGTCTCCTTGTCGGCGTCCTTCAGGCTGCAGGTAAAACCACGGGGCCAGGCGCCGGTGAAGTCGGAGGGGAAGCTCTCCTGGCCGGCCTCGTAGAAGGCCTTCCTCACAGCAGGCAGATCGGGGTGGTCCTTGGGGATGATAAAGGTGGCGGAGAACTTGGGCTCCTGGCCATCCTCGAAGGTGGTGGCCTTGAAGATGTGCTCGTAGGACAGACGGACGTTTCTCAGGATGATTTTCTTACTCATGGTTGTGGTCTCCTTTTATATGTTTTTTAGTGGTTTAGTTTTTCCAGTCGTCGTCATCCTTGACGATCACAGGCATGACCATGCCAACGACTCGGGGCTCCCCGTCGATGGGCTGCTCGACCACCGCAATGGGGCCTTTTTCGTACTCCTGGTACAGGGTGGGGGCGTCGAAGTATTTCAGCAGCCCGATATTGACGTACACGCTGGACGCGGGTGCGCTGGTGGGCCGGTACCGACGGGCCACGCCGCCCTTTCGATACTCATCGGTTCCGATGAGCTTGTTTTCCTCCCGGAACAGCAGGTCGAGCTCGATGTTGGTAAACACCTGAGCCCCGACCAGGTTGATCCGCAGCTGATCGTCAGGGACGATCCACCCGTGGCTCCCGCTCGTGGCGAGAAAGACACCGTCGTCGGTGTGGTAATAGAATACGCGCTCGCCCTTGCAGAGGGCCTTCAGGACGTCCTGCTGGATTTTCAAAGTGTTCATGATTTCATTTCCTTTCTGTTTTATCCTTCGACGATGTCGAAGTCGTCGGCGCGGTTATATGCCGGCCGTTTATCACTTGCGGGGACGATGGTGGGCGAGCCGGGGGCTCGGTCGATCAGGCCGTCCAGCAGCTCGGCCACCTTCTTCTTGCCCAGGGACTTGTCCATGGCGGCGGGGCTGAGCAGCTTGGTCTCGGTGTAGGCGTCCTTCTCGAAGCCATAGGCCTGCAGCTTCGCGGCCACGGCCAGCTCGTCGGTCCACTTCCGGTTCCCGAGCTTGCCCTCCACGACCTTGAAGCCAGGGACCTCGCCGCCGTCCATCAGGGTGGTCATGGCCTGGGCCTTGATCCGCTTCAGCCAGAGGGCGATGATCGGCTCCATGGCCAGGACTTCAGCCACCTCATGAGGGGCCAGGACCGGGACGGCCACGCGCAGGTCGTGGGTCTCGACGAACTCGGTGCAGGTCTGGGTCAGCTTCCGGCAGCGGCCAGCATGGGGGCAGAACTTGCACCACTCGCCGGCATTGTAGCCGCCCTTGCCTTTCACGGCTTTTTGTGCTATGGGCTTCACGGTCTGCTCGGCCCATACCATCAGGTCCTCGACCATCAGGCTGCAGTCGCTGATGTTATTGATCCGGGGCTGGTAGATGTGCATCTCGACCCGGTTCACGTCGTAGGCGATGCCGTAGTCGTTCAGGGCGCCCAGGGCGTAGAGCTTCATCTGGGGATTGCCCACCGCGCTGACGGCCACGCCCTGGCCGTACTTGTAGTCGATGATGGTCAGCACGTCGTCCTGGATGATGATGCAGTCGCAGGTGCCGAAGCCGTCAGGCACCCAGGGGGAGAAGTCCACCCGCTGCTCCAGCAGCACGATGGCGTCCTCGCTCTTGGTCAGCTCCTGGATATAGTCGGCGTAGCCGAGGGCGCAGTCTACCATCTCGGCCGTGACGTCATGGTTTCCTTCAAAACGGGCCTCGGCTCCGCCTTCGGTGGCGTATCCCGTTTTTAGGCATTGCTGGGCGGTCCACTCGGCCACCTCATGGGCCAGGGTGCCCTCCCGGGTGAACTCGGTGTCCTGGGCCGGGTAGGCCTCGGCGGCCACGGCGGAGGCCGGACAGGCCAGCCAGCGGTGGGCGCTGGAGGCGCTGAGCAGGGCGTGGGCCCGGCTCTTGTGGTCGTTCAGTTCGTTCACGTTCTCATCTCCTTTTTTTCTTCCACTCCTCGCAGGCCGTCCGGATGATAGCGATGACCACGCAGACGGCCAACACTCCGACAATGGCGACGGCCGCCCAACAAATAACGGCCAACAAAAGTTCAAAGGCTCTCAGATGCATAAGTTCGTCCTCCTTATCTGCAAAAGTAGAAGCCGTCGATCTCGGCCAGGGTCTCGGCGCCCTGGGGGAACTCTGCCTGGAAGATGGCGTCCTCCGGCAGCAGGCGCTCGACGGAGCCGGTCAGCAGGGCCTCGGCGGTCTTGTATGCTCTGGCCACAGCGCGGGCCTCCTGGGGCAGATCTGCGCGAGCGGGCCAGACCAGGCCGGTCCAATGCAGGCGGCCGTACTGGTACGGCTGGGTGAGCACCTCGGCCAGGGTGTCAGGGTAGCGGGAGCTGGCCACGCGGTTCAGGGCCACCTCGCCGACCATCTGCCGGCACTCATCGCTGCAGGCGTCCCCGCCGGCCTCCTGGTAGATCACCAGGGCCAGGAGCTCCAGCTCCTCGTCGGTGTAGGGGGGCTCGACGACCACCGGCTCGACGACCACCGGCTCGGCGATCTCGGGCTCGATGGTCACGGCCTTGGCCTCCATCATGCAGGTGGCTCTCGCCGGAGCGGGAGCGACGTCCAGCTCGGGCACGTCCTTCGCGTCCGCGGTGATCCGGGAGCCGATGAACAGGCCAAAGGCCACGGCGGCCAGGCAGATCAGGGTCAGGCAGATGTAGAAGCCCCAAGGGATGCGACGGCAGCGCTTTTTATAGTCGACGTAGCGGCTCATGGTCTCAACCCTCCAGCGCGGTCAGCTTCTGCCAGACCTCGACCAGCTTGTCCTCGGGGATCGCGGAGACGCGGGGGGCGTAGGCCTGGACGATCTGCCTCACGGCGTCCTTCTGGCCGGCGGCGGAAAGCTCCACGACCTTCTTCTGGACGCCGGCCTGGGAGACGGTGGGCTCGGGTTCAGCTGCGGCCGTTTCTGCGACTGCTGCGGGCTCCTCGACGGGGGCGGTGTCCTCGGTCGCCTGGGGCTCGACGACGGCGGCGCCGGTCTGCTCATTGGGGACCTGGCCCAGCTTCCGGGCCACATAGTCGGCCACGTTCTGGGTGCACTTCTGGCAGTCAGGGCGGACGGTCAGGGCCTCCAGGATCTTGTCCAGACGGTCGCGGTCCTCCTGGCAGAGTTCGATGCGGATGGTGTTCATGTTTATGCTCCTTTCTGTTCTCGGTGGGTGAGGGTGTACTCGATACGCACGTTATAGCGCCGCTCCAGTATGGCGGCGATGGTGGAGTAGATGCGGTCGGGGTTCGGCCTCGTGTTGTTTTTCATGCTGCTGCCTCCTGTCTGTTCCGTTTAATGGAACTTAGGGGTAAAAAAATATGCGGGGATCTCCTCGGGGGCGATGTCCAGCTTCTCAGGGGAGCAGGCCTCGGTGATCTCGTCGGAGGACCAGGCGACCACATTGTTCAGACGGGTGGAAACCCAGACGCCAGAATGGCCCATGGCCACACCGAAGGCCCGGCAGCTGCCGAATTTTTCGATGATCCGGCCCCGCAGTTTGCTAAAATCAAATCCCATATACTTGCCTCCCTTCTATATGTTGTGGTTCCGTTTAATGGAACTTTCTACGGGCAGTATAGCAAGCATATGTTCGCTTGTCAAGAACTTTTTTTCGTTTAACGGAACAAAATTCTTGAAGTGTTCCGTTTTATGTGTTATTATGCAGACGGAGGTGAAAGCAATGTCAAATAAGAAAGCCGAACTAAAAGATCGACTGAACGAGGCCATGGACGCCAGAGGGCTCCGCGCGGTGGATATAGTAGAAAAGACGAGCATCCCGAAGGTGACGCTCAGCTACTACCGATCAGGAAAAACTACACCCAGAGCCGACAAGCTGTACGAGCTCGCCCGGGTGCTGGACGTTAGCGAGGCCTGGCTGCTTGGGTACGACGTGCCGATGGCCCGAACAGACGACCAAAAAAAGAACGACCAGCTGGCGAAGCTGATCGTCAAATTGAGAACCGATGAGAATTTCTATAATACTGTGTCAAAATTGGCTGGCCTTTCTGAAAGTAAGTACCGGGGCGTCGAGCAGCTACTTGCCGCTCTCGATGAGTAGTTTCAGAATTAGGTCGAGCAGGTTGAAGTCAGTACAGACTTCGAGGTATTCGGTAATTTGATCTACAATTTCTTGATGCATAAAACACGCCCTCCTGTGCTGCAAAGTACTGCTTCAGTATATAACACAGGGTAAGGGTCGAAACAGAACAAATTGTGTCGAAATTGCGAAAAAAGGGGATGATGCTGTGGTAACTGTCACAGAGAAAACGGCAAACAGATATGCACCGCCACGGCGGACGCCGGTGGTGGAAGTATCGGTAAAACGATGCGCTATATATATTCGAGTGAGTACGGCAGAACAGCGGGTCGAGGGCTGGAGCCTGGAGGCCCAGGAGGCCGGCCTGCGGGCCGAGGCTGAGAAGAAGGGCTGGAAGGTGGTCGGGGTATATGCCGACGAAGGCAAGACCGCCCGGAAACGCCTCCGGGATCGGAAGGCCATCCACCGGCTGATGGACGACGTAAAGGCCGGCCTGGTCGACGTGATCATCTTCAAGGAGCTGGACCGCTGGTTCCGTTCGATCAGCGACTTCTACAAGATCCAGGACATCCTGGACGCCTATGGGGTCGAGTGGTTCAGCCAGCAGCAGCCGAGCCTGGAAATGAGGACAAAGGAAGGCCGCCTGCAGGTCAACGTGCTGCTGTCCGTCGGCCAGAATGAGACGGACGCCGGCTCTGATCGTATCAAATACACGAATAAATACCTGCGGCAGCAGAAGCGCTGGACATCTGGCGCCTGCAACCTGCCGCGCTGCTACACCCTGGACGAGGATCAGCACGTCATCCTGGACGAGCGCCCTGGCCGGGCGGACTTCGTCCAGGCCCTGGTGGCCAAGATGTTCCAGTACGGCTCCGTGAGGAAGGCCCTGCTGGAGACGAACGCGGAGTTCCCGGAGACGCCTCTGGGGTATAACAACGCCATAAACCTGCTGAAGAACCCGATGCTGTACGGCGAGTACAAAGAGGTCCGGGACTTCGTGGAGAAGCCCTTCATGACGAAGAAGGACTGGCGCCGGCTGCAAGGCCAGATCCGGACGAACGCCTCCGACCCTCAGAAGCAGTTCTACATCCTGGCCGGGATGCTGCGCTGCCCGGACTGCGGGAACGTGCTCCACGGCACCTACACAAACGGGCAGTATAAAAAATATCAGTACTACCGCTGCCGGAAGGCCCTCCTGGAGGGCACCTGCTCGAACCGGTACCAGCTGCCCGAGATCAAGGCCCAGACCATGCTCATGGAGTACGTCAAGGAGTCCGTGGCCGAGCAGATCGTGAAGGTGAAGAAGGTCTCCCAGGCGCCGAAGAAGAAGGCCAGGAAGTCGAACCGGGCCAGCATCGAGAAGCAGCTGGACAAGCTCGACGACGTCTACATCGCCAGCGAGCGCATGACCAAGGAACAGTACGAACGGAAGAAGGCCCTGATCCTGGCCAAGCTGATCGAGGACGACGAGCCCGAGGAAAAGCTGCCCGAGCTGGCCGATCTGGAGAAGATCCAGGCCCTGTTCGACAGCGGCATCGAGGAGCTGTACGAGGACTTCACACCGGAGGAACGCCGGGAGTTTTGGAGGGGCATCCTGGTCGAGGCCGCCATCGGCAAGGACGGCGTCACGGCCGCCAATTTTGTGGAATAAGCGCCGAAAAAATTTTTCAAAAAAGGGTATTGATTTTCTGCTTTTTGTATGCTATTTTGAGGCCAGTCCAAGCCAATATACCCGCTCGCGCACAAACAAAAACGACCCTGCATCCTATCTCATTTTTTATTAAAAAAGGGTGGCTTTTATGGAGGACGACATCGACAGAGTAAGGCTGGAGCCCCTTCGGGATCTGGCGAAGGCCCTGGTGGACGCCTGCGAGGATGCAGGCCTGCTGGACCTGGTCAACAAGCTATTGGCTAACTGTGTAAGAGGTGCGTAAAATGACAAACGCCGACAAAATCCGATCAATGACCGACGAGGAGCTGGCGGCCTGCCTGATGAAGATCGCAGGCGGCGGGCTCGAAGGATTTACCTCCCGATCATGTAGGCTGTGCCAGGAAAAACACGGCGGAAAATGCCCTACCGGCGAGAGTGAGACCTGTCTATTCCCGTATGGTTCGGAGGTAATGGACTGGCTGAAAGCGCAGGCCGAAAACTGAAGAAGAAAATGAACGCCGGAGGCATAAAGCCTCCGGCTTTTTCATATTCACAGCTCCAGCAGATCCTCAATCTGGCAGTCGAGCACCTTGGCCAGTCGGTAGAGGGTCACGGCCGCGGCCGTGTTAATATCCATGCTGCCCTGCTCATAATGCTGCAAGGTGCGGACAGACAGGTCAGCCATGGCCGCCAATTTTGACTGGGACAAGCCTGCGGCCTTCCTGGCCTCTTGTAAATTAGTCATTCTTCAATCTCCTTTCAAGTAGCGGGGCCGGTCTCCCGGCCCCTGGGTGGTTTAGCCCTTGAACACTCTGGCCTTGACGGTAAAGTGGCTCTCCGCTCCCTCGTAGCCGAGAGGCTTGTTCGGGTCAACCTTTACATACCGGAGGGTGCCGTTCTCCTGACGTTCAAAGGTATGCCAGTACTCGATGCCCAGGTTTTTCCCGTCTGCCTCCTTGGCGATTTCAAGGGGGGTCATACCGGCCAAAATGTCAAGCGCGAAGCTCTCCGCGTTTGCGATCGTGTCGGAGCTTAACACCCACCCGAAATAATGCATCTTGCCCCACTTCCCGTGGCTGTGTTTTTCATAGACCTCTACCTCGTACTGCTTTTCTTTCATGTTGCGATCCTCCTCGGTGTCGTTCGGTGTGGTGTTCTTTATGATTTTATTATACCGTTTTTTCGGTAGGTTTCAATTGACAAAACAGCCAAAGTTTGGTATAGAAACTTGTGCAGTTTATACCGATATAGCGGCACATAGGTGGAACAAGAGACGCTTTTCTTGTTCCACTTTTTTGTTCCCTTTGTTCCACTTCGAGGGGCTCGGGCTCCGCCCAGAGGGTCAAAATGGAACGAAGTTTTTTTCTTGTTCCACCCTTCGTTCCACTTTTTGACACCCTGAAACCCTTGGTAAATCAGGGTTTTTGATATAAGTGGAACAACTGGAACAAGTGGAACAAAGAATTTAAAACTATTTCAAATAAGGCATAAAATATAGGTATGTATAGCTGTATATAGGGTGTGTAGGGGGTTTTATAGAAAACCTTGTTCCTTTTGTTCCACTTGTTCCACCTGCCTATTTTTGCGGGTTTTTAATCCTGGCAGCGCACGGCAGTAAATACAGGTATATAATGCTACCATCGAGGACTGGGCCGAAGGGCCTGGTCCTTTTCTCATTGGAGTGACTGGCATGAACCAGAAACAGTTCTACAAGAGCCAGGCCTGGAAACGTGCCAGGAAGGCCTATATAGACTACAGGCTGGCCCTGGATGGAGGGCTCTGCGAGGTATGTGGTGAGGAGCCTGGGCTGATTGTTCACCATACTATCTGGCTGGACGATGTCAACTGCAACGACCCAGACATCAGCCTGAACCCTAAGCGCTTCAAGTATGAATGCCAGACCTGCCACAACAAGGAAAGAGATCCGCGAAAGATAACACCAGGTCGGTGCCTTTATGGGCCGAACGGTGAGATCATTCGCAACAGCTCGTACTGATCGGAGCACCCAAAACTCCCCCCATTTTTTACTTTTTTGAGGGGCCCAGGGG
>UZAT01416012.1_pt1 | contig 35137 bp, 55 predicted proteins | sample 2160861 | NCBI WGS metagenome assembly UZAT01 (sample SAMEA5138306, study PRJEB28736) | viral metagenome | reverse complement strand
TTCCAATTGTTCCAGTAGTTAATAAAACCATTGCGGCACAGGCGTTTTCGAGTTTTTGCAGGTGGAACGAAGCCCTCAAAAAGTGGAACAAGTGGAACGAACTCAACACGAGCTCCCGCTTCAAACAGGTACGCACATCGCGATTTTTTGCCCTTCGTTCCACTCGTTCCGTCCTTTGTTCCACCTCTTCGTTCCACTTAAAAAGCCTCGGATCGCTCCGAGGCTCTGCTTCACTGGTCAATAAATCGCACATCTTCGGGTCTGGCGAGTCCCACTGTGCCGTCGAGGTACTCAATAACTGCGCAGACCTTCATGATCCCGCCCTCTGCCCATCTGTGGAAATATGCATTGTCTCCATCGACCTCGCAGGGACGACGTAAGTCCTGCCGCTCGCTCTTTTCGCGGTGCTTGTTGGTCATGATGCACCAGACGATCTCCGCACCCAGTGCGAGACCAAACAGAAAAATGATGCTGTTCATCCAGTTCATTCGCTACACTCTCCTTTTTCTGCCTTCAACTTATCCCAGGGCACGCGCTTCCCTCCGCGTTTGCCATTGCCCTGTACTTCGATATCTGCCACGCTCTCCACTGTGATGAACCTGTGCCCACAGTTGAGGCACTTGCGTCTCCTGATGTAGTTGCCGTCTTTTTCGAAGCCATTATAAACGCCGGAGCCGTCTCCGCATTTAGGGCATGTCATTGTCATCCCTCCGATCTCCATCTCCTGCGACCTTGCACAGAGCGAAGGCAAACACACAAACCACAACGACGAACGCCGCCGATAAAAGTCCCGCTATCATTCTTCCACCTCCTCAACCAGATGCCCGGTCAGTGGGTCGTTTGCGAACTCCAATCCTACGCGCTTATATGCCTCCTCCACGATCTCCAGAGTCGTGAACGAGTTGAGCATATACTCAGCAGCCAGATTGATCGCTCGAGTCGAGCGTCTCTTGCCGAAGCCATACAGATCATTGAGTGCCAGCGCGATCGCCGCGCAGAAGTTGAAGGAATCTCTCTCCTGCGTCTGGAGAGTGCCGTCCTGCACGCCTCTCTGGTACGCCGCATCTACATCCTTCATAGTGATACCGTTACGCACCAGAGCCGCAGCCCTCTGCTCGACGGTCATCGTGCGCTTGTAGCGCGGCAGGGCTTTCTTATCCTTGCGTCTGTCTGCTCTATTGCTCATGGTTCGACCTCCCTCGGCTGTCTGATCAGCCCGTAGTCAGCGATCTCCTGCGGCGTGAGTTCTTCCCTGAACTCGATCCAGCCCCACACCATGCGGTCGATCTCGGGGACGTAGCGACGTTCAAAGAGAATCTTAGAGTGGTAGTAATGTTCTGGGATTGTACCCTCTAATGGCTGATGAATGGTGCAGTAATATCTAACCACGGTCAAGCCTCCATTTCTGCCAGCTTGTCGATCATGTCGCTGTGGATGCGGTGCGTCTGCCGCCAGCTATAATTGATCTTGACACAGATCTGCTCCCAGTGCAGTCCGTCTATGTACCGATATCGTGCGACCACGCGCTCGATCGGTTCGAGGTGCTCGATCAGGTGCTCGATGTCGATCTGAGCCTGAGCGAGTTCGATCTCCTTCTCCCTGTACAGGTCGCGCAGTTCGGACAGTCGGGCGATACCATTCGCCAGCGCGTCACCGTTGCCAGAGCCGTGCGGCATGCCGTCGAGGTTCTGAGCGCCGGGAGAGGTCAGTCGGGTCTCCAGCCTGATGATTCTCTCGAGGAGCTGACGCCGCTCCATTCGGACGTGCTGGTAGCTGTTGAGCCTCTGCTTCACTTGGTCTCTGGTCATCTTACCATCTCCCCGCTTTCTTGAGTTGCTTGATCAGGTCGCTATACAGCACAGCCTCAGGATCGTCAAACATCTCAGGCACAGATCTGCCGAGGATGTAAATGTAGAGTGCGTGATCGTGCCATCCGAACATCTGTATGTGCTCGATGTTGTACCAGTGTCCCTCGACAAAAAACCATTTCATGCCGTTCCCTCCTTAGATGTATTCCTCGGCGAGCATGCGCCGCGCCATTCTCAGAGAATCATTTACTACTGACTTTCGCGGAAGAGGGCTGTATTTGAGTTCGATCTTGGCACGCTCCTTCCAGCCACACGTCCCGCTGGCGTAGAACTTTTTGAGTTCCGCCTCGTAGGAGTCGAGTCTCTTGCGCTCCTGCTTCGCACGTTTTATCAATTCGAGCGCTACGTCGAGTTTATCCATTTCGGTCTCCCTCCCTTGCATCCAGTTCGTAGATGATGACCCTATCCTGTTCGAGAATGTGATCAGAGCATGCGGCTCGACGGATGAGTTCCTGCAACATCGCAAGACGCGGCTCGGGCCAGTTCCAGACCCCTCTGCGGCTGCACGCGACGATCACCTGATCGATGTGGAGACCGTCCAGCATATCGAGGCTGTTAGGTGCTTTGCGGATCTGCGTCCCATCCTTCAGCCGTACAGCCCGAGGATAGATCCAATCCATCGCGCCGCTCCCTATAATGGTGAAATCCTGCACTTGTTCGCGGTTCGTATCTATGAACTCCCTAAAATATCGCCGGGTCTGATCCTCATCGCGACCAATGAATACTAAAGACAATGCCATGTTCAGCCCTCCTTTTTATCCTCCGTGCACTTTGCCACTAATTCGACGAGTTCGGTAGGCTTGAGGCGGCTGAAGGTTTCGACCAAGTTCTGACTCAGTTCCTTCATCGCCTGCGCGAGGGTGCTTACTGCCTCGTTGAATGCCGCCCAGTTTATTCCTGCCAGAAGAGTGTTCATAAGGGTCTCAGGCGACCTAGCCCTGTACAGCATCCGCTCCGCTCTTTTGATCTGGCGTTGGCGTGTGTTCACGCCTACCCCTCCTTTATGATCTCCAGCCGCAGCGCCTCGATAGCGGCGGCTTGTCCCTTGTCTTTGCGCTGGAGAGCTTCCAGCACTCTCTTGTCGTGCGTGCCCTTGAGGATCAGATGGTAGACTCGGCAGACGTGCTTCTGCCCTGGGCGATTCAGTCGCTCGTTCGCTTGCTGATACAACTCAAGCGACCAAGTGAGTCCGAACCACACTATGATGTGCCCACCCTCCTGGAGGTTCAAGCCGTGGCCGATACTGGCAGGGTGGGCCAGGGCGACAGGGATCTCTCTCCTGTTCCATGCGTCGATATCCTCGGGCGTGTCCAGCATGCGGCAGTCGATCCGCTCCATGATCCGATCGCGGTCGTGCTGGTAGTTGTAGAGCACCAGCACCGAGTCGCCTCCAGCCTCCTCCAGAAGCTCCTCCAGAGCGTCCAGCTTCAGCCGATGGATCTCATGCACCTGACCGTCGAGGTCGTAGATCGCGCCGTTTGCGAACTGCAGGAGCTTGTTCGTCAGTGCCGCCGCAGATCCGGCGACGATCTCGCCGCTGTCGTCAAGGCACTCCATGACCTTGTCCTTCTCGAACTGCTTGTATTGCTTGAGGATCGTCGGCGGCGCGGAGATCTCCACGTCCTCGTAGATCTGCCCCGGCAGGCTCAGGACGTCCTCCTTGCGGATGCTCATGCAGATGTCGCTGATCTTCTCGTAGACCTCAGCCTCCGCGCCCTCCTTCGGGCGGTAGCTGTAGACGACGTGACCGTTCATGCGCTCGGGGACGAGGTACTGACCTCTGAACGCCGTGATCGTGCGACCCAGACGGACGCCGCCGTCGAGCAGGTAGATCTCGGGCCAGAGATCCTCGAGACCGTTGGGTCTCGGTGTGCCTGTCAGTCCGATGATCCGCTTGATCCGTCCACGGACGCGCCTGAGAGCCTTCCATCTCTTCGCGCTCTGGTTCTTGAAGCTACTGAGCTCGTCGATCACAACGATCGGGAACGGCCAGCGACCACCCAGATGATCGACCAGCCAACCAACATTCTCGCGGTTGATGACGTAGAGATCCGCGTCACGCCCGAGGGCGTCCTGCCGCTCCTTCGCGGTACCGATGACCGTGCTGATCCTGAGGTGGCTCAGGTGCTCCCACTTGGTCGTCTCCTTGCTCCATGTGTTCTCTGCCACGCGCTTCGGGGCGATGACCAGCACCGGCCCATCCTCCAGATAGTCGTGGAGGATGGCGTCCAGTGCGGTCAGAGTGGTGACCGTCTTGCCGCTACCCATGCCCCAGAACAGACCAGCCGCCGGGTGCTCGATGATCCACCTGATCCCAGCCTGCTGATGTGGATAGGGCTTGAAGGTTATCACAGTACACCTCCGCAGGTATATACTCCTTCTAAGAACCCGAGCAGGGTTAGAAGAATAGTGCTGGCGCACACAATCGCTCTTGACTTGTTGCCGGGATTTGTCTGGTAGAGAATCGCGACCGTCAGAGACACACGGGCTAAAAATATCAATGCACTCATCTGTATTCCCTCCCACTCCTGAGGCTTCGGATCTCGATGCGGCGGATCAGTTCGAAGCCGCAGACCCTAAGGATCGACTTGATGACGTGGATCAGGGTGGTGACCTTTTCCTCTTCGTCCACGATGTTCCTGATCGCGTCGTGGGCCGTCGGGTCTCGGTAGCCTTCGGGGTTAAAATATCCATCGTTCGGCATATCCTCACACTCCTATTCTCTGAGCCAGTCGCTGCACCTTGTAATCGATGCGATCCTGCACTGGCTGGTTCACGTTGAAGATGAGACGCAACTGCTCCATCATGATGGTCACGTCCGCGATCTCGTCCACCAGAGCCTCGGCGGTAGTCCCGCCGGGGCGGCGACCCTTTGCCAGTTCCTTCAGCAGTTCTGACATCTCCTCGACTGCCATCCAGATCTGGCTCTCAGTGCCGTAGTGGGCGATGGCTGCGTCATAAACTACTTTCCTCACTTCATACGGAATCACTGCACCGCGCCCTCCTTGCTTCTGTAGACCTCCAGATCCTTGAGGTACTGCTCGGTGTAGCAGTAGCCGCAGGGTCTGAACTCAGGGCAAAAGCCTCTGTAGATACATTCCGGCACCATGACAGCGGCAAGGATCGGGTCGTGCTTGGCGACCTCCTGCTTGACCTCCATCCATGCCTGCCGGGTCTCCATTGCCGCCTGACCGCACAGTCTGCGGCGGCTGATGTTGATCAGCGCCTGAGCGTTCGCCTCGCACTCGTGCATCACGGGCGTGTCCTGCGGACTCTCGTCGCGGTTGACGCCGGTCCGATCTGTGCGCTGGGTAGAGACCCAGTGGAGGATGCCGACCCAGTGGCGGACGAAGTGGACGGAGATCCAGCTCTTGAGGTTGACCCACTTCCACGAGAAACGGATCTTCCTGATCGGAGAGTGCTCACAGAGCAGGATCGTCTTCTTCCAGGAGTCGCTCGGGTATTCACCCGAGCCCTCCTTGCTGATGGTTGTGCGGGCGGCGGCCTTTACGTCGCCCCACCTGTCTCGGTATTCAGACCATTTGATCATGTTGGTCTCCTTCCTTTTTTGCAGGACAGTCTGCGCTGTCCGTCATTTTTGAACGATCTCCAGCTGGCGATCGGCGTCATGTCCTCAGAAATTCTGCAATATAGCGATCGATATCCTTCAGATCGTCATAATTGCGCACGATCCAGTGCTCGTGCCCAAGGTCAAGCAGGCGGCGCCTCCACCACTTCTGCATCGGCGACTCCTTGCCGCCCTTGGGGCGTTTGAGTTCCACGAAGATGATGCCGCCACCGGGGAGCAGGATGATCCGATCGGGCACTCCTGTCCAGCCGGGGCAGACCCACTTGAGGCAGTGACCGCCGTACCTTGCGACGAGGGCGATCAGCTTCTCCTCGATCTCTCGCTCCAGAATCATGATCCTCCCCTCCTTTCGTAGTACCTTTGTCGTCCATACGGGTGGACTGTCTTCTTGCGGTTGCCCATGTGTCTCCACTCAGGCAGTCCTGCCATGATGGCACCGATCCCCTTCAGATCCGAGCGGCTGAGCTTCTCAGGATTGCCTCCCAGAGCCTCTGCCCAGATCTCTGCAGTGCAGACCGTCGTCCGCTGGATCGTGCCCTTCTCAGCACTTCCCAGCCATGCGCGGCGGTCGTAGGGGTCTTTGCTCTCCCAGTCCTCAGGGAGCAGTCTGTCGAGGTATTCCTCCACGAGTCCGCTCTTCGGGTTCTCCTCCTCGTATGCCTTCTGCACCTGTCGAGCCTGTGCTTCGATCTCCGGCGGCAGGTAGAGGGTCTCGCCCTGCTTGAAGATCTCGACCGCCTCGCCCCAGATCAGCCTGATCATGTCGGGCGTGAGCTCTGCCCACATGTCGCGGCGCGGGTCGTTCGGCGTGTCTACGATCCAGAAACGGCGGTTGCCGGTCGCGTCTCGGAGGAATTGCTGTTCGTTGGTCGTGCCGATGAAGATGCACTGCCGAGGGAACTCCTGCGTGCGGCGCCCGTAGGCTGGACGGAATCGATCGACTTGCTTGCTGACGTACAGCTTGGTGGCTTCTTCCTCAGCCTTGCGCATGCCAGCCAGTTCGCCGACCTCCATGATCCAGACACCGATCACCTGCTCGTAGGCTTCTTTGCCCTGCACAGTCGTGAACGAGTCGCTGAACCACTCGCCGCCCAGTTTGGCGATCAGGGCGGACTTGCCCATGCCCTGCCGTCCTCTGAGGGTCAGCATGTAGTCGAATTTACAGCCGGGAGTGAATACTCGGGCGACTGCAGCCGTGAGGGTCTTCTTTGTGACCGCTCTGGTGTAGACGTTATCCTCGGCGCCCATGTAGTCGATCAGCAGGGTCTCCACTCTGGGCACTCCGTCCCAGGTGCATCCGCTGAGGTAGTCCCTCACGGGGTGGAATTTGTTCTCAGATGCGACCACGTTGGTGGCGTCGAAGATGCGATCCTTGCCTGTGAGACCGTAGACGCGTTCGAGGTAGTACCGCAGAGCCGCGTCGTCCGTGTCCGTCCACTGGCTGGTCATCTGCACCTGTCGCCACGGGAGACTCTTCTGGGTAACGATGTTGTGATCCATCTCGTTGAGAGCCAGCCGCTCCTTCAGTTCAGGATCGTGCCGGAGGATGGTGACGACGTTCTCGATGGTCTGGGCGAGGGTGCCCTTCTCGGTGATCTTCAGCTTCTCGCGCCAGTCCTCGGTAGGGACATCTGTGTCCTCACCATCCAGAGGCGTGTCAAAGTCTGCGGCGGCTTCAGCCATGCGATCCGCGACGACCTGAGCCGTGACCCTCTGATCCTTCGCCGCCTGCTCTGCCATCGCCTTATAACTCGGGCGGCTGGAGGCAGGAGTGCCGGGGTCACAGTCGAGGTCGAGCTGTCCGTACTTGTGCAGTCTGACCAGATCCCAGGCGTTGACCAGTTGACCGCTGGCGGGGTCAGTGGCGTGATGGCTGTAGCTCCATTTGTCATCGTAGACGACCACGCCCGCCGCCGTAGAGCCTTCGGTGTAGGTGTAGCGGTTTGGTTCATCGCAGGGCTGATATGTAGGTATGAACGCCTCGATCGCCTCGGTGATCGTGTACGTCCGGCAGAACGCGCCCACGATGCCGCCCTTCTCCGTCGGGTCTTTCTGCTGGGTGGCTGTGCGCTTGACCACGTCAGCCACGCGGCTCGACATAGGCCAGCTTGACACATCGCGCCAGTTGTGGTATGTAGCGAGGATCTCATCCGGGTCGAGAAACTCGTTGTCATCGATGTAGTCGAAGAAGTACTCACCATCCTGCGAACAGCTCGGCCAATACATCAGCCGCTGGGGCTGGTAGCTGGTATCGTCAAATTTGTCAATGCCCAGCATATCAGCCACGCGGCGACCGATCGCCTGATACTCGTCGGGGTCTACATCCCTCGCCAGAGGGACGACCAGACGCAGGCGAGGCTTATCCGCGGTGTGCTTGTGGGTTGAGTAGACAGCAGCCGCACAGCCGAGGATCGTCTCACAGTCCAGCCACAGATCCGCATCGGCGTAGTCTGCATCGAGGCAGAGGATCGAGCGGTGGCGAACATCGGAGCGGTTGCCGTTGTTGCAGTAGCCGCCGACGAAGCCGCCCACGTCCTTGATCTCGCTCTGCTGGTTGCGAGTCATGGCTTTGTACTCTGCCATCGTCTCCGGCGTTCGGGTGACCTGTTTCAGCCTGTCCAGCAGTTCAGACCAGAGAATGGTTTTGTTCTTCCACGTCTTGGTCTTGCGGCTGTTGCCGACGGCCAGGTCTAGGGGTTTATCGTGTTGAATCATTTGGTTCTCACCTCTTGCGGGGTGCCCTCCAGTTCCATGATCGTCATGATCGCGTAGTTCGCGAGGTCGAGGAGCGTGTCCCGGATGCTCTCATCATTCACTGACTGAGCGTCAGGATTCTTTGAGAGCGTCTTGAAGCGGTTGAACTTATCGCCTAAGCGGATGCGCGGCATCGCCATGCCCTCCTCGGCGAAGCTGAGGCTAAACGAGTCACCATAGTCGCGGTTCTTCTTCCTATACATCTCATTCAGTTCCATGCAGAGGAGCTGATGCCGATCGGGTTTGTTCATCATGGATAGCGGTACTCCTTTCTTGGAGAATGTTCTCTGTCGTCGCCTCATCATCGAGGAGTCGCTTCAGATCAGCGAAGAACTGGCGGTTCTTGATGCTGTGACCAGCTTCGGTCAGCTTATCTTCGAGCTCGAAACGTCGATCAAAATCTCGCACAGAATAACCGTGCTGGAATTTCTTGATCTGTCGGCTATCGAGATCAAGAAGTCGTTCCCACAGCTCGGGAAAAAACTGGCGAAGTTTGCGGAGTTCGTCGTAGCTCTTCAGCGGACAGCACCAACAGGAGACTCGCTTGAAAATGTCATACAGCCCTTCCCAGTCATATCCTTTCGATCGGCAGTACGCCATCGCGTCCGCTTCTGACCAGCCCCAGTCCCGCAGCGGGTGCCGATGGCTCGGGTCTTGGTTCCCCTTTCGATCCATCCGATAGTCCTCATCTGCGGCGATTCCTATGTACTGGATCACCTCGTAGTTCTCGCGGAGATCCTTCAGATGTGCGTCTATTACGCTGGTCTTTAGTGTCGTGGTACACCATCTCGATTTGTGCCCCGCCCACCCGTAGCCGGGTTTGCCGTAAAATTCGCTGGCAGGCTTCCTGTTTTCCGCTTCGTAGGTCGTGAGATAATACTCGAAGTCATGCTCGGCGCGGAGCTCGGTGAACTTGATGCCCGACGCTTCGATCAATTGCCGAACCTTATCGACGTGTCGAAGCATACCGGGAAACTCCATACTTGTGTCGCAAAACATAATCTCATCAAGATGCTCTCCGAGCTCGATCATTCGAAGTACCATTGCAGTGCTGTCTTTGCCGCCCGAGAAACTTGCGACATGATATTTAGGTTTTTCCATTCATATCAATCCTTCATATAAAAGTCGGTTGCGTAGCCGTCGCCTCTGAGGAGCAGACCCTCTGCCCACGGGATCGACTGGCCCATGATCTCCGCCATGTCCTCCCAGCGGCTACCCTTGGGTGCCTCTGCAATGATCTCATCGTGGACGTGGAAGGTGATCGCGTAGCCAGCTTTGTCGAGCCTCAGGAGCGCGACAGCCAGACAGTCACGGGCGACGGCTTGGACGATGTTCTCGACCAGCTTGCCGCCCCAGGTCTCGGTCTTCTCCCACTTGCGGGTCGTCTGGTTCTGAGCCATGAAGCATATACCGCCGTCGTTGTCAAGTCGCGCTCCCCAGTAGGAGAGGATGCGACCGCTGGGCAGTCTACAGCGCAGGGCGTCAGCGTCTCGCCAGTAGTACACCTCACAGCTCAGCACCTTGTACCGTCTGCCGGGGTTCTGGAGTGCAGCCTTGGCTGCCGATTCGGTGTCGCGCCAGAACTTCGGGATCTTGGAGGACGTTTGTCTCCACTGGGCCACGATGCGCTCCGCCTCTTCCCTATCGAATGTGACTCCGTAGGTGTCGGCGTACTCTATAAACCTTGCGGCTCCCATGCCATAACCCAGACCCAGAACCATTACCTTGCCGCGTTGTCTCAGATGTCCGTTTATGCCGTGCTTGACAACAGGAACGCCAAAGGTCATAGATGCGGTTTTGCAGTAGATGTCCTCTCCTGCGGCGAAGGCATCATTCGCCCACTTCTCGCCTGCGAGATAGTTGATCACTCGCGCCTCGATGGCGGCGTAGTCAGAGACGAGGAACGTATGCCCCGGCTTGGCGATGAACGCCGTGCGGATCAGTTGACTGAGGACATCGGGCACGCTGTCGAACGCCATCTCGAGCGTCTCCAGATCCTGCGCTCCGACCAGTTCCCTGACCAGACCGATGTCGTCGAGGTGGTTCTGTGGGAGGTTCTGAACCTGCACCAGTCGCCCAGCCCAGCGGCCCGTCCTGCCTGCTCCGTAGTACTGGAGCAGACCACGGACTCGGTCATCCTTGCCAGCGGCGGCGGTCATGGTGGTGTACTTCTTGGTCGAGGTCTTGCCCAGCATCTGCCGGAGCTCGAGCACTCGGCGGGTGGTCGGATCGGGGAGTTTGCCCTTGAGATCTGTGACTGTTGCCTTGTTGAGGCTGTCCACACTCACGCCGACGGTCTCCAGCCAGCCCTTCAACTGGGCGATGCTGTTGGGGTTCTTCAGCCCTGTGAGTCGCTGCATCTCTGCGGTGTGCTCCTTCTGGAATGCTTCATCCACTCGGATCGCCGCCTCGGCGAGCTCTCGATCGATCAGCACGCCGCGCTCGTTGATACGGGCGTCCAGTGCCCAGACGCGCCGCTCCCAGTTGGGGATCGGGAAGCGCTGGAGTCTGCGGTAGATCTGCCTCATAGCCTCAACGTCGCGCCGACAGTAGGCTCTGAAGCGATCCCACTTGTCAGGTGCGTGCTCTGGCATGTTGCGAGTCCGTCCGCCGTTCGAAATGGTCGGCTTGCAGGGCTTGCAGAAGTAATTGATCAGGGTGGTGCCCTCTTTGATCTTCTGATGCTCGATCTGGAGCGCCGCGCCAGCGTCTTCGAGGCTCATGGGCAGGCCGTTCATCGCGGCGAGGATCATGGTGTCGTCCCACTCCTCGGGCGGCATGTAGTGCCCTGTGTGCCTGCGGAAGGCTGTGCGCTCGAATGCGTTGTTGTGTGCGATCTTGAGTGTGCTCACGTCGAGCAGTCCGGCGATGATGTCCTGCATGAGTTCCCGCTCTTCGGGATCGGTCAGGTCGATGTCGCGGACGGGGTCATCGCCCCAAGCGTAGGCGACCAGCAGGATCTCGAAGTCATCGCTCTCCATGTAGGGGTAGAGACCTGCGGCGCGGATGTCCACGCCGCTGAAGGTCTCGATATCGACGAACAGCTCGCGCCGCTCATCAGTTGAGGAAGTCATCGCTCACGTCCTCGAATCCGTCATTGAAGTCGTCAGCGCTTGCCATTACGCCGCCGAGCGGATCGCCGTCGTGGAGCTTCTGGACGCCCAGCAGGCCCGCGCCGATACCCTTGCGGCGGTTGCTGTAGCCGTAGAAGTTGATCGAGGCGCGACCGTAGCAGCCAGAATAGATCTCGTTGGGGTCGGCGATCTCGTTCTTGAAGCTGTCCAGCATCAGGGGCTTCAGCTTACTGCTCACGCTCATGACGTAGCAGCCTTTGCACTCGGGGCCGTAGGGTTCGCCGCTGTTGGGCTTGGTGCCGTCGCCATCGTGCAGAGGGCTCATCGGGTTGGCGGGCAGGGATGCCGCGCCGTTACGGGTGCGGAAGGCGTCAGCCGCTTCGGCGATCGCCGCCTTGATCTTCTGGAGGGTTGCGGTGTCGCTCTTGGGGATCAGGAGCACACAGCTATACTTCGGTTCTGCGCCTTCTTCGGATGCCTTGGGCTGTGCGAGAGTTACATAGGAAAAACGGACTTTGCCGGTGACGATCTTGGTTGCCATAGTGTTTATTCCTCCTCGAAATCTTTCTTGATGTCTGCGTTCCGATCATATGCCGGACGCTTGTCGGTTGCGGGTGCGATGGTCGGAGATCCTGCCACGCTCAGGACATGACCGCCGATCATTTCGTTGAACTTCTTTTTGCCGCCGAGAGCCTTCTCCATCTGAGCCACGCTCAGGATCTTGGTCTCGGTGTACTGGTCGCGGCTGATGCCCTGCTTCTCCAGTTCCTTGGCGACCTCCAGCTCGTCTGCCCAGCTTCGAGAGCCGCGTCCAGCGACGACCTTGTAGCCGGGGATCTCTCCGCCGTCGAGCATGGTGGTCAGAGCCTGCTCCTTGACTCTCTTGAGCCAGAGCGTGATGGTCGGCTCCATCTGGAGCACGTCAGCGACCTCCCACGGGGCGAGGCACTCGATGCGCATCTTCCCGACGTACTTGGTGCAGAGATCGGACAGTGCGCGGCACTGCCCAGCGTGAGGACAGAAGCGGCAGTGTTCGCCGGGACTGTGTTCGCCCTCGCCCTCTGCGGCTTTGGCGGCGGTGGGCTTGACAATTTCCTCACCCCATGCTATGAGGTCGGAGACCGTGGTCTCGTAGGTGCTGATGTTGTTGATCCGAGGCTGGTAGATGTGCATGCGGATCTTCTGGACATCGTAGGCGAGGCCGTAGTCGTTCAGAGCGCCGAGGGCATAGAGCATCATCTGGGGATTGTGATCGGCAGAGACTGCGACGCCCTTGCCGTACTTGTAATCGATGACCTCCATCGTCTCGCCCTGGAAGATGATGCAGTCGCAGGTGCCGAAGCCGTCAGGCACCCACGGCGAGAAGTCTACCCTCTGCTCCAGCAGGATGACCGCGTCGTCGGTAGTCTTGAGCTCGTTGATGTAATCGCGGTAGCCCTCTGCGCACTCGACCATCTCGTGGGTGACGTCTTGGTTACCCATCCAATTCTGGAAATCCGCAAGCAGATCATCGCGCCTGCAGGTGGAGGTGTCGTCGAAGTTCATCATGAACTCAGCGACCTCATGGGCCAGAGTGCCCTCTCGGGTGTAGTCGGTGTCCTGCTTGGGGTATGCCTCAGCGGCTAGGGCTGAGGGTGGACATGCCAGCCAGCGGGAGGCGCTGGAGGCACTCAGCAGAGCGTGCGCTCGGCTGCTGTGGTTCGGGGTCGTGTTCATTTCTTACTCCTTCCTGCCCATGTCATAAATGCCACGGTCACGCAGATGATAGCGGTGATCAGAACGGGGTCGCTCATGTTTTAGCCTCCTTTCTTTCGGGTGGGATCGTGGCTCTCGCCTTCTCTCCTGCCGATCTTGTATCTGTTCCAAGCCTTGGTCTCGGCCAGTTCGACGATCGTGCCGCCGAGGAACATGAAGAACAGCGCCCACCAGATGCTCATCTTTATCCCTCCTTGAGTGCGGTCAGCTTGTCCATAACTTCGGGGTACTTGTCTACCGGGATGCCGGAGACGTTCGGGGCGTAGGACGTGATGATCTCACGGACGGCGTCCTTCTTCTCCTTGCCCATCGCGGACAGAGTGACGACCATCTTGCGGATCTGGTCGATGGTGATCTCAGGCTTCTCAGGTTCAACGGTCGGGGTGGGTTCGATGACCTTCTCAGGTTCTGTGGCAGGCTCGAACTCAGGAGCGTTCAGAGGCTGATCAGGGGCTTTGGTGTTCTTCATCAGCATCTCCATACCTTCAGCCAGACCGATCGATCGGGGGGTCAGCGCGTTCGCGATGCGCTCGAGGGAAATGGCGATCCGCTCCAGGGATGCCTGTAGGATGATGAGGTCGTTCATGAGATTAACTCCTTTCTATTTGCGATCTGGCGAGTGTAGCTCGTCATGATCGGACTCAACGCGGTGGAGATGGATCTCTCCCGCGCTTCACGCTCTTGGTTGCTCAGGATGGGCCGGTAGACGATGATCGTCGCGTTGCCATGTCTGAGCGTCTTCTCTTGGTAGCCAGGGCGGCTCTCTGAGGTCTTCCAGTCCATCGTGGTCTCTCCTTTCGGGTTCGGTCAATTGTTCCACTATTAGAACTTTGGAGTGAAAAAAAAGGCTTCGAACTGTTCCGCAGGGATGTCGAGCAAATCTGCGGAGCTCCAGAGGTGTATATCCTCTGCGGAGATCCTGATTTTGTTATTGACCTTACCGGATACTGAAGAGGCAGGGAGACCTACCGCCTCCGCAAATTTGCGTTGGGTGCCGAACTTCTCCACAATTCGACCTACTAACTTGCGATGATCAAATTCCATTTGTTCACCTCCTCACTTCATACTAGGTACAAAGACCCATAATGTGGGACTGATATGCTCGGATGTTCCACTAGTGGAACTTACATGGGTGATTATACTCACGACCAAGGCACTTGTCAATATACAAATTCCACTTTTTCGAATTTTTTTCTTGATTTGTTCCACTTTATTGGTTATAATGCAATTGGTAGGAGGTGAAAACAAATGGAGAAAAAAGACATCAGGGATAGATTACGCGAGGCGATGGAACTTCGAGGACTTCGTGCCGTAGATCTGGTCGAGCGTACTGGCATCCCTAAGGGCACTATTAGCTATTACCTCTCAGGTCACACTCAGCCCAAAGCAGACAGGCTCTACCTTATCGCTCGCGCTCTCGATGTCTCTGAGGCGTGGCTGCTCGGCTATGACGTGGCGATCCACAGACCTGAGAAACAAAAAAAGACCGACCAACTTGCGAAGCTGATCGGACGAATGCGAACAGATGAAGATTTTTACGAGACGGTGGCGGCTCTTGCCGATCTATCCGAAACGCAGTACCGGGGCGTGAAGCAGTTACTGGCTGCTTTCAAGGAGTAACGTCCAAATAAGATCGATTAGATCCGTGTCTTTGCATGTGCGGAGCATTTCGATGATCTGGTTGATTTTGAAATCTTGCATGGGTGATCCTCCTCGCGAACTCGTGTTCTGGTGTATATCCATATGCGATTATACGCCACGGTATTCGTGAGGTGCGGAGTTTTTATTGACAAATTTGTGAACGGGAGTGATGAGGGTATGATGAAGGTACTACAGGATAAACTGCTATACCTGAGGAAGTCACGACAGGACGATCCTCGGGAGACCGTGGAGGAAGTGCTGGCGAAGCACGAGATCCAGCTACAGGAGTACTGTGAGCGGGAATTTGGCGGCAGGATACCGCCCGAGAACATCTATAGGGAGATCGTATCTGGCGAGTCCATCGCCGCCCGTGAGAAGATCCAGCAGGTGCTGGCGCGGATCGAAGACCCGCAGATCACAGGTGTGGTGGTCACAGAGCCGACCCGACTCTCCCGTGGAGATCTGGACGACTGTGGTCAGATCGTGAAGGCGTTCCGCTTCTCTCGGACGTTGGTGCATACCATGAGCATGACCTACGATCTGGAGAAGAAGATGGAGCGCAAATTCTTCCAAGATGAGCTCCTCCGAGGAAATGACTTCCTTGAGTTCATCAAGGAGCGGCTCTGGTTCGGCAGGATCGCGGCGGCCAAGCGCGGCGCGTATGTCAATAAGTCGGCGCCGTTCGGATATGACAGAGTAAAGAAGGGCAAAGAGTGGACTCTCGAGCCAAACGACAATGCGGATACTGTTCGCATGATCTTCCGCTGGTACAACCACGACGGACTGACAGGCGGCGAGATCGCGAAAGAACTGAACGCCCGAGGCATCAAGACGGGTACAGGCATCAAGTGGAATCGGGATAAAGTCATCCAACTGTTGCGCAATAAGCATTATACTGGGAAAATCGTATACAACTACAGGCAGACTGTTCAGATGCTAGAGGACGGCGAGATCGTAAAGAGACGCGTAGCGGCGGCGAGTGAGGAGGACGTGATCGAGTCTCAGGGTCTGCACGTTGCGCTCATCGACATGGAGACATGGGAAAAAGCACAGGAGAAATTCGGAGCGCCGAAGGTGAGAACCGACACCACACTACAGAATCCGCTGGCTGGTATATTGAGGTGTGCAGGCTGTGGTCGCATGATGCGCAGAGCACCCTACCGTAAAGCCACCCATCGGTATATCTGTCGGAGCGCCCCTGTTTGCTATAAATCTGCCCCTGTGGATGACGTCCTCAGTGCCGTGATCTACGCACTGGAGAACAGCGAACTCCCCGCCCTGCAAACCAAACTCTCGAATGGTGACGGCGATGCTCGAAAGATACAGGAGCGGATGCTGGCGAAGCTAGAGAAAGAAATGGACGAGTACAGAGAACGAAAGGAACGGCTGTTTGAGTTCCTCGAGAACGGCACATATACGCCGGACGTGTTCGATGAGCGGAGCGCGAAGCTCAGAGCGAAGATGGACGAGTGCCAGGCGGCGATCTACCGCACCAAGTCCACTATGCCCGATCATGTGGATTATGCGGAGCGGATCATCACGTTGCAAAATGCCATAGATCTGCTGAAAGATCCGAACGCATCGGCAAAGGAACAGAACAAACTGCTGAAGCTGATCGTGGATCGGATCGAGTACACCGGCGCGGGGGCGAGGTTTACTGATACTGGCTACGGAGAGACGCCCTTCGAGTTAAAAGTGACCCTCAAACTGTAAGCCCTTTTTATTATGCCTTTATGTACCTCATGCAGTGCCGCATTCATACGACCACGCATGAGGTACATATACAGAAAAGCCCAGAGCATCGCGCTCTGGGCCCTTTTTATTCTTTCGTCGTTATGGTGAGACGGGCATGGAAGGGGGTCTCGTCACGCTCCAGAACGTACCGGCCGGCGTCCTCATCCTGTGAGAGTATTTTGCTCTTTCCGCCGCCGATGAAGCAGGAGATCCGCAGGATTCGATCTGACTCGAGGAGCTTATGGATATGTGCGCACGATCCGGCTTTGATATAGCCGATGTGCGTACCATCCACGACCACCTTGATGGCTTTAGAATCGTGGGGGTTGTCTGGCTCGGGCTGAAGTTCGACCTTCTGGGGCGCGAAGACATACTCATATATCCATTCGTCCGTCAGACCTTCGTCCTGTAGGGTCTTCTTCGTCGCTGTGAAGTCAGGATTCTCTACACCCATCGCCTTGATGGCGTCCTGGCGGAAGCTGACGCCTGCGACCTTGTGAGTCTCTTCCTTCCCGACTGGCTGTGCCTTCGCAGATACAGATCTCGGTCTCGTCGCCTCGGGCGGCGTTTTAGCCGCTACCTGCGCAGGCTTATCCTCGCCTGCCTTTGCTCTCCTGATCACCGCCGCCAGAATCCTGATCGGCAGCGTGATCGGTGCCCACCACCAGCCGATAAAAGTCCACCAGAGACATCCGTGCTTCTTCATGCTATCATCCCTTCCGCGATGTTCATCGCGTATCTGATAATTCCCCAGTCGCCGTGGAGACCGTCGAAGATGAAATAAATCAGCAAAGCCATCAAGCAGATCACAGTGACATACAAATATGTTTTGTCGCGCTTGAGGTCTGCGAGTTGGGCCGCATGATTCGCCTGCAGAGTGGCTACATGCTGGGAGTGGCTTGCCTGTAGTGCGGCGATGTGGCTGGCATGGTTGTCCTGCAGGTGCGTTATATGTCGTGTGTGATTCGCCTGCAAGATGTCGATCTCTTCCTTGTAGACCTCCCAGATCTGCAAGACGGGCGGAACTACCGCCTGAGGCTTCTCTTCTGGGGTCGGAGTGGTGACTATGTCCGCACTGAGCACCTCAAGGATGCGCTCGGCGACATCTGCCGGGGGTGAGATCTTGCCGTTGAGGTATCTGGAGGCAGAACTCTCCGAGATATTGCACTGGGTCGCCAGCTCGGCGAGGGTCAGGGTGCTCCGATCCCACAGGGGTTTCACCTTGGTCAGGAAGGGCATTAAATCACTTCTTTCATATCTGCAAGCTGTGCAAGCAATATTGCAAGCTGTTTTTTCGGTATTTGTAAAAGTAGCTGTAGACTTGCATGAGGTTTCATGCGATTATCTCAGCGGAAATAATCCAATGAAAGAGAGGCCTAGGGTATGGACGACACCACGCTGGTTATACTCCGGGAGGTTGTCATCGAACTGGTTAAGGAATGTCTGGATGCGGATCTTCTTGATCTGCTGTACAAGTTACTTGCGGAGGCGGCGGTAGCGGCATCCAATGAGTGATCTCTTCGGGAGGATATGCAAGTGCACTATCATCGACGTCTGTTGACCAGTGCCTTTTGCCAGACGGCAGAGACGCATAACGCCCAACCGTGGGAAAATAGTCGCCGTTCTTATCTCGATACCAAACGACCACCCAGCCCTCGCTCTCGGGCAGTCGTTCCTTGACGCTGATCCATTCCGACACGTTAATCCTCCTCCTCAACGTACTCGAGTAGATCCCCAGGCTGACATCCGAGCAACTTGCACAGCGTTCCAATATTCTCCCAAGCTACGCCGTCCCCAGTTCTCAACTTCTGGATCGTGGACTGACTCAACAGCTTCTCCTGACGAAGTCTGTGCGAAGAATAGCCACGCTCCTTCAACTCCGGCAGAACGTCCATCTTATACTTCAGACCCATGTGAACACCTCCTATTATGGTAAGATTATACCAGAAAGACAGCACGATTTCTAGTGTACAATATGCACAAAATAAAGCACGAAATCTCGTGTAGTGAGTCAATAGACTCAGCACGAGATTTCGTGTATAATGTAATTGTTCCTAAGGGAACAGCCCAAACAAAAAGCCGCCCGGTGACGCGGACGGCAGAAAGGAGGTGAGCACATGGACGAGTACAAAGTCGAGTACGAGGGTAGAACCTACGAGTTCCCCACATGGTCAGAGATGAAGAATTTCATCGAAGATCATGAGATCCACGGCTAACGCCCCAAGCGTGGGGAGCGGGTGACGCCGCTCCTCACGGCTCGGATTATAACATAGATTAAGAGAGAAATCAAGATATAAATGGAGGATAGCGTCATGGCAAGCATCAGGGAGATCGTTCGCTGGTACAATGACGAGATACAGGACGGCATCGCATGGGTCGCAATCTGGAAAGAGGGACGAGCCTGGAAGGCAGAAGCGTTCTGGATCGAAGACGGCAGCTACGACGACGGTTACATCTTCGAGCGCGAGGACAGGGAGCGTATGGAGGAGATCATCAAGATCGACCCTCGGGCGGTGATGCTCAATGGCTACTACTGCAACGTCGGCGCCATCGAAGACGGCAAGGCGCCCATCACTAACATCGTCTGCGGTGTAGAATGGAACTATTACAACAGATACAACCAGTTGATCGGTTTTTTTTGACAGTATGGTGGTCAAGTGAGGAGGGTCGCTGTGAGTATCTTCCTCATCTTCATCCCTGCGGCTCTCGTGGCTGGTCTGATCGAAAGACCGCACAGAGTTAAGGTCTACCGCAAGAGATAAAAAAAAACAGCCCAGAGCACTACGCTCTGGGCTTCTCTCATTCAATCATTTAATCTCTACAGTCTCCACGGTCTCGAGGGGTACTGCCTCGGTCACAGTGGCGGGCTTCTTCCGCTCGTACTGGGTACCGAAGTAGAAGCTGATCACGACGGTGAAGATGGTCAGGAACTGCTCGCCTGTGATCGCGCCGGCCACGCTCAGAGCGCAGAATACGACGGTCAGGGCGATGGTGACGATGCTCTTGACGGTCAAGAGCTTGCTCAGGATCTCAGACATGTTACTCCCTCCTTATCCCTTTTCGATGCCGCTCCGGCTGATGAAGGCGATGCCGTCCCCGTGCTTGATCGCCATCCAGCCGTCAGTATCGACTTCATTCAAGCGATCGCCGCCGCGTGCGACGGCTACCACAGGGAAGCCCGTGCCGGGGCCCTTGCGGATGTTCCAAGTGCCCTTTTTCACCACAGGGCCAGTCGCGGACTCGGTGACGGTGTGCTTGCTGCCGTTGGTCAGTGCCATGACCGTGTGCCCCTGGGTGCGGGTCACCTGCACGTCACCCTCGGCGAGGTAGGCGTCCTGAGTGTTGTACTTGTCGCCGCTCAACTCGACGAACTCGCCACTGTTAAGAAGCACCTTCGCCTGGGATGCCGTGTTGAAGTCCGGCAGAGTGATGCCTGCGCACGCCGCGCATACGCGGATCAGAGCAGAGCAGTCGGTCTCGACGTTCTTCTTCAGCTTGGAGACGTCCCAGCCGACCTCCTTCAGAGCGTTATACAGGGTATTGCGCTGACCCTGATCGTACCCGACGTAGTTGCTGGCACAGAGTGCCCTCATGGCGGCGGCCATCTTCTTCGCCTTGTCGGGGTTCTTACAGCGGAAGGTTCTCCAGCCCTTGCTGTGCTTGTACCAGTTCTGAGTGGAGACCTCTCTGCCACCGTTCTGGTCGCCAGCCTTGCCGCCGATGGCGTTTCCCTTCTCGTCAATCCTTGCGGAGCCGATCAATACTGCCATAATAAAATACCTCCTGTTTGTAGTCTCTCATGTTGTCGGGGGCTTGTATCCTAGTACAACGGAATCACCTCACGGTTTGATAGAATCAGGTCGTTATGGTTATTCTGCACTGCCCTCGAGGGCCATCCGCACGTCCTCGCGCCATTTCTCAGGCACGTCCTCGATGGTCATGCGTCCTGCTTCGATCATCCGCTTATAGATCGCTACCATTACAGACCACCTCCTGCAAGCATTGCTGCCAGCTCGATCAGAGCTATGTCACGCTCGAGGCCCGCCTCTTCGAGTGCTGCAAGACGATCTTCGGGAGTAGGTTTGGGCGTGGGCATTTCCGCCAGTTCCTGCATATACTGCGCTTCCTCTTCGGGGGTCATTTCGATGTATTCGCCCTCTCTCCACTTTTTCATATCATAACTCCTTTATTTTCTGCCATATGCGATTACGATTGTACCTGCAGGGAGACTGCCTGGATTCAAGTGCAGCGATATTTTTGAACTGTTCGTGCAGGCCCACCACCACTGCTGCGTGCTGCTCTGCGTGTATTTTGAGTTGGAGCTGCCGAGCAGTAGTTTTGCGTATGAATTCGCAAAAAACAAGACATCCGCCACGCAATATGTGCTGTCCGTTTTTGATGTTTTCGCATTAAACGCTATACTTCCACCGATGCTTATAACTGGATTTACTTCTGTGTCGACAGGCGGAATCTCAAGGTATACCGAGCACATGGTCTTCCCGTTTGTAGGTATTTCAATGAGAGACACAGGCTCTTTGAGCTTTGTGTTTGCAAGTTCTTCAAAACATTCCGGCACGACCTCCAGCACATCCCCGTTCATCTGCAAGCCTTCGCCAACAACGAACGCATCAGCCTTGCCCTGAGCGCTAGAGCCACCGGTGTCTCGCTGTGCCAGAAGTTCAGTTGGCCACAGAAGGTCGAGGCGACCGCTGACAGTCGTCGGGCCTGCGTCGCACCAGATGGTATTCGTGCCATGCAGTGCGGTGATGTGTGCCGGGGTGAACCCCACGGTGATCGGGGACTCGAGCGGGTAAACGACCTGCACAGGAGTCTCTGCCAGCAGGGCCTTGAACTCCTCGACCGTTGCAGCAGCGTAGTCGCGGATATAGATCCAGTTCTGCCCCGGATAGTTGCCCGCGGTATCGGCGTAGCCCGTCAAACCCGCCGCGTCCGAGGAGGTGGTGAACTCGTGCTGATTTCGAACGTTGGGGTAGATGTTGGAGAGAAGGCTGGCTCTGTAGTCCGAGAGCTTCGCCATCCCGTGCACGTCGATGTAGAAGGTGGAGGGAGAGCTTCCCAGGCCCCATGCCTCGCCATCGGCACCTCTGAACTCAACATATCCCTTGTCGATGGTCAGCACGCCGGTGTTCCAGTTGAGCGAGCCGCTGTAGACGTTCTGACCGAACTCAACGACGAACTCCTCAGCATCCGGGGCTGTGCTCTCCTCCATACTCCGGCATCTGGTCAACTTCGCCCCAGACCAGCCAGTGATGGCGCGGATATTATCCCGCGCCGGGGAGCCGCTACCACTCTGAGAGAGGGTGATGTCGGTGACACACAGCACGGGCATCCCCGCATAATTGTCAAACTGGACGACGTTGCCGGATTGTTCAAAAGCACCCAGCGGAGCCATGCGGGACTCAACAGCCGCCAAGTGGTTCATGATCTGGGTATAAATATCAGGCGTAGGATCGGCGGGCCTCGTGCCCTCAGTCACTGCACCCTTTACCACCCGGTACTGGATGACCTCCGATGTCCTCGTGATGCCATCCTTGACTCCAAACACACCGAAGTACACGATGCCCTCGGTCTGCAGGACTTCGCTCGGGATGACGCATTGGTCGCCGTCGAGCGCGACGATGTACTGCTCGGAGTCGTCACGGTAGAAGACTGCAGTCTTTGCGAATCCCTCCCAAAGCGGGCAGAACTCGAAGCGGACTACGTCCTCATTCTGACCGCCAGACGCGACGATCGGAGTGACAACAGTGACGAGACGCTGGTCTGCGCAGACGACGCTGATGGTTGTCTTTCCCATGTTTACCACGTCCTTTCCTTATGAACATGAGGGCTTGTGGTAGCCCTTGAGGTCGCGGATGTCGTGCTCCGCTTCGGTCACACGTCCCTCCAGCTTGAAGGTGCGCTCGATGACCTGATTATGCTTATCGACCTTTTTCTCCATCTCCTTGAACTTATACTCGAGCAGGGCTATGGTCTTCGCGTGCTGTGCTCTGTTGTTGATCATGCAGACGATCAAGGTCGTGGCGGCTGAAATTGCCGCGGCGATAATGGTCTCCAATGGCATCACTCCTTTATGCTGTTCGGCGCCATACTGACACCTGTATATAAGGGGGCATGTTGTTATGGGCGGCCCCGCCGCCTGTTTCGACTACACCGTAGGCCAGACTTGAGCCTGCGGTCGTGTACCACGCTTGTGACTTCGTTCCTGCCGCGTGCTGGGAGTATACCGAGCCGTGGCTGTGGCTGGGGAGTTGTTCCTCGGTCAGGGTGACCGTCTGCTCGCCGCCCGTCTGGCCGATCGTGCCAGTGGACGTCGTCGCCCAGAGGAAGGCGTTCGTGATCCGCGTCCATGTACCGCCGAAGAGCGTCTTCGGGTCGGTGTGGTTATACGCGATGTAGATACTGCCCACGGGGTACGCGGCCAGAGCATCACTCTCCCATGCGCTCCACTCGCCGCCCGTGTAGTAGCGGCTCCAGCACGTTCCGCCTCTGCGGTAGGGCATAGCGATCTGACGGCGGTCACTGGTGACCAGCTTGGTGCTGTAGAAGATCGTCTCGACGTACCAGAGGCTGTTGGTCGGCGTGTTCTGGTTGGTGAGGATCAGGTGATCCAGAGACGTGTTCGCGTCGATCGGGCTGTTCGCTCCGCCGTAGAGGCTCATACCGTTGCTGATGTGCGTGCCATACTGGTCGTAGGCTCTCAGACCGATCTCCAGAGCGTTCGCCCTTTCCGCGACCTTACCGATCGCCATGCTGGTGCCGTTGGCGCCCCAGTTGATCAGGGTGAACGCCGTGGACGCGCTGGTGATTCGGGATGCGGAGTTATGACGATCGGCGACAGTGAGCTCCACATCGTAAGAGCTGTTACTGTCGGCGGCAAAGATCGCAGAGCCGTCCGTGACCGAGAACTTGTTGGCGTAGGCGGTGAGCGTGACCGTCGTCCAGGCGGTCACCTCGGTCTTTTTGTACTTCAGCGTGTACGTCGCGAGGTTCTTGTTGCTCATGGGCGTGACAGTCGCGCCGAATCTGACCTCGACAAAATCGCCCTGATCGTTTTCAGTGCCGTCCTCGTCGCAGCGGTGAACGGTCAGCGACTTGATCGTGGGCGGCGCGTATGCCAGCACGTTCATCGTGTAGCTGGCTGATCCGCTCCTGCCGCGCTTATCTCTGACAGTGGCATTGATTGGAGACGCGCCTGCGTTGATCAGGAAGTCCGTGGTCGATTCTGCCGCGGTATACTGGGCACCGTTGGCGGTGACCTGATACGAGTCGATCGGCGAACCGTAGGCGGTCGTCGTGTTGACCTTGATCTTGATCTTCGACAGGGACTGCACAGGAGCGCCATAAAGGGCTCCCACCTCGGTCACATCCTCCAGCGTGAGACTGGCGGACGGCTTGACCGAAGTAGGCACGGTTACGGTAAAACCTGTGTACTTCGTGCCGACGAACGTGGAACCTGTATAGGTATCGACGTAGATTCTGCCGGAGGCGCTGGTGCTGTCCGGGATGTCGTTCATGAAGTTCAACGGGACAGCCCAAGTCGTTCCCGTGCCTACGTTCGTCGCGATCGTTCCTGTACGGGTGCCATACTCGTAGCGCACCGTGTGGGTGAACACGTCGCTGGCGCGGTTCATATGGATCGCGAACTCCGCGCCGAAGTCGCCGACGTTGTTAGTCGTCTCGGGCCAAGTGACCAGCGACGGCTGGCTGGCTCGGGCGATGGTGTCCAAGGTGAACGTCGCGGATTTGGTCAGGTTGATCGCTACGGTATAACAGGCGACCTCAAGGCTCGCGGAGAAGGACTTGGAGCCATCGGCGGCGTGCGCGATCGTGGTCGTGCCGCTCGCGACAGTGCCCTTCTGTCGTTCGACTCGTGACTCCTTATAGTAGACCTGAGAGCCGTTGATCACCAGCCTGACCCTGCGCTCTGCGTACCAGTTATCATCGCCGCCTGTACAGGAGATCTTCCAAGTGACTGTGGATGTGTTTTTCTCGATCGACTGGGTAGCTGACCAGTCCAGTCTATAATAACGGCCGTCGTAGTTGTTGGTCGTCATGTAGCCGCTCAGTGCCATAATCAACTACCTACTTTCAAAAAGGATAGGGACTTATTCGAACGAGGGACGAACGCGAAGCTACCAAACTGCGCCCGCTCGTTCACATCGATGACGATGTTGCCTGTGTGGAAGTCTACGCCGTCCCACCAGCCGAACTGCTGCCCGTTCTTCTTGAAGATGATCAGGTCGTTGTCGAGCGTCAGGGTCATGGCGTTCTCTCCGGCTTTGATGCCCAGACCCTCGAGACCAAAGTCGAAATGTTTCGCCAGAGTCTCCACTGTGCGCTGCAGATCACCATCGACGTCGCGGATCTGCTCCGTCGTCTGAGTGAACTTGAGACTGATCTCGTTGGACAGGACAGAGAGCTGAGACGACACCGACGAACGAAACTGCTCGAAGTTCGACGTGCGTACATATTCCTCCAGTGCAGAGAAGATCAGGCTCTCAGCAGTCTGGACGGCGGCAGTGATCTGGGACAGAGTCGTCTCGGCCAGTTCCACAACGGTCGCCTGTTGTTTATCGAGTTCGATCTGCTGCTGGTGCAGGTTCTCCTTGATCGCGTTCTGGTTGCCGTTGGCAATATCCGAGGCGGCCTTGACGGTCGCGCCCATTGCGATGGTGGTGTTGCCCGGGTCAAGGATATCAGGATCCAGCTCCATGAGCGGGTACGCCACGCGGAAGCCGTGCGGAGTGCTCCGCAGTTCGACATATCTGCCTACAGAGAAGCGGGAGATCTCGCTCTCGTCTGTACCTGCCAGATCGATCGCACTGACCTCGATCGTCTGCGTGAGCATGACGCCCTCCGTGGACAGCTTCGCGAGTGCTTTCTTCTGGAGGTTGACGTCCTCAGTGACATCGTCCCACTTCTCCATCCGGGTGATGCGGATGCCGCCATAGAGGTCTTCGGTCGCCTTGCTGTAGATGATAGGCCCGCTTTTCACATAGCCAGGCGTCAGTTCTACATCGGGGAGGGCTTCGATCGTCAGACCCTCCGCGCCGATCGGAAGGATCGCCGTGTAGGTCTCGGCGGCGTCCAGAATGTTTGCCAGATCCAGCAGATTCTCCCCGAACTCAACCACCTGAGTGTTCGTCAGGGGAAGATCCTCGTAGAAGTGGATCTTCGTAACGGCCCCGCTGTAATCGACCAGCAGATAGCCCGTGAGGACGTCTGTGATCTTACGCTTCAGCGTCTCCATCGTGGTCAGATACTCACTCGAAGATCTGTGCAGATAGTTGTTCGGATCGGTAACTGTAACGTCTCCCAGTTCGATCCGCTGAGAGGGTCCGACCTGACTGTTATGCTCTGCCAGAATCCACTCGAGGAAGAAGCGGATCACGTTGCCGTTCGTTGCGGCGGCGATGTAGGCCACATCCTCGAGGAAGTCCTCGGGGAAGTTGTACGGCGGGATGATGCTGTCGTTCAAACAGGCAAACAAGCCCTCAGTCTCGACGACCCGAGACAGATCGAAGGCTTGCGTATCCTTGCGGATGCGGCCCTTGTAGATCGGGCGACCCTCTGCCCGGAGCTCGACGACGCCCTTCAGCTTCGTGAGTTCGCTGACATAGGGGTGATCGTGGTCGATCGTAAACGCCAGGTCACCAGCTTCTCCGACCGCCAGATGACAGCTTGGATCACGGATCAGCAGACCGAAGTCTTGACCGCGCGGGTCGTACAGAGGGAGGCTGTTAAAATATAGCTGATACACTACAGCGCTCCCTCCTTATAGCTCACTGTGATCGTGCCTGTGCCAGAGACCGTCTTCGCCTGCAGGACGTTGACACCCTCGACCAGCATGATGTCGAGCAGTCGGTGCGTACCCGCCGCGACGCTGAAGGTGTTGCCATTCCACAGCAGAGTCGTGGAGGCAGTGGTGACGATCGTCGGGACGACAGGCATCCGATCGTTGAGCAGTCTCAGAGTGCTGTAGGCGGTTGTCAAGCCTGCCGTCATCTTCGCGCTAGTATGCTTCAGCTTGTACGGCTGGCAGGTAGCGACGACCGTGATCGTATGCAGGATACCGTCAGCGGTGTGCTTATCAACAGCCAGACGACCGACGTAGTAGTAGTCGGGATCGTCGTCCAGAGTGATGTGGCAGGCCCGTCCGTTGAGGGCGTTGCTGACCTGTCTGTACTTGGTCGCCCAGTGGTCGCCGGGGTACAGCTTAAACACCCAAGTGATCTGCCGGGTGTTGAAAACGACGCGCCCAGCGGGCGACTCAGAGAAGTCCTTCGCACCATCCGCGCCGGGTACGTCGATAAAGTTGAGTCTAGGCTCGGCAGGCTCCACCTCTACCGTCGCCTGCACCAGATGCAGGTCGTGGTAGCTGTGGACGCCTCCGAAGTCAGTGCCTCTTGCCATTGTTTACGCCCTCGCTTTCTGCGCCTGCATCTGGCCCAGGCGTCTATCCATCTTTCGGGCGAGACCGCCGACCAGCTTGTCGCTGTCGAGGACGATGCCCATCTTGGCGATCTCTTCGATCTGCGTCAGCATAGCGGCCAGCAGGCTGATCACCTGCTCACTGGACGAGCCGCCGAGGGCGGTGTCCATGTCCTCAGCCACGCGGCTGATCCATGCCTTATTCTGGTGCAACGGGACGACAGCCTCGGCGCCATTACCTTCGAGGAAGCCGACCTGCCCACGTTCGAGCACGCCGCCCTGTTCCAGTCTGGGGATCGTCGGGATGTCGAGACCCTTGCCACCGATACCAGGCACCCAGTCGGGGATCTCGAGGCGGTTGATCTTGCCGATGAAGCTGTTCAGCACGCCGATCACAGCATTGAGCGGCGCCTTAATGATGCCGGACAGGCCGCTCCAAATATTTCCGATCGCGCCCATCAGGCTCTCGAACGCGCCAGAAAAATCGCCAGAGAAGACGCCTGTGATGAAGTCCAGAATATTTTCAAGAGCGGGCTTCAGCGAATTGTTCCAGATGTCCACGATGGTGGAGAAGGCACTCTCTACCACCGGGGCGACGATGGTCTCAAACACGAACTTGAACGCCGGAGCGAGCACGTTCTCGATGAATTGACCGATCGCGTCGAGGGCAGGCTTGAGATTATTCTCCCAAATCGACTTGATGTCATTGAACACGTCGCTGACCGTCTGCTGGATCGCGGGCAGATTTTTCTCGAATACGCCATAAACCAGATCGACGACCTGCATGATCAGATCCCAAACGGGCTGACCGATCGACGTCCAGATGCCCTGTATAAAGGTCATCGCGCCCGAGAAGAGAGTCTGCACGCCGGACATCACAGTGGAAAAGGTGATACCGTTTTCATCCAGCTTGGTCTTGATGCTGTCGAACCAGCCCACCAGAGCGGACAGCGCCGCAGATAGAGGCGGCAGAACTGTCTCAGCTACCCAAGCGAATGCCTGCGACAGCAACGGGATCGCGAACTCTGCGAGGGACGAGACCGCGCTGGAGAGCAACGGGATGACGGTCTCTGCCAGAGAGGACATGACCGGGGTCAACTGGGTCAGCACGTCCGCAAGGAGCTGTTTGCCCATCGTCAGGAATGGCTCGACCGCCGCGCCAATTCCGGCCATAGCGTTGTTGAGGTTGTCCTGGGCGATGTTCGCATTGATGATCTCGCCGTTGACGTTTCTGTAGGCGTCGGCGGCTTCAGAATATAGACCGTTGAGGGTCTCGGTGATCAGTGCCTGTCGTTCCTGCTCGGAGCTACAGGCGTCCAGACTCGCTTGGAAGGACTCCTCGTTGACTCCCGCCCAGTTGAGGGCATCGGCGAGGCCGCCAGTCAGGGTGCCGACCTTGGCGGTCTCGTTGGCCGCCTCGGTGAGGTTCTCGATCGGCAGACTGTCGCCAAACGTTGCATAAACACCTGTGCAGATGTCTGTCCACGATGCAAGTTCCTGCTCCGTGGTCGCCAGCTTGGCCAGATGGTTGGCTGCCTCAACAGCCTGACCGCTGTCTCCGAGAATGCCGTTCAAACCTTCGTAGGTCTTCCGAGCCGTCTCCGCGGAGAAGCCGCTGGCGTCAAAAGCCGCCTGCAGTTTGCCCTGCTCTGTGCGGTACTCTCGGGTGTTCTCCGCTACACCGACCAGAGCCGCGCCTGCGGCAACTGCCGCGCCAGCGACACCTGCGGCAAATTTTCCCGCAGTCTTACCAGCCGCAAGCAGTTTGCTGCCGAGTCCTTCGGCGTTTTTGTCGGTCTTCTTCAGCGACTTGTCGGCCGCATCAGTATCGACAAATACCGAGCCGACCAGCTTAAAGATCTCCATCGCCATCGCTCGGCACCTCCTTCCTCAGTTCGCGCATCGCCTCGTCGATCTCTCTCTGGATCTCTGCCACGCTCCGGCGGTCAATGTTCGCACCGGTCACGCGGTCGCGGTACTCCGCGAAGCTGATATTCTTACCTGTGTATGCCATGATGGGGAGCTGGGCAGTCCACTGCCGGAAGATCCGCTCGTCGCGCTCCTGTTCGAGCGCCTTCTGGATCAACAGCAGACCGTCGTCAGCGTCCATCTGCATCACAAAATTGATATCATGGTATCTGTGCAGCAACAGGTCGAGAAGGTCTACTTCATCAATCTGGCTGCAATACCGAAAAAAGTGCCGAGGTTGTTCTCCTTGACCAGCCTCTGCAGGTTCTCGATCAGGACATCGAGATCCAGATCCGCGACCTGCTTGGGCGTCATCTCAAACGGGCCAGACAGGAACTCGTAGATCGCGGACTCGCCAGACTTCTCGGTCGCCGTGTCGAACAGATTCCAGATGAAGTCGAAGCCGTTGGCCCACATATCCTGCGCGTTATCCGACTTCAGAGCCAGCTCACGAAACTGCTCCTTGAGGCCCAGCTTCTTGAGGCAACGGCTCAGAACAGGGACGTCGCTCGTCTTCAGTTTGCGCATCGTGCGCACCTCCTCGAATACAAATAAAAGGCGGCCCGTAGGCCGCCATGTTTTACGCCGTCACGGGCGTGATGCAGGCGTACAGCTCGGAGACCTTGGTCAGCCACTGCAGAGCGGTGAGCTTCAGCTTCGGGCGGCCAGAGGTCTTCTCCACGCGATCCTCGACCAGACCGGGATCGTCGTCGGCGTTGATCTCACGGTATTCGCGCTCTACAATGAAAGAGCCGCCGCCGCGAGTCAGTCCGACATGCTTTGTGTCTTCCTTGCTGGTACCGACGTAGAACTTGCCGACGCCCAGCAGGATCTCGCTGTTGCCTGCGGTCAGACCATCGGGAAGCGTCAGCTTCCACGGCTCAGTGCGGTCGCCTGCAGCCAGCTTTTCGTCGCTGTACATGCCTTCAAATTCGACCTCGGGCGTGACGTCGTTCTTCTCCTCAAAAGTCCATTCGGGATTGGAGCGGCAGAACGCCTTCTCGAGTTCAATGATGACGGGCTTGCCGCCCTTGGTCATGCCTTCCCACTTGACATATCTCACGTCGGCGGCGGTCACATTGCCCGCGCCGGTGTAGGTGGTTGCAGCCATGTCTTATTCCTCCTCGTTGAGTTGCACTAGGAAATGCAACTGAATGTGTTGAAGGTTCTTGTCCGGGTCGTCGATGAAGTTCCTGACGTCTCGGAAAAAAGTAGCATAGATCGGAGGGCTGGGGACGTTGGCAACGTTGAACAGCTTCTCGATCTTGTCCGCGATCTCTTCGACCATCTTGGTGTCGGCAGATCTGTCCCAGACATCGACCACCAGATCGTAGTCGTCGCGGGTGCTGTCCAAGAAGGTGATGCCCTCCAAGTTATAAGTCTTATACGGGTAGGCGGCGTCTGCCGTCGCCCGTATGTGGTAGGTCGTGCCGGGAACAGTCTGCAACTGCTCACGGATCAGACCGCGCAGGGCTGTCGTTTTGCTCATCAGTCCTCACCTCCTCCAGAGTATTCTTCCTCACTGATCAAACTCAGCGCGGCGGCTTCGTCCTCCAAAGCGCTTAGGTACTTGCTTTCGATCTCCACGATCGTGGCGATGTTCGTCTGTGCGCTGTTGCGGAGGATCTGCCTGCGGGGTTGCTTGCTGGTGCCCAGTTCCTGATCGGTGCCGTACCAAGTGCCGTGCGTGACGCCTACCTCCAGATGAGGCAGGCCCCTCTTCGCCCAGGGCACGTTATACAGGAACGTCGAGGTGCGACCTCGGACGCGGCGGCTCTTCTTCAGACCCGGGAGCTTCTGCGCTCCAGTGTTCGCCGTTCTGGCGAGATACTTGCCTACGTCTCGGAGTGCCGCCCGTGTGAGTTCCACGATCGTGTAGCTGGCTCTGTCCACAGAGCTGATATACTCCACGTTGCCCTTCTTGAATTTGACGACGGACTTAGGTACTGCCATCAGGGTTCACCTCTCGGTAGCAGGTGATCTCGAGCGCCTGCCCGGTGCGGTAGGTGCGTAGAACGCGATACCGCTGACCGTCGTGCTCGACCAAAGGCTCATCCTCATAGTCGAGATGATCGGACAGCTTGAACTTGATCTCGGGCTGAAGCCCGACGGCGTGAGCCTGATAAAATTCTTTCTGCCCGATGCTCATCTGCTGGGCGAACACCTCGCGAGGGATCTCAGTGCGCACCTGATCGCCGTACTCGTCGAGCGTAATCTCCAGACGGATCAGGGTCAGGACATCAGCCATCCGCGCCAGCCTCCTCGTCAGCCTTCCAGCCGTAGCCCTCAGCCATCTGCAGGCAGGACTTCAGTGCTTCGTACCGTCTGAGGAACTCGGCGCCCTTGTCAGGGTCGTCGGCGTCAGAGGCTTTGCACCAGAGTTTGATGGCGTTGTAGATGAGCGGGTCGGTCTCGTCGGCGTAGACCACGCCAACAGCTCGCAGATCTGCCAGACATGCAGCTATGTCTGCCTGCAGATCCTCGTCCAGCTTGGAGTGGCTTCGACGGATCGCCTGCTTGATTTTCGTCAGGGTATCGAGCGCCATGCCGTCGCCCTCCTTTCAAATGGTACGGGCGGGGCTGTTATGCCCCGCCCAGATTGAGAGATCAGCCCGCCGCCTCAGAGACCAGAGCAAACGCCTTGTCATCGGTCAGGGTGCCCTCCTGACAGGTGTAGCCGGAATAGACAACGGTATGGTTGTCCAGATCCTTGGCGGACTCGATGATCACGGGAGCGACCACGTTCTGGAGGTACTTGGAAGCGTCGCCGATCAGGAGCTCGTCGTCGCCCAGAGCGTCCTCGAACTTGATGGACGCACCGAGCAGAGTGCCGGCCGCGCCTGCGGTGATCGCCTGCTGGAAGATCGGGCGCTTGTTGGAGTCAACCATGCCGACCAGCTTGTTGTAAACGCCCTTACGGGTGCCGTACACGACGACAGTACCGACGCGCTTCAGTTCGCCGAAGCCTGCGCACAGGTTGGCGTAGGAGACACCAGTGGCGACCTTGTTGGAGGCGTTCATCTTCGCCTTGATGTTGGTGATGATCTCGGCGGCCAGCTTAGAGCCGAGGCGGGCGGAGATCTGAGTGATCAGATAATCCTCGAACGCAGGGATCGCCATGTTCTGCATCTTGTAGGACAGGTGAACGTTAGCGGTATAGTCCTCGCCGGACAGGTTCACGTTATCGAAAGTGATCTCGAGCTCGTTGGAGGCCGCGCCCTCGGCGGTCTTGCCAGCATCGGCGGCGATGGTCTTAGTGACCGGGATGGTGATCGCGGTGTTGGAGTGCATGGTGTACACGTCCGCCACGATCGGATGAGCCTCGCCGATCAGGTCGATGATGCGGTTCTGCATGACGGTCGGCAGGGGCGCGGTGGTGTTGGTGGTGAGGAAGGTAAAGGCACGGCGCTCGATGTCGCTCATGTCCTCGCCGCGCAGGTGACGCAGGAACGCGCTGCGGTACTCCTCAGATGCAGGGGTGAAAGTGCGGTTTTCCATGTTGGTGTCCTCCTCGTGATGTTCTTCGATGGTGGTGCCGGTAGTCAGACCTGCGGCAATGCTTGCACGCATCTGCTGACGGGTCTGGACTTCGGACTGGATGCGGTTACGCTCTGCGGTCAGGTTTTCGACTTCCTGCTCCAGAGCGGTGAGCTGTTCGCCGGTGGCGGTCTCCAGTTCGGTCTGGATCTCAGCCATGCGGATGTTGATCTGGTCAATAGTCATTGTGGTGATCCTCCTGCAATTTAATTCTGAGCCGCAGTTTTCTGCGTCTCTCGTCAAGCGCCGCCTCACTCCGGGCTGCCAGGTCGATCACTCCGTCGGCCCAGCTTCGCGCGTTGATTTCCGTGTTATTGTTGGCAGGGATGGACACAGCGGAGACGTCGAAGATCTTCTTGACGCTCTTGTGCACGATAGTCCGGGCATCCCTGTCATAGTAGAAATCGCCGAGGATGAAGCCCCAGCTCATCTTGGTGATCATGCCTGTGCTGATCTCTTCGTAGAGATTGCGGGCGGCTTCAGTTCTGCCGAGATCTGCGGCAGTGAAGAGACCGACGTCGTCAGCCTCCACGATCAGGGAGCCATTGCTCTGGCGTGCCATGACCGTGCCCTGATGGTTCATCTGGAAAATGATGTCGGACATATCGCATCCGGCGAAGCATCCGGGTTCAAATCTTTCATAAATCGGGCCGTTCTCATCCTCGTACAGGACATACGGCTCGAATCTGGCGGCGTAGCCTTCGACGTAGTAGTTACTGTCGATCCGCTTGGTTGTCGCCGGGGTGAACACCTGCAGAGCGCGGATCTGCCGCTCACTCTTCAGGCTGATCTTGTTCGACGGGGTCATCGGCATCCTCCTCTTCGGGTTCGGTCTTAGGTTTCGCCGCCAGTTGTGCCTGAGCGGTCTGAAGTTCGCTCTGGAGCTTCGCTACCTCATCGAGTTGATCGATCTCAGTGTACTCGCGGCGGATGTATCGCTTGTCGCCATTCTCGACGTGCGGCAGGTTCCAGATGTCCATAATGTCGTTCAGACTCAGGACACCACGGTCGAACATCTGGGAGCTGACCTGCAACTTGTCGGCGTTGGTCATGTACTGCAGGCGGTTGGCGCTCCAGACGATCGCGTTCCCCCTCTTGCGCTCCTGCTGGCTGTAGGTCATGACCGTCATAGCCTGAGAGAGCTGAAGGGCGAACGGCTCGATCTTGCCCTCATAGAAGGCACTCCACGCATCGCCGACCGCTTTGTTCTGCAGGATGTCCTCGTTGCTGCCGAAGTAGTTCAGCACTCGAGTCTGGATCAGAGCCATCTGCTCAGGATCGACGACTCTCGCCTGGCTCTGGATCTGCTGGACGTTGGTGTAGTTGTTCGGGAACAGGGCCAGACCGCCAGCGTCTGCGCTGAGGTTCTCCTTGACCCAGTTCTTGCGCTCGTTCGCCAGATCCTTGCCCTTGGTGAAGTTATTCACGGTAGCCATGAAGCGAAAGCTGGCGCTGTTCTTGATACCCTCGGCGATGCCTTGGTTCTGAGTACTCAGCAGTTGCAGGGTGGGCATCAGAGCCTGATTGTTCTCGCCGATGATGTCGTTGTTGTAGAGGTATTTGCTGACCACACCACAGCGGGCCAGTTCGATCGCCGCCCACTGACCTGTCTGAAAACGGTACCGCAGGAACGGCTCACCCTTCACGTCGATGATCTCGGTCTGTGCCGGGTTGACGGGGTAGTATCCGATCAAGCGGTCGAACTCGTCCAGCACCGGCGCGATGAAACAGGTGTTTTTCGCGTCGTAGATCGTGGCGACCTTATAGACAAACTGCGCGGACGTCATGAAGAGGTTCGGCTTGCCCTCCAGCAGGTGCTTGACGCCTCTCGAGTCCGCGCCCTGCACACTCGGGAGCAGTTTGCTGCAGTGGTTGGCGAAGGTGTGGATGCAGGAGCGCGTGAGCTCCATCTCATAGACGCCTCCGTCGTAGCTGGTAAACACGGGCGCGTAGCCGTCGAGCATCTGGAAGTAGGTGTTTAACTGCTCGGCAGGCTTGGGGCGCTTGAAAAGAAAATCAAAGGCTCCCATGCGTTCCTCCTTATTCTTCGTTCTTGAGTTGTTCGCCGATCTGGTCGTACCATTTCTGTCTGACCGTCAGGGCGTCGATGACGGCGACAAAGCCGTCGATGTGGCACTTCGGCTCGATCTTGACCGGGCGGATCTTCCTCGTCTCGAGGTTCTGCTTCATCGCCACGTTCAAGAAGTGAGCCTTCAGCAGGTTGTTCTGCCCGATGTGGAGCGTGCCGTCTCTCAGCAGACCATCCGCCTCGTGGATGACGGGTGTCAGGTTCTCGCCCTGATAGACGTCGTCCATGTGGAAGCCGTACTGTGCCATCTGCTGGACGAGGTACTGGGCGCTGAATCGGTCATATCCGACCTGCAGCGGCAGGATCTCGTATTCCTCGACCAGCTTACAGAACCACGCGAAACAATCGGGATAGTCCACATAATTCTCGCCGCTGGGCGTGATCAGCCCCTGCTGGACGTATAGCCTGTAGGGTACGCCCTCCAGAGCCTGCAGGGCGTCGATCCTGTTTTCCGGCATGAAAAACTGGTTGAAGACGTACAGCTTGCCAGCCTTCTCGATGACCACACAGCAGGCGGTCAAGTCGGTGGTCTGGGACAGGTCAATGCCGCCCACGCAGTAGCTGCCGCGGAAGTCTTCGAGGGTGTACTCGGTTTGAGTCGATGCATCGATCACCTCGTAGGGCATCCACGCCTGGGTGCTGTTCTGCTTGAGGTTGCAGTATTTCGTCTTGAACT
>UZAT01017930.1_pt1 | contig 36292 bp, 50 predicted proteins | sample 2160861 | NCBI WGS metagenome assembly UZAT01 (sample SAMEA5138306, study PRJEB28736) | viral metagenome | reverse complement strand
TTGTGGGCATGGATAAGAATAAACAAAATGCCACTGTTCTTGACATGATCGAGTACGATTGGAGCCTGCAGACTATCAAAGAATGGTTTGGAGAGTTAGTACCGAATATCGATTATGAACAGAATATACTCCAAGTCTTAAACGATATCCAAGCCGAAAATGGCTATTATTTTCAACTAAGGCAAGATATCAATAGAGATATCCGCAACAAAAAAGCCATTGTTGAAGAAATTGGACAAGCCATTCCGGAAGGATATGTCGCTGAAAAATGGGAAAATGCCAATCTGTCTGATATTTATACAAAGATTGAGAGAATCCGCAAGGATAATGAAACCATCGAAAAGGCTAAGACAATTATTGAAAATCGTGACAATAAGGTTCGCAAGTTTGAAGCAGATAAAGAAATTGCTATCGCAGCATTAAATCAAGAGACAGCATTCAGATTCGGGGAAATTGAAAAAGATATTATTCGTCTACAGGAGCAAATAAAGGCACTCAAGGTTGAAAAAGAAGGGCTTGAAGTCAAAAAAGCTGACAAATTGCAAGTGATTGAGCAGACCTTCAAAGCGAATATTGCCAAATACGATGCAGAAATCGAAGAATATAAGCCTTACGCCGACGAGGAACTAAAAGACATTACAGGCTTACAGGAACAGGCTTCAAATACCGAAAGAATGAAGTCACACCTCAATGAATACAAGAGGATGATTAATCTCCAAACAGAAATTGAAAGTCTAAACGAGAAATCTTCCGCGCTTACTCAAAAAATCGAAAAAGCTAGAATTCTCCCCGGCGAGATACTGGAAACCGCAACAATACCAATCAAAGGACTTTCCGTAAAGGATGGGATTCCTCTAATAAGTGGATTGCCTATTAGCAATTTATCTGACGGAGAAAAGCTTGATTTGTGTATCGATGTGGCGATTCAAAAACCGAACGGACTACAAATAATCCTTATCGATGGAGTGGAGAAACTCTCTACTGACCTAAGGACAAGGTTATATAAAAAGTGCAAGGATAAGGGTCTTCAATTTATAAGTACAAGAACCACCGATGATGAAGATTTAACCATTATTGAATTATAGGAGGCAACTCATGGAGAATGAAATTGTAAAAGTAGAGCAAGTGAGCGAACTATCAACGAATGTTTTTTCAAATACGGAAAGTTTCAAGAAAATATATGACATCGGAAAAATGTTTGCATCATCAACTTTGGTTCCGCAAGCATACCAAGGGAAGGCTATGGATTGCACTATAGCAGTAGACATGGCTAACCGCATGGGAGTAAGTCCGATGATGGTTATGCAAAACCTTTATGTTGTTAGAGGTAAACCGTCTTGGAGTGGACAAGCATGCACATCATTAATAAATGCTAGCGGCAAGTTTAAAAACGTCAAACACGTCTATACGGGCGAAAAAGGTACTGACACATGGGGTTGCTACCTACAGGCCACTAGAACCGAAAATGACGAGATCGTAAATGGTGCAGAAGTTACTATTGCAATGGCAAAAGCAGAGGGTTGGCACTCTAAAAAGGATAAATTTGGAAATGAAACATCTAAATGGCAGACTATGCCGGAGTTAATGTTGGCTTATAGAGCATCCGCATTCTTTGCAAGAGTACATATTCCTAACGCATTAATGGGAATGCATGTAGAAGGAGAGGTTGAGGATATTACGAATAAAAAAGAGATCCAGCAAGCTCCGGATATCTTCGCAGAAAGTGAGGTAATTGACAATGAAGTTGTTAGATAAAGAGGTCTTCAAGGAGATTGTTGGATATAACGGGATATACTTAGTTTCCAATTACGGAAGGGTTTGGACTAACTATCGTAAGAATGGGAAAGAAAGATTACTTAAAGAGATAGTAAATTCCGATGGTTATTTGGCTGTTAACTTATACATGGATGGATTGATGAAAACAGAATTAATACATAGGCTCGTAGGATTGAATTTTATAGCTAATCCACAAGGCAAACCTTATATTAACCACATTGATGGGAATAGAACAAATAATACCGTAGCTAATCTTGAATGGTGTACACAAAAAGAAAATGTTTCCCATGCGATCAATGTACTTGGTAGGTGGAGCAATTCAGAAACGCAAAGAAGGTCGGCATCTAGACAAGGAAAAAGAAATAGAAAATTAGACATGGCCACTGCGAGAAAAATCAGAAATGAATATTCTCTTGGTGACACAAGCAGTATAAAACTCTCAAAAAAGTATGGGTTGTCAAAACCTTGCATATTGAGAATATTAAATAACAAATCTTATGTGGAGGTCCGAGATGTTAACGAATGAGAATTATTTTAGTCAAGAATCAAGTCAAAAATATCTAAGTGTATCACAGTACAAAAACTTTATTGGTACTATGGGTAGATTGGGCTGTGAAGCACAGGCAATGGCATTATTAAATGGAGATTGGCAGATGGATGATAAGTCCACTGCGCTCTTAGTAGGTTCATATGTCGACGCAAGTTTCGAAGGTTCTCTTGATGTTTTTAGAGCAAAAAACCCCGAGATATTTAAGAAGGATGGCAAGCCAAAGGCTGATTACATAAAAGCTGATGAAATTATAAACCGTATTGAGCGAGACCCCTTATTTATGCAGTTTATGAGTGGAGAGAAACAAACCATTATGACCGCTGAAATGTTTGGATCTCCGTGGAAAATCAAGATTGACAGCTATTTAAAGGATAAAGCTATAGTTGATTTGAAGGTCATGAAGTCGCTAAAAGAGCATTTTTGGACTAAGGATTTTGGCTACATGGACTTTATCCAGTGGTGGGGTTACGACATTCAAGGAGCAATATATCAAGAGGTAGTTTATCGTAACACCGGAAAAAGACTTCCCTTTTTTATAGCTGCAGCTTCTAAGGAAAAAGAAACCGACATTGAATTAATTTGGGTACCGGATGAGCACCTGAAAGAGAAGTTGATTGAGGTCGAGCAGAACGCACCACAGATTATGATGCTAAAAAATAAGGAAGTAGAGCCTATTCGATGTGAGGTATGTGACTATTGCAAGCACACTAAGGTTTTAACGAAACCAATCCACTTTACAGAGCTTTTAGGGGTGATCTAGTGAAATCCATTGTGACGGAATACATAGATATATGCTTATTTTGCGGAAGGCCTGCAGAATGCGAGCATCACTTGATATTTGGCAACGGACTAAGGAAATTAGCAGATGGGGACGGATTAAAAGTCCCCTCCTGCAATAAATGTCATAACATGGATCAAATTAACGATCGAATCCACGATAATCCAATGGCAGAAAAACTCTCTAAAATGTTAGGGCAAGCGATATGGGAATCACGCTACGGAGATAGAAAAGCATTTCGCAAAAGATACGGTAAGAGTTATTTGTAGAAAGGAGGATAAATTGACTTATAAATTTACAATACAAGGGCGCCTTGATGCTCTTAATGAATATACCTCGGCCAATAGAACAAATCCCTACGCAGGCGGCAAAATGAAGCGAAATAATGAGGATATTGTTATTTGGTCTATAAGACAACAATTGAGAGGAGTACATATTGATGACCCTGTACTTATTTATTACCAGTTCCACGAGAAAGATTCAAGGCGTGATAATGATAATATTTTAAGTTGCGCATCTAAGTTTATCCAAGATAGCTTAGTTAAGGCAAAGATTCTTAATAATGATAATCAGAAATGTATACCAAAGTTTTATTTTGATACTTTTGTTGACAAGAAGAATCCACGCATTGAGGTAACTATAACTGAACTAACAAAGGAACAATCAAAAATGAGACTTGTAGATATGCTCAAAGCTTTAGGGGGTAGGTGATTAAATGGCTGATGTTAAGTGGATAAAGATAGTCACGGATATTTTCGACGATGAAAAAGTTAAGGCAATAGATGAACTCCCAAACAGAGACAGCATATTGGTTATTTGGTTTAAGTTATTGTGTAATTCGAATTTAAAAAACAGCCAAGGTATTAAATCTTACAAAATCGCAAATATAGACTTAACTAATGAAGTGTTGAAAATTGCATTTCGATATGGCAAAGACGACATTGCAGATGTTTTAGACATTTTAGAAGAGAGCGGTTTTATAAAAAGAGAGCAAAAACAAATACTAGTTATTCCATTCTGGCACGACAGACACGACAGAAACTCTACTAGATATAAGTGTTGGAAAAAATCGGTGTTTGAAAGAGATGGTTACATATGCCAAGGCTGTGGAGTAAATAAAAATTTACAAGCACATCACATTGTACATTGGGCCGACTGCAAAGACAATAAAGACTTAAGATATGCAACTGAAAACGGTATTACATTATGTCGTAAATGTCATTTAGAGACGCATGGAGGGAGTTGGAGATAATGGCTGAGAAGAGAATGTTTTCCAAACAAATTATAGATAGCGATGCATTTCTTGATATGCCATTATCGGCACAAGCTTTATACTTCCACTTATCTATGAGGGCGGATGATGATGGCTTTGTAGATAATCCAAGGAAAATACAAAGAGTAGTTAATGCTTCCACAGATGATTTAAAGCTTTTAATGGCTAAAAGATACATATTAACCTTTGACAGTGGAATTATTGTTATAAAACATTGGCGGATGCATAACACCCTTAGAAGTGATCGCTATAAAGAAACTGTATATCTCGAAGAAAAGGCTATGTTGGATGTTAAAAAGAATAAATCCTACACTGAGAGAAAAAACCTGACAGAGATTGGTATACCAAATGACAACCAAGTGGCAACCCAGATTAGTATAGATAAGATTAGTATAGATAAGGATAGTATAAAGAATAGTCGCTTCGCTCCACCGACACTCGAAGAAATTAAAAAGTATTGTTTTGAAAGAAAAAACAAGGTTGATGCCGAACGTTTCAGAGATTTTTACGAAAGCAAGGGTTGGATGGTAGGCAAAAACAAAATGAAAGACTGGAAAGCTTGTGTTAGGACATGGGAAAGGGACGACAAAGGGAAGACTACAGAAAAACCGGTATCAAAGTTCATCAACTACGATCAAAAAGAATACGACTACGATAAAATCCAGAGAAAAGCAATTGAAGCGATTGTAAAGGAGGGAAAAACAAATGCCTAAGGGAGTACCAGAGCCACCTTGCGAGTTTATCGCAGGGTTAACACTAAACTACGGCTGGTCGAATATTGAAAAAGCAATGGTGATAAAAATGATTAAAAATGGAGCGACCATTTCTGATGTAATAAAAGAGTTTGATAGAAATCCGATTGAGGTAATGATATTACTGGACGATCTAGATAAGAAAAAGCTTATTAAACCGACGAAAGCGACCATAAGGAGGCGAGCTTGAACGATAAGAATTGAGCATATAAAAATTATCAGACTGGACCATAGGAGGAATGTTTATGAATAAAATAATGCTTCTGGGGAGACTTACCAAAGACCCCGAAATGAGATACTCCCAAGGCGCAGAGCCAACCGCAATAGCTAAATATACTCTAGCAGTAAACAGAAGCTTTAAGCGTGAAGGAGAGCCAAACGCAGACTTTATCAATTGCGTGGCGTTCGGTAAACGAGGCGAATTTGCCGAGAAATATTTCCAAAAGGGGCAGATGGTTGCAGTCGTAGGTCATTTACAGATATCAACCTATGACGACAAGGACGGAGTAAAACGTTGGAGTACAGATGTTATTGTCGAGGAACAACATTTTGCGGAGAGCAAGAAGTCATTCGAAGGAAGAAGAGAGGACAGGCCAGAGAACAGACCGTCGGTAGAAGAAAGCGGATTTGTGCCAGTGAGCAAGGAATTTGACGAAGATGATTCATTACCCTTTTAGAAGGAGTTGATAAAATTGGGCTATGCACATGGCAAAAGATGGACAGACGAGATGGTGGAAAGCGAAATTTTAAATTGTGTTAATATTTTAGGATTAAACAGGATGCCCAGTAAAAGCGAGTTAGATTCCCTTTATGGCAATTATAAATTAACCAACAGAATATCTAAGACACAAGGATATTACTGGTGGGCTAAGCATTTAGACCTAAAGATTAAAAAATCAGAAACCACCACGGGAAAGAGCTACGAAAAATATGTAATGAGCGCCTTGCAAGATAAAGGGTATAGGGTTGAGCGAATGACGCAAAATGCGCACTTTGATTTATTATTAAATGACTGTATAAAGATTGATGTTAAGGTGGGCAAGAGATGGTATAAGGATGCGTGTCAAGTCAATACATTCGGTATAAATAAAAAATATGCAACATGCGATATTTACATAATATTAGCGCTTGACGACAAAGAAAGCGTTGAAAAAACGCTAATCGTCCCGGCATACAAAATTAGATGCAAAACATCAATGTCTATAGGCAAAAACAGCAAATACAATGCTTGGATTGACCGCTACGATGTAATAGATAAATATCTAAAACTAATGAAAGCACTGTAAAGGAGGGTTAAAGGTGAAAAAGCATGATTATAGTATATTCTCCAAAAAAGAATTAGCTTTGTTTTTACAAAACAATGAAGATAATTTTAGGTATATCACTTCGCCATACGACATTATTTTAGATCAACAAATAAATGATACTTTAGAAAAGATTGATGAAAATATCAAATATGGTAAAGCATTAATCGAGGAATATGGCAAAACAAATGACGCAATTAAATGGTTAACTGAAACTAAAAAGAATAATGCTGAGTGGGAGCGATTACATAAGGAATATGACAGATTGGAAAAGTTGAGATTTCCGAAGGAGGAACTAGAATGAGTGATTTAATCAGCAGAAAGGCATTAATTGATATATTTCAGAAAAAGGCGGATGAAAATACAGGGTTAATAAGAAATAATATGCTATTTGCGAAGAAGTTAGTTGAAGATGAACCTACCGCCTATGATGTGGATAAAGTAGTTGAGGAATTAGAAGAAATCAGGCAAGACATTATCCCGCTCACGGATATGGATAATTATTATGTTGGTCAATCAGTTTTAATTAATGAGGTTATATCTATAGTAAAATTTGATGATGCAGCTGACTACAAAAAAGAGAATGGCTGGATAAGCGAAAAGAACAACGGTGAATGGCAAGATATTTGTTCAGAATGTCAGGAGGGATAGCATGACTAGGTCGGAATACAGACGAACAGAACATATGAAAACTCCTACATACAATTATACCGAACAGCAAATCAAAGCGCTTGTCCTTGCAGAATCAAAAAGAATCAAAGATGAAGCCACAAAAGAAGCTATCTATGCTCTAACTTGTGTATTTGCACAATCATTGCACGACGAATACGGATTCGGGAAAAATAAAATCAATAATCTGCTCAGCAGAACAATGTTTAAGTTCGAGTGCATCCTCGACGGTACCGTAAAGCTCGACGAAATCCGCGAGTGGTGCGAGGACTACGGCATAAGGTTCGGGGGTGACTAATTTGAGGATAGCATATAGTGAGCAAAAACAAGCGTTTCAAGGGCGAAAGGGTGATTATAACATCTGGACAAAAGATGTTAGACAGGCTATCTGTTATGCGGATGGCAGACATATAAAAGGTTGCAAGATGATTACATACGACGAGGCTAAAAAACTATCAAAGGAGTGGCAAAATGGAGACAGTGACAGCATATAAGGTTGGTAAAACGCTCTACGAGGATAAGCAAAAAGCTACATTAGCAGAAATCGAAAACAATCTACTAGATATATTCGGGCGAAAATTGGACGAGCTATCAATGACGGAGTGGCTCGCTAAAGATAGGGTGAGCAGAAGGGCGTTCATAAAACTGCTTAAAGACATAGATAAGGATGTGATTGAGTGACGGTTAAGGAATTGTCTCAACTATATCACTTAAACCGCGAAATAGAGCGATTAACAAGCGAATTGGACAGGCTAGAAAGATTGACAAAGAAAGACGTCGTATGCGACAGCGTTAAAGGTTCCTATGCTTGCTTCCCTTATACAGAGCACTCCATCATAATCCGGGGGATCGAAAACGAGGGATATAAAATATCTCGGCACGATCTAGAGATTGCAGAGCTTAAAGGACTGCTAGAATTATCGGTAAAGAAAAGCATAATCGAGAGAGCAAGATTAGAGAGGTACATAAACGAGATAGACGATGCAGAAATACGCCAGATAATAGCATTAAGATACGTTAACGGTCTAGGATGGAGACAAATCGCGGCAGAACTAGGATATCAGGACGAATCGGCGCCGAGAAAAAGGCATAATAGATTTTTGAGAAAATAAAAGAGCCTTAATTGGCTCTTTTTACTACATAAATAAATTTTAGCATCCCCATAATAACTTTGCAATTTCAACTTTTTTCTTCAACTCTTTAACTTCTTTATTTGCATAAGTAAGAGAATAAGAATGCGCCCTTTCTATTGATCCATCTTTTAAACCTCTGTGATGTTCAATAGCTTTTTCGAGCTTGTCCGAGAAATATTCAATACTGCATGGCATTGCCAGGGTTATTTCTTCCGCTTTACTTTCCCAATATTCCGCTTTACGTTGTTGTTCTTCTGCTTTGCTTGCATATTCCATTGCTTTATCCATCCGGCTGTTGTTACGTTCTATCAATGCTCTATGCCTATGTTCACTGTGATGTCCTACTTTTATAGGTTCTCCTAGTGATAAAAACTCTCTGCCCTCTTGTGACGCGTTCCATCTTTCATTACTTTTATTTGTGCTATTAATACTTGCGTTGTTGTATTTTTCGGCTTTTCGCTCTGCATACGTTTGTTCTTCAATTTTTACAATGGAATAATAATATAATTCGCCTTTTTGTAGCACGAGATTATAAACCTCACAATCAACTTCTTTTCCATATTTTGTTTCAAGTTGAATTATATCACCTCTTTCATATTCTTCTTCGCATTCCGCAACCCATACATTTGGACAATATTTTCTAAATTTGTTCATTTCTCTATTTACCTCCTTTTATTTTATATTCTATCAGTTCAACTACATATGCCGGAGGGGTTCTTGCGCCCCTCTCCCATTCTTCCAACGTCCGGACTGGGATGTTTAAATATTTGGCAAACGCTTTTTGTGTCATGTCCGTAAGTGACCTAATTTCTTTTATATTCATTATTAAAACTCATCAACGCTAGTTATCTTTAGAACACTAGCCAAAACAATCTCGTCATCGGATGCCGGAATAATTACCTTAAAGCATATCTGTATTGAAGGTTCTACATTTCCTAAATCATCTGTAATCTCAGAATAAACAATATTTCCATCCTGGATACAATTTTCAAACACTCCACTGTCTGCTTCTGTCAAAAATCCTAGCGCCATCATCCTGTTATCAAGTTCCAAAATATTCATTTCCATTCCCACTAATTCTCTTAATTCATTTTTCATTTCAATTTCCTCCTCGATCTGATTTATCGGTTACCCTTACCTTGACTTAATTATACCACGCAATGCGTGGGCTGTCAAGCACTATTTTAAAATTATTTTGATTATTTTTAAATTGGTTAAAGTGTCCGAAATATCCGATTTTAAAATGATATAATGATATTAGATAAGTATATCCATTTATTACCCTCCTTAAAGAGATCGCGGAATAGACCCAGTGTCAACGCGATCTTTTGCTATGCGCGAACAATCATTAGTGAGATAAGCTGACTGTCTAACAGGGATGGAGGCAGTATGTACAGCAAACGCCATTAAATACCTGTGGCGGTGGAAACAGAAGAACGGAATAGAGGACCTGAAGAAAGCAAGATGGTACATAGATAGGTTAATAAGCAGAGAAGGACAATGAGAGGAGTTGATAGTATTGGAGAAGAATAAGGGCGGAAGGCCACCGGCATACACAAACAAAGAACAAATAAAAGGACTTATAGAAGATTACTTTAAGAGGTGCGAAGGAAAGATACTAGAAGATAAGGAAGGTAACCCTATAATAAATAAATACGGAGAGCCCGTATATATAGATAGAGAACCTTTAACTATCACGGGATTGGCGCTTGCGCTAGGATTTAATAGCAGAACATCACTACTTAATTATCAGGATAAAGAAGAGTTTATGAACACAATTACGCGCGCAAAGGCCATTGTCCAGCAGTATTCTGAGAAAAGATTGTTTGATAAAGACGGAGTAAACGGAGCAAAATTTAACCTTGCTAACAATTTCGGATACACTGAAAGGCAGACAGTGGAAGCAGTCAATACAAATATAAACCTGCAAAAAGATGTATCGAGCATGACAGATGACGAGATCTCGGAAGAAATTGCTAAGCTAACGAAGGGAATAAAGTAAAAAGTATAATAAAATAATGAAGTGAAATGAGGTTCTACCGGCTGGGGTAGGATAAGAATATAGTAAAATACAGGTAATATAATATAATCTATGGGTCGCCAAGCAGTTTAGGCGGTCTTTTTTGATGCAAAATCAGCTCAACTGTTTACGAAAGCATAGTTTAGCGAACAGTTATTGAAAAAGGGTGATATATATGATAAGCGAAGAACTTAAAGAATATGAAGCCTATATGAAAAAAATAGACAGCAGATACGCAGGTATGGAATTACAGATAATAAATGGTAAAGCCCGGTGGGCGAGAATAAAACAGGAGCGGAAGAAAAAAATCAGAAAAGAACGCAAACCAGTCATTAAAAATGAACGCAAGATAAGCAATAAAAGCTATAGACAATCTCGAGTATACAAGCAAGAGCGCTTAAAAGCCCTTAAACGAGACAATTATACCTGTTGTATGTGCGGCAAGACTGATAATTTGCATGTGCATCATATGTTGGGAATAGCTTGCGGCGGTTCATTCATGGTAGATAATTTAGTCACCCTATGTAGTAGCTGTCACACAAAACAGCACAAAGGGGAAAAGGTTTATAATTTAATGATAAGGAAAGTTGCTGTCACATGACACGATCAGATAAGGAGCGCCTACTACTCTTAGCGAGGGAAAATAAACGCCGCAAAGAAGAAGAAGCCAAAACTATGGAAATAGTAGGTGCAGGATATAGTGAGTTCTGGAATAATAAGAGCCGGTATAAGGTGCTTAAAGGCGGCAGAGGAAGTAAAAAGTCAACTACTACTGCTCTTTGGTTTATATGGTATATCATGAAATACCCCCTTGCCAATGCAGTAGCAGTTAGAAGGACAGCAAACACGAATAAAGATAGCACATGGGCGCAGCTCAAATGGGCGGCTAGACAACTAGGAGTTTTTAATAAATGGGAGTTTAAAGTCTCACCGCTAGAGGCTGTTTATATACCGACAGGGCAAAAGATATTATTTAGAGGTTTTGATGACCCCTTAAAACTCACATCCATGACAGTGGACGTTGGTGTTTTATGCTGGGTATGGATGGAAGAAGCTTACGAAATCGACAATGAACAGGACTTTGATACATTCGACGAGAGTATCCGAGGCGAGATGCCAAAGGGTCTATGGAAGCAAATTACAATAACCTACAATCCTTGGGTAAATAGCCACTGGACTAAAACAAGGTTTTGGGATAAAGAGCATCCAAATACATTTAGGCTTACGACAACACACAAATGTAATGAGTTCCTAGATGAGGCCGATCACGAGAAGATTGAGGCTTTAAAGTACACCAACCCCGAAAGATATAAGGTAGTAGGTCTTGGAGAATATGGAATACCGGGAGGGACTTTCTTTAACGAATTCAGAACAGATGTGCATGTCATTCAACCCTTTATAATTCCTTCGCATTGGAATAGGTATAGGGTGTTTGACTATGGACTGGATAAGCTTGCGTGTTATTGGATAGCTATAGACACTCGAGGATGGGCGTATGTGTACAAGGAACTATATGAGAGCAATTTAATTATATCAGATGCCGCCAAAAGGATACTGGAAATAAACGACGGCGATCTAATCAAAATAACCTATGCTCCACCGGATATGTGGAATAGACGACAGGACACAGGCAAGAGCGCAGCAGACATATTTAGAGAAAACGGCGTACATGTTTATAGAGCAGATAATAACAGAGAAAACGGATGGCTGGCAGTTAAGGAATGGTTGAAGCTTATTGAAACTAGGGACGAACAAACAGGTGAACCGAAAACAGACGCCAAATTGAAGATATTTTCTAATTGCACCAATTTGATAAGATGCTTACCGCAACTTCAAATAGACGAAAAAGACCCGAACGATGTAGCAACCGAGCCTCATGAGATTACACACGCACCAGATGCGATTAGATATTTCTGCATCATGCGACAGTTGCCGAGCAGAAAGATTGAAACCAAGCGAGATGATTTTTTCAAACACGAAAAACAAGATACATACGAACTGGACCAGTCCTATATCAATATGCAGGTCACAGGAAGGAGATAAACATGGAAGAACTAATAGGGATATCCTTAGGGCTATTCTTTTTTATATGCACAATATCAGCTTATACGATGGGTTTTAGGCACGCCAAGCAGATGGACAAGGGAATTGCTCCCGAACTCAATTTAAACCCTGTAAAAGCCTTAAATAAAGCCATAGAGCAAAAAGAGACCAAGAAAGAAGAGGCAGAGACTAGGCAGGAACTTGATGAAATACTTAATTACTCGAAAGACAAAGCTCTAGAGGCTATCAAAAGAGGTGATAAAGATTGACATACGAATACACGGACCAGTTTAGAGAGTATCAGTTAGGCATTGATTACAACAACAAAATCAATCTCTACAGCAGAACCGAGTTAAATTGGAACTTTTACAATGCCAAGCAATGGATAGGCATACAGGCAAACGGATTGCCAAAGTGGACTTTTAATATATGCAGAGCCTCGATAAATTACTTCGTCGCCTATATAATGTCACAAAAAGTCAAGATGCAGTATTCAGCCGAAAATATTCCCGACGAGCCAGAGGATGAGAGCGAAATATATATCAAAGAAATGTGCGAAAAACTCTCTAAAATGGCGGATATGAAGTGGGAAAAAGACAAGATGGACACCAAGCTTAGAAGTCTTATGTTAGATGGCGCAAATACAGGTGACTTCGCAGCTCATGTGTATTGGGACAAGAACAAAGAAACAGGGCAGTATGAAAAAGGTGATTTTACAACCGAACTAGTGGACAATGTCAACATCATGTTTGGCAACCCCAATAACCCAAGCGTCGAAGCACAGCCCTATATCCTAGTCATCAAAAGGGATACTGTATCAGACTTAAAAATGCGAGCCAAGGCAAACGGTATTTCCAAAGAATACATAGAAATGATTACAGGCGATCAAGACAATAATTACCAATCCGGGCAATACGGAAAGATTGAGCTCGACGACAAGGGGGATAGCGGGAAGGCTCTGTCAATTCTCAAGTACTGGAAGGAAGAAAATGGAAACGTCATGTGGAACGAAGCCACTAAATATTGTCCTATCCAAAAAGACACGCCTCTTGGAATCAAAAGATACCCTATAGCTTGGGGAAATTGGGAGCCAATCAAAAATAGTTACCACGGTATGGCGGTCATAGATGGAATCATCGACAATCAGATTTCAATCAATCAATTATTTGCAATGGTTTCTTACTGGATGAAGATGAATGCGTTTGGAAAAGTCATATACGACGAAACAAAAATATCAGCTTGGTCGAATAGCATAGGAACAGCCATTGCAGCACAGGGCGATGTGAATGGAGTAGTTAAACAATTAGATGCAGGCAACTTTAATGCTGCTGTCATTTCAATTATTAATTTAGCAATAGACTACACAAAAGAGTTTATAGGCGCAAAAGACGCTCTAACAGGTCAAATAGACCCCGAAAAGGCAAGCGGTGTAGCAATCATATCAACCGCAAAGCAGGCGGCAATCCCGATGGGAAACCCAATAGCGGCAAGAGACCAATTTGTTGAGGATTTAGGCCTTATATGGGGAGAATTTTTCCTAAAGAAATATCACAATAGAAAAGTCAGTTATAAAGAGGACGGTAAACTAGTTGCAGACACTTATTCAAGTGACGGACTGGAAGAGGTCCTTTTAAATTGCGCTGTAGACGTTGGACCCTCATCATATTGGAGCGAAATTTCAGCTATGCAGACCCTCGACAATCTCTTGACTACCGAAAAAATATCTTTGATTCAATATCTCAATCGTATGCCTGATGGCGTTATACCAGACAAGCAAGGCTTGATAGACGATTTAGACGAACAGGAACAAGAGCAGATACAAAAACAGAAAGAATATGAGCTTATAGCTCAAATCATAGAAACCTATGTACCAATCGAACAACAAGAAGAAGTTATGAATTTGATACAACAATCCGCTCAGGAAGCGTAAAAACCTAAAGGAGAAAACATGGAAGAAAACAATTTAAGCACAGTAAACGCTGAGCCAGTGGTGAACGTTGAGCCACAACAAAATGAACCTATAGAGCCTGATAACGAACCTGTACAGACGAATAACGTGGAGCCCGTCGAACCACAACAGGAACCAGTTAATCAAGTTCAAACGCCCGAAGAAAATGCTAAATTTGCACAGGTGCGAAGGGAGGCGGAGGCTCGGGCAAGAGATAAGGTCATAGCTGATATGGGTATGACATGGGAAGGACGACCTATTTCCACCTATGACGATTATGTCAAGGCGAAAGAGGCATCCGACCAAATGGCGAAAGAGCAAGCCATAAGGGATAAGTATCAATCACAAGGACTACCGGAAGAAGTCATTGAGGAATTAGTCGAAAGCAAGAAATTCAGACAGTCTTACGAATCCGACAAACAGAAACTCAAGGATGAAGAAAGAAAACAAGCTGAATATAGAGAGTTTTTTGAATATTTCAGAAATGAGCACGGGAAAGACTTCAATGCAAGCGAAGATACAATTCCCCCCGAAGTGTGGGAAATGGTGAGCAAAGGCAAGTCTTTGACAGATGCCTATGCAATCAACCACGCAAAGGAATTAAAGGCTAAAATCGCCGAATATGAAGCCAAATTACAGGCAAACGAAGTTAATCAGTCAAATGCTAGTTCTAGCCCCGGTAGCGTAACGGGTAATGGGACAGCAGCAGATAGTTTTATAAGCTCCGAAGTGTTTGAAGCAAACAAGCAAGACCGGAACTGGATCATGAAAAACTATAACAAAATAATTGAAAGCCGCTCAAAATGGTAGCGGAGAAAGGATGATGAAATTATGGCACAAAACGTAAACGCACAGGCTTTTATACCTGAGATATGGGACGCAAGCGTCTACAGAACGCTTGAAGATAACCTCGTAATGAAGAAAATCTGTAACCTGAAACCAACTAAAGACGTAAAGGGAGCAGGAGACACCATTTATTTTAATGGGCTTGCAGACCCGACCGTTTCAAATTACACAGGAACGCTAACATATGAAACATTAGGCGATCAACAGATATCCCTTCTAATCGATAAGCAGAAAAAGTACGCATTTAAAGTTGGAGATATTGAGCAAGCCATGGCAAATGTTGATTTAAAAGGTTCACAGGCTGAAAGAGCAGCTTACGCACTCAAAGACGCTTGTGAAAGAGATGTATTCCAGAATACATATTTAAGTGCAGGCGCAGGCACTGTAACCGATGCGATATGCGACAGTGCAACAATCTTAGGCGATATGGCAACCGCAGCGCAATACCTGTACGAAAACAACGTCAAAGAATCTAACGCGTGGATGTTAATTACGCCTGCAATCATGGTTAAGTTAAAACTCGCAGGCATAGCATTCTCCATCAACGAAGGTATCAATGGCAAGGGTGGAATGCAATGGACTAAAGACCTTGGATTTGATGTATTTGTAACCAACACAATATACAAAGATTCTTCCTTGGCTCATCATTGCATGGCAGGTTCTTATCAGTCTATTGGCTATGCAGAAAAGCTTATGAAATCTAGGGCGATGGAATTAGAAGGAAGCTTTGATGTTGGACTTTCCGGACTACTTGTATATGGATATAAGGTATTGAAGCCTAAAGAATTAGTACATCTAGCACTTACCCCAATAGCTGAAACCGCAATATAATTTAAAACGAAAGGATGATGAAAAATGGCAAACACAGCAATTACTAACACGGCTCTTGAGCGCGATAAAGGGGTGGAGTTTACTCTGAACGCAGCCACAGAAGATACAGTCAGCAAGGCGGAGGTGTTCGATTATACCCCTACCGGAAAGCCAAATAAAGTTTGTTTTGGCTTCCAAGTAGCTAATTCGAATGGAACAGTAAAGATTAAATTCGCCAAATCACCTGGAGTGTTTGGAGTGGCAGACTTAACCATTGATGCTGTTGAAAATAAAACAACTTGTATTCAGGTTGAGCATGGGAGATATGTCCAGGACGACGGCAAATTTACAATTACCGCAACGCCAGCGACAGGCAAAAAATTATTAACCGACCATGCCTTAAAAATATTCGCAATAGAATTAATCTAGGGGCTTCATGCCCCTATTTTTTTATTAAAGAGGTGATAATATGATTTTTTATGGCGAACCCAATATGCTAGTCAGAATATCAAAACAATCTCCTAGAAATCTAAGGCATTTTAGATTTGATAATGAGGGAAAGTATGAGACAGACAACCCTAGATTGATTAGATTATTAAAAAGACGATTTGAGTACGATGAAGAAAAACCTTTAAAGCAGTGCAAGAAATGTGATTTTACTTGCGAGAACCAAGGCGAACTATTACAGCATTATAAAAATGTTCACCCTAAAAAGTAGGTGATTAAATGACTACAGTACAACAAATATATTTCAAGGCACTAAGCCTATATGATGAAATCTCCAAAACCGGAACAATCGACACGACGAAGACCGCAGACTATCTTGTCAGAACCCCCTCAATCGTCGATATGCTCCAAAAGGAATTAGTCAAGGTTAGTGGCCTTACTAAAAAATACGAAACAATATTCTCCCCTATCCCTAATATGCTAGGTTTAACCCTAGAATTTGACATTAAGGAGTTCAAGGGCGAGGAATTTATCGTAGAATGTTCAAAGGGCGGAGCAAAAGCATACTATTTCGAATGTGACGGTGACGGAACCGCCTATATTGAAGATTTAACAGCTTCATGGAACATTTTAGCAACTATACCTATGTCACAGCTAACAAGTGGATTTAAGGCGTATAAAGGCGCTCTAACGCCGACACAAGGCGCAACAAAGACAAGAATAAGGTTTACCGGCACTTATTACTACAAAACAATCAACAGAGCGTTATTCGATATCCCTTTTGCGCCGAATAAAATACCGATTTACTCGCCCTGGGTAAAGGTAGACTTGCCGGCAGACGCAAAAGAGATAATCGACGTCATTACGGAACATCCCGAAAGGCAGTATACAAAGGATAATTTCTATAAAAAAGAACAAGAAGGGAACATCGTACAGCTCTATATAAATTACTACTATGTAGGGCGAATTCGAGTGATTTATCTTCCAATTCCGAAGGAAATAACGAAAATGACTGATACACTGGAAATAGATGATTTGACAGTTCAAGCAATAGCTTACGGACTAACAAGGTGGTTTGCACTATCTGAGCAGAATCTTGACGTCGCAAACGCTTGTTATCAGAAATTCGCTGAATTAAAAGCCCTATCTGTGAAAAGAACCCCTGCAACAGAAGAAAAGATTGCGGATGTCTACATGGGTACTTCTTGGGGGTGGAGATAATGGATATCACTAAGTTTTTAGGCGTTAGATATTCCTTGACTGGAAGTACATCCCTAGAAGTCGGCGAGTTATCAGACATGAAAAACATGCGAATAACAGCAGATTACAAGGTTAGGAAGCGAGAAGGTTATAAAAAAGTCATTGAAGTAATCGGACCCATTAGAGCGCAATGGAGCGGAACGATTGACGGTGACTACTTTGATATATTCGTGTCGGATGGACACATATACAATAGGGTTGAAGATGTAAAAACAGATATAGGAGTGATAACAGATGCTCCGACAACTGTTTTTTATTTTGGTGAAAAACTCTATTTCTTGAACGGTACTGAGTACAAATCCTTTGACGGTACAACACTTGCCGACGTATCGGGTTACATCCCCCTAATCGCAATCGGAACTCCCCCGACAGGCGGCGGCACCGACTACGAGAAGATTAATCTGCTTAACGGAAAAAGACGCCAGAGATTTTCAGCAGACGGAACCGAGACAGAATTTGTTTTAAGGGAATCCGACTTAACGAGCATTGATAAAGTGTATGTAAACGGTATTTTAAGGGTCATAACGACCGATTACACCGTTAATTTATCGACTGGCAAGGTCACTTTCCTGACAGCACCAATCGTGGGACAAGATAATGTTGAAATCCACTGGACCAAGGGGAACGGTCAAAGGTCAGAAGTCTTAGGGTACACACAAGTAATGTTCTTTGGTGGAAAAAACGACACAAGAGTATTTCTCTATGGAAACGGAACAAACAAAATGCACTTTTCAGACTTAGCTGACGGAATACCGAGTGCCGAATATTTCCCGCCACTCAACTATTCATCCGTGGGAAATAGCGAATACCCTATCACATCAGTTTGTAAGCAGTATGACAGGCAGATAATTCATACAACAAGGAACGCTTACTATTCAGAGTACGAATATGACGACGTTCTTGGGGCGAATTTCCCTGTTTATCCATTGAATGACACAATCGGCAACATTCCCCTAGGTCAAGTTCAATTAATCGAAAACAACCCTGTTACGGTCACAACATCGGTGTATCAATGGGTAGCTTCAAACGTTCGTGACGAGAGAAACGCAGTCAACATGAGCACAAGGGTTCAGCCGAAACTTGACGAACTTGACTTGTCAACAGCAATCACATTCGATTATGAGCAAATAGGAGAATATTGGTTGTGCATCGGTAAAAAAGTCTTTGTTTATAACTACTGGAATGATACTTGGTATCCCTTTGAACTCGCTCATGCTCCAACATCATTCTTAATCATCGACGGTGTTTTATACATGGGAACGAGCGACGGAAAGATAATGGAATGGGCTAAGTACAACCTTGATACGATACCAGAATATTTAACAGACGACGGAATAATCATCAAGTCTTATTTAGAAACTGGTTTTATGGATTTCGGAATGAACTACCGACGGAAATTTTTGAACTTCGCATGGGTAGGATTGAAACCGGAATCGAGATCGCTTTGTTTTGTAGAGTGGGAATCTGATTATGATTCGTCGGGAGAACCGGAGCCACTGTATTATTCATTAATTGACTTTGCCGGTACAGATTTTGCGGATTTTACCTTTGTTGTAAACTACAATCCGCAACCGTTCAGACTGAAATTGAAAGCTAAAAAATTCGCATATTTAAAGCTTATTATCTCAAACGAAAGTGAAACAGAAACAATGACATTATTAAGTATTTCCCTACCTGTTTCGGCGGGCGGGCTAGTAAAGTAGAGGTGAAAACATGGCATTAACAAGATTTACCAAAGAAACAAATATTATAGGTGCGCTGGCAGACCGGCCTAATCAACAAGATGGGCTTACACCGGCGCAATTAAAGGCTAAATTTGACCAGATAGGCGTTGACTTAGACGAATACATAAATGACACTCTTATTTCCGAATTAGAGACCGGAGGCGTACTAGAAATACTCCGTACAAAGAGTAATGAAATGAAATATATCCGCTTAAATGCTGATGGCGCTCTCGAAATTTCCGCTGACAATGTAACATGGGAGGCAACTGCATCTAGCGGACATGTGATACTCGATAAAGACAATAACGAATTGCCTCAAAGGTCTAGGCTTAAATTTGCCAACAGTACAATATCTGACGACGGTACAGCTACGACCGTGAATGGCATTCAAGGCGACCAAGGTATCCAAGGTATCCAAGGTGTTCAAGGAGATAAGGGCGATAAGGGAGACAAGGGAGATACAGGATATAGCATCATACCGGCGGTAGACCAGAATACAGGCTTAATGAGTTTTTCGGAAGGGCCTTCCGGAGTAGTTCCCGCATCTGTAAGCGTTAGGGGTCCACAGGGGCCACAAGGTGTTCAAGGGTTGCAAGGTTCGATAGGTCCAAAAGGCGACCAAGGCATTCAAGGACCACAGGGATTGGCCGGCGAACAAGGTCCAAGAGGATTGACCGGAATACAGGGCATTCAAGGAGAACGGGGCACACAAGGCATCCAGGGCATCCCCGGTTCTAAAGGAATACAAGGCTCGAAAGGTGACAATGGCGAAAGGGGAATACAAGGCCCGCAAGGCGACATAGGCGCCAGAGGTTTGCAAGGCCTAACTGGGGATAAAGGAGATAAGGGCGACCGGGGTTTAACTGGGTCACAAGGAAGTCCCGGCATACAGGGTCCATTAGGACCGCAAGGCTTGAAGGGTGACAAAGGTGCTGACGGTACTTCGTTCGCTGTCAAAGGAATTTACCCAACATTATTAGCACTGCAAACAGCACACCCAATAGGCAATACTGGGGACGCCTATGCAGTAGGAACGCAAGAATCAAACGAGATATATAACTGGAGTACAACCACTAACCAATGGTTTAATATGGGTTCCTTACAGGGTCCACAGGGTCCGCAGGGAATACAAGGCGTTCAAGGTGACCAGGGAATACAAGGCGTTCAAGGAGACGTAGGTCCAAAAGGTGACACCGGAGACCAGGGCTTGAAAGGCGACACCGGTAAGGGTTACTATCCACAAGGCACATGGGTTATATCGAAACCTTATGTCAATAGTTCTACGCAAATTGATGTAGTATTCTATGACGGTGCGTCGTATTTTTGCAAGACTTCTCACACATCTAGTGGAAGCAATACGCCACCTAACGCAACCTACTGGGGCATCATGTCCGAAAGAGGTCTGCAGGGCTTACAGGGCATTCAAGGAGAACCGGGTATTCAAGGTGAGCAGGGCGTACAAGGTGAGCAGGGCGTGAAAGGCGATACAGGTTTACAAGGAATCCAAGGAATACCAGGCGTTCAAGGAGACCAGGGTTTGCAAGGAATTCAGGGCGTGCCAGGACAAGACGGACTTACAACATCTGTAAACGGTGTCGCTCAAGTAGGTGGTGCTATTTTGTTAACACCCGATGATTTTACGGACGGTGTAGTAAATAAAGTTTATTCAGCGACAGAAAAGTCTAAACTTGCAGGAGTCGCAACGGGGGCTACTAAGACTATAGTTGCTAATAATTTAACTGAAACAGTAGCCGGAAAAGCATTAGATGCAGTGCAAGGGAAAGAGCTTGCTTCGCAAATGGCTGATTCAACGAAGTATTTACCGAATGCAGGAACAGCTAACGCTCTTGTAGTTAATAAGAATGGGTTTATCCTCACTGACGGTGCTTATTTTGAAGTAAAAACTACAGCTGACAACACAGGTGCGGTAACAGCGAATGTAAGTGGATTAGGTGTAAAAAGTTGTAGAAACGAGAAAGGCATAGAGTTCGCAAGTGGTAAATTAAAGGCAGGCTATCACAAATTTATCTATGATGGTACAAATGATTTTTTCGTTCAAGCCCCTAGTGGGGGCGATTTAGAAAATCTATTACCTGAGAATGTGAAATATAATGAAATCATAAATGACGTTGTAGGTACGTTTACAGGGGACGCAACAATGGTTGCAGGTGATTTATTGACAGGAAAGACAGGATATGCGAATGGGGTAAAAATTACAGGTAATAGGGATGAAGGAAGAAAATATGCTACAGGTAATATAAACACAAATAAAACACCAACTTCAGCCCCACAAACGATTAGCGACTTAGATTTTATACCTAGTTTAATTATTATATCATGGATACACGAAAATTACTCAACTATATGTTCAACCGTAGTATATGGTATATTTGAAACTTCTAATGGTGTTATATCTATTTGGAGGGGTGCAGAATTGGGAACAAGTGAAAGTACAGGATATGTTAGAGTGCAAGATAAACCAACAAATAATTCATTTAGAATTTCTTTCTCAACTTTAGCAAGTGGGAACAGCAGATATTTCAAATGGCATGCGTTTGAATAAAAAAAAAGGAGTGATAAAAAATGCAACGAGGAAATTTGGTTTTATACGATTATGAAGGAAAAATATTTAGTCAAACAGGTGAAGCTGAAGGGGATTTATTACCACATACTTATCCTGTAGGTATCCCATGGGTCGAAATTCCTTTTGGAACAATGGCAACAAAAAGATTAATTTCAATTGATGTTTCAAATGGAGTTGATAATCCTATACCAATATTTGAAGATATTGAAATACCAAAAACAGAAGAACAGTTGAGAATTGAAGAACTTGAAAATCAATTACTATTAGCAGAAGGGGTGATTTAATGCTTAATGAAATTATTGTAGATATCCTTGTTCGTAGAATTATGTCAGGCGGTATTAATCCCAAGACTGGTAATGCAATGGTACTTGCTGATATTATCATACAGGAATACAAAGATGAAGTGCAAGCAAGACTTGATTTACAATAGGAACAAAGTACGAACCAAAACTAGAGGGCTGAAAAGTCCCCTTTTTAACGAAAGAAGGTGAGAATATGGCATCAGTAAGACCGAAAGATTATAAAGCACCAACCGCAGAAGAGAACGCTAAGCAGTTAGAAAAGAACAAGCAGACATTAAAGGATATATGGAACCCGACCACAAAAAAAGCAAACCCGATTGCCCAAGCGGAACCACAGCAAGTTATTCCGCAACAGATTCCGCAACAAGTCATTCCACAGCAACAATTCGACATACAGGGATATCTTGAAGATTTAGCAAGAGAGCAAAGAAGAGCAAACCAAGCATCGCTCGACAAGGCTTATCAATCCTCGTTGTCAAATCTCGGAGCAGAGCGAAAAAATATTCAGCCGGCCTATTACAATGCTAGAAATCAAGTATCTACAGGCAGTCAGTTAGGAGCAAAGAACCTAGCTGAATACATGGCGCAAAGAGGACAGACGAACAGCGGCGCATCTATTCAAGGGGAGATTAGCAGACAAGGCGCATTACAAGGCAATCTAGGCGAACTAAACACAGCAGAGAGCAACGCCTTTGCAGATATCGAAAGACGCAAGAGCGACTTGTCAAATGCTTACGAATCAGACACAGCAGCGAATAGGGCGAACGTGCAACAGCAGTTAATGCAAAACCTAGTAAGTCAGTATAACACAGATAGAAATTATGGCTTGAATGAAGCACAATTGACGGGGATGTTGAATGGCAATCAAACACTATCTGGCAGACAATTTGACATGGGCGTGCAAGATAGAGAAAAGGGATTGCAAGATGCGGCTCTACAAAAGGAACTTGACACAATCTCGAGGTATTATTCAGACTTCCAAGCTGAAATCAATCGACGAAAAGCAAGTGCTGACACATCGGACGATAATCTTATTCCTTATCTCGAGGCGGCTAGACAACAGAAAATACAAGACCAAAGCGCAGTTCAGTACGAGAGCATGAACGATTTTCAAAAATCACAATTTGATAACGCGTTCAACATATGGAAACAATTAGGCTATGCTACTCCCGAGATATCCTCTATTTTAGGCATACCACAAGGCGCACAGACAACTGACTACATGAATACAGTTTATGACGTAAATAAGCCATATTACAAGGCTAGCGGTGGTTCTAGTTCTAGTTCAACGGTTCAAGCTACTCCGACACAAGAACAAGTAGGCATTAGTGATTTTGTTGAATTTGAAAATCAAATGTACGAAATAATGAACTCCGACCCTTCGACAGCTAGCCAATACATTGTGTTGAATAAAGATGCAATCATAGCTGAAAGAGGAAAAGCAGTCTACAACAAATTATACAAGGCAGCACAGGAAGCTATCCAAGACGAAGTTAACCTTAGAAAACTATTATAAAGGGGTGATGTCATGTTTGTATTGCCTAAAGACTATAGAAAGAATGCAAAAATTGAATATCTCCCCGACCAAGGAAGGAAAGTCATATCAGCTACTCCCGAGCAAAAGAAAGCCATTGACGATAAAAGAAATCAACTAGAGCGCCAAGATGCTTTAAGGCTTAAAAAGCTCACAGGACAAGAAGAAAGACTTTCCCCTATTGTTCCTCAAATGATGCCAAGGGTTCAGTCAAGTCAACCTATTCCAAGCTTCGAGGATAAATCAAGTCAAATGACAGGACTTAAACCGATTAAGTTCGTAGCACCTGTTCCGAAACCCTATGCTCCTTCTTCCGGTGGAAATAAAGGAGTTGAGGAAATAGGCAAAGGCCTTAATGTTATCGGTAATTCGTTGATGCAGGGAATAGGTCAGACTGATATCGGAATATTGAATGCGTTAAGGACGATCAATAAGCCATTCGCATATGGTGCGCAGCAACTCAATAAACTCGTAACTGGCAAAAAAGCCGAAGGCGGTGATCTAGTATCTAATCTACTTGACAAGGGGGTTGAGAAAGCAGAACAAGGCACTAAGTTTTATTCTGATAAATTAAGCGGATTATCCGGTGCGCCTAAAATATTATCTAATGCGGTCAGTATGGTACCTGGCATGTTACCTGGAATGATGACTGGAAATCTAGTTCCGACAGGTATTAAGGCATTTGGTAGTGGAGCAAGAGAGGCGGAACGAGAAGGCGCTAATTTTGCTGAACAGGTTGGTTATGGTTTAGGAACTTCGGGATTAGAGGTAGCTACAGAAATTGCTCCATTTGCTAGAATGTTAAAGGTATGGGGCGGAGCAGGCAAGCCTTTCAAGGAAATCGCATTAGGTGCAATTGAGGAATTCATCGGCGAGGGTGCATCAGAGGCCCTAAATCCATTTATCAAACGAGCGACCTATAACCCACAAGCCGAATTAGCAAGTATGCAAGAAATAGCCGAGGCAGGGCTTACGGGCGTAGCAGGAGCGGTCATGATGGGCGGTATTGGACTAGGCTTAAACAGCGCAATCCAATCAGTAGAAAATAAAGACTTTACTCCACAGGCAATTCAAGCGGTCGGTGAGGAAATTAAGCAGACAACAGGGGTTGACCTTAAAACGTCTCTAAGCGACGATTTAAGCCCATTACCTAGCAAGCCGACACTTAATTCAAATATCCAAGAAACGCCCCTAGAAAAGACGAATAGGAACGAGAACGTGTATTCTGGCGATATGTTTATTGACAATAGGACATTCGACGAAGTATCGAGCAGAAAAGTTAAAGCATTTATGCACGACAATCCAGAATATAAACCTCTGATACAAAATAGGGCAAAGGAATTGCTTGGTGATTTAAAGAGTACGGTTAAGGGTAGGAGGGAACCTATTTTTGAAACAGAACTTGTAATGCCAGGAAGTCCTAACCCTATCAGCACATACGCAGGCGTAAAGAGACAGACAAGCAATGCAATAGCCAGAATACTCGACGACATAACTCCACGCCCGACGTATTCAGAAGTAGAAAACGCTTTAAATCGCATAATTGAAGATAATGGCAGAGAAAACACCGCCTTATCTAAAAAAATCGAGTTAGTTATTGATGAAGATTTGAGCAACGGATACACAGCATTTGATAACACACATATAGAGCCTAATTTATCATATTTACTGTTAAAAGACCGAGATGTACCTGGTTACTTTGATAAGAATTATGAAGTTGACGGAGAAGGTAGTATATCACCGAAAGGGCAATATTCATTCAGTGATAATTTGAATATTGACAGTCTAAATACGGTCAGTCAATTAGAAAATGCTCTATCTGAAATTGAGAGCATCAGACAATCCGACCCCGAAACGTACAGTAGAATGAATTTACAGTTATTCGCCGAACAAGTGACCGAAAAGCTTAATAAGATTAGACAGACTTATGAAAACTCTATTATGAAATCAAAGGCTATCCCACAAGGCTTTAAAGACCAATTAAAACCTAGTGATTTTGAATACGATCAAGTGAGCAATAAAGACCAATGGGGAAAGGCGGTAAAGAAAGTCAATAGTGATAATCAGGGTTCTCTATTAGAGTTTATGCAGAAAGATAAACTTGGAGGCGAGAAAGGTTATGATACAGCATTAGGCGAAGCTTTGCTCTTTAAATATACGAAGGATGGCGATTTTGATACAGCTAATAAGGTAGCAATCCATCTATCCGAGATGATGACCGATGCAGGACAAACAGTGCAGGCTATGGCTATTTTAAAGAGACTTACTCCGGAAGGTATGCTTTACTATGCCAACAAGACTTTAAACGATGCGAACGCAAAGCTAGGAACTGATGTAGAGTTATCTCCGGAGGAAAGCCAATTCATAAATGATGTTATGCAAGAGGTTCAGAATAAAGATTATGATGCTATGAAGAAAAGACTGAAGGATAGAGGAGTAGACCCGAAAGGACTTTCAGACACAGAGTTGGAGGATATCAATATTAAGTCAGCCTTGCAATTAACCTCTGATAAAGTTCCCTTAACATTTGAAGATAAACACAAGGCATTTAGAAGATTAATGATGCTCTTAAACCCTAAAACGCAAGTCAGAAACGTAGCCGGTAATACGATATTTGGAATCCTTGAAAACGTCAATCAAGTAACGAGTGCTGGAATAGACAAGATTATCTCAAAGGTGTACGGTACTCAAAGACAAACGACACTCCCGCAGTTAAAGGCTCAAAAATCCGGCATGTGGGAGGGCTCTAAGAACGCCTTAATTGACTATAAACTGGGAATTGACAGAGCGGAATCGCGAGGAAGATATGAACTACTTAGAACTAAAACGGTGTTCAAAAATCAATCACTCAACAAGGCAAATAATTTCCTTTCATTCATAATGACATTAGGTGACACTCCATTCTTTCAAGCCGCCTACAATGAACGAGTTGCAGAATACAACAAGCTAGGTATAGAATTGAATACAGAAACACAGGCGCAAGCGGCTGAATTTGCATTAGAACGAGTATTCCAAGATAATAGTTCAATATCGCAAATGGCAATGAAGGTAAGGCAAGGTTTAAATACGCTAGGGCCTAAGAGTTTTAGTGGCGGCGACATGGTAATGCCATTCGTTCAAACTCCCGCGAATATACTTGCGAAGGGTTTAGAATACACACCGTTGAATATTGTAAATAATATCAAAAGTATACCAACAAAGAGTAGAATATCGAAAGGAAAATTTAACCAAAAGAAATTCACCGATTCACTAGCAAGGACTTTGACAGGAACAGGTATAGCAACGGTAGGATATCTACTAGCAAAAAACGGACTTGCCACAGGAGGTTATGATAAGAAAAAAGACAAGGAGGCAATTGAAAACTTAGCAGGCGAATCAAATTATTCAATCAGAATTGGAGATACATATCACACATTCGATTGGGCTGAACCTGCATCAATCCCACTTGCGGTAGGGGTTGATTTTTACATCGCAGGCAAAACAGAGAGCGACATGAAACAAGCCTTTAAAAAGGGCTTTATTAGTGCAGGCAATACTTTGTTTAATCAATCAATGTTACAGGGCTTAAATAGGCTCATGGGAGGTTATTCGCCTACACAGGGTATAATCGATACGGTGATTGAAGCTCCAACGCAATACTTACCGACACTCGGCGGACAGATAGCAAGGACAATTGACCCACTACAGAGAAGGTCGGATACTGTTAAGGACAGAGCGTTCAATAAGCTTCCTCTTTTGAGACAGCTTAATGAGCCAAAACTTGATGTATTCGGAAATGAGTTATTAGCAAATCAAGGTAGAAATGCAGGCTTAAAGACGCTCGAAAACTTCTTTTTACCTAACTATATCTCTAAGAAGAGTGAAGATAGGTTGGTAAATGAATTATTGAGGCTTTCAAAAGAGAGTGGCGATCTAGGATTCTTACCTAATGTAGCTCCTAAGTCATTTACAGCCGATAAGATTGATTATAAATTAACCGTAAAACAGCAGAATGAATTTCAAAAGGCAATGGGTAAGATAAATTATGACGGAATGAATGAACTGATCTCGTCCACTCAAAGCGCAAACAGTATATTGAATAAGATTGTCAAACCTAAAAAGAGTTACATGGACTACGATAAACCATATTCAAGATTGACCGAAGAAGAAAAGGCAGAGGCACTAAGGAAAATTGATGCGTACAGCTATAAAAAAGCAAAAGAATATATTATGAAACAATTTTAAAGAGAGCCTTTGTAGGTTCTCTTTTTATGAAAGGAGTTGCTTATGAATGTAGAAATAAACCTCAATTTGGTACTGGCAGTAATTTCTATTCTTGTAACCTTGATAACTGCAATCGTGGCAATTATAAAGGTATACTCAAAGATTGCAATATCATTAAATGGTATCAATAGTCAACAGGTGCAGACGAACGAAAGACTAACAAAAATCGAAGCCATGCTCTTAGATTTAGATTCAAGAATAGATGAGAACTCAACCGAGATTGAAGAAAATTCGCAACAAATAGAACTTATCAATCAAAGATGTGTGTTAACGCACAAAAAGGAGGTTTAACCATGAAAATACTTGATAAAATAGCAAAGCTAATCGATGTTAAAAGCTTTTTATCTTTAGGAGTTTTGGCGGTTTTCGTTTATCTAGCGCTGAATGGAAGCCTTGAAAGTAAGGACGTGATGGTTATCATAACAGTCGTTTTCACATTCTTTTTCAGCTACCAAAATAACAAGAAGGTGGAATGATGAAATATTACACTAAAAGGATAGACAGTACAGATTGTCACATATTTGAGTTTATGCCGGACCTTGACACAATATTGGCTTGCACTGGCGAAAGCACATTACAAAAACTAGAAAATATCAATCATGACTGGCACGAAAAGACAAAAAAACAGATAGCCGGTATCAATGCCTCGTACTTCTGGGGCAACAACCCGGTAGGCGGTGTTTATGTTGATAGTGGGTATCTCAGAAATAATTTCTCTAATGATAAAAAATGGAGTACCCTCATATATGACGGCGGTGTTTTGAGCATTGATGATACTAGCGATATTGCAAAATTAAAGCTCAAATATCCTCGCGCTTCATTCATGCTACAGTTAGGTGGTAAACTTGTAGTTGATGGAAAAATAAGCTTAAATAGCGTCAAATTCGACCATTCTGACTATAGGAATCCCAGGACAGCAATAGGACAAAAACTTGATGGAACTATAGTATTTTTTGCGACGGATGGAAGGACAGACCGAGGATTTACGATTGCTGAACTGGCAAAGGTAATGCTTGAATTGGGATGCGCGACCGCTATAAACTGTGACGGTGGCGGTTCATCGACTATGACGATTAATAAAAAGATGGTTAACACAAACGAAAACAGAAAAGTCATAAATGGATTCTTTTGTTACTCCGCTAAAGAAGTTGAAGAAGTTAAAAAGAAATCTGATGAAGTTATTAAAAAGCCATCAAAGAAGAAGCTTTTATTGCTAGACGACGGACATGGAACTGATACATCGGGCAAGAGAACGCCGAAACTCCCGAACAACACAATCATTAAAGAGAATGAATTTAACAGGAGAGTTGTTGACTTAATAGAGGACACGGCATTGAAGTCGGGTTTATTTGAGGTTATACAGGTTGCTCCCGAACTAAACGACGTTCCCTTAGAAACTCGCACGAATAGAGCGAATAAGGCTTATGATGACTGGGTTAAATCCGGGAATAAAGGTTCTGATGTAGTTTACATATCCGTTCATTTTAACGCCTTAAATGGCGTATTTGATGGCAAATCCGGCGGAGTTGAAAGCCTTGTATATGAATTAAGAGGCGATACATTAAGACTAGGGCAGGCAATCCATAACGAAGTCCTAAAAGGAACTAGGCAGATAAGCAGAGGTGTAAAAGCGAGGTCGGATTTATGGGTGCTTAGAAGGACGAAGATGTTAGCTTGCCTAGTTGAGTACGGATTTATGGATAAACTAGAAGAAGCAAGGCTCATGCTTAATAAAGAATTTCAGGAAGAGTGTGCTAGAGAAACGCTGACTGGCATATGTAAGTTTTTCGATATCAAATTCGAGAATTTGATTGAGGACAACTGGAAGGCAGCGATCAGGGCTAGATCAGACAGCGCAGACGCCTGGATTAAAAAAATAGAAAGACTAAGTCAGGATCAAGAGTGGAAATACTTACCATTATTGATTGAAAAATTATATGCGAAGTGATATTATACTATCAAAGGGGGTGATAACATGGATATTATTCTAAGCATTATATTCACATGGAGTATTGGACTGGCGCCGCCATTATTGGCTAGATACATAATATACAAGAAGGCACTAGCGAAAAAGTATGCTATCGCATTTGTTATTATTCAATGGATAGTAAATGTCACGATATTTGAATATTTAGGAAGTAGTAGCCCTCATTCAGCATTATTCTTAGTCGGATTCATCTCATATGGTATTTTGGCGAAAGAAAAAGAGGTAAAGCCTCAGTTACTAGATTTTAAAAAGATGATAAAATAATTTTAAGCCTATCCTTAATCGGGTAGGCTTTTTCATCATTGGGACAATATCGGGACAATGTTTTTCTTTTTAGCTTTGCCTAGGTTCTGAAAACCTAGTGCGGATGAAGGGAATCGAACCCCCACGATGTCACCACCGGCAGATTTTGAGTCTGTGATTTTAATATTACATGAAACCACGCACGCGTATTTATGCGCATTTCAAGGCTTTTAATCTTACTTGCGACCACATAAAACCATATATAATTATTATTTTGGGACAATATCAGGACAATCATTTAGCTACTAACTTCTCCATAGCTTCTCTCTTTTTGTCCTCACTTAGATGCGCATAATACTTTGTCGTCGTAGAAATATCAGAGTGCCCTAATATTGACATAACAATAATAATAGGAACGTCATTATAGATTAGCCACGAAGCGCAGCTATGTCTTAGCTGATGAAAAGTAATCTTTTTCAATTCGGGGGTAGCTCTCATTTTCCTACTAAACCTTGAACCTACATTTGAATCTGGAAGAATGGTGCCATCATCATTTACGGAAAAGAAACCTTCCCAGTCCTTACAATATTTCTGTCCAAGAGCAAGTTTATTCTCCGATATTTTAATCATTCTCTTGCGAAAGAGTGTAGCCATCTCATCAGTAAGCGGGATTGTCCTTTTGGAAGAATCACTCTTTGGGTTCTTAACTATGGTCTTACCCTTGACATACTGAACACTCTTATAACCCTTGAAGTTCTCAGCTTCTTTATTATACTGGATCGCTCTCTTTACTTGCAAAGTCTTTTTATCAAAATCTACATCTTCAAACATCAGTCCGCAAACTTCTCCTTCGCGCAGACCAAGGTTAATCGCCACCGTGATATGAAAGAGAATAGAGCTATCCGAAAACGCTTCAAGTCCTTTCATTATGTCGTCAACGTCCCAGTAATCATATTCAGGCTTACTGGCTTTCTCTATTTTAACCTTGTCCATGACTTTTTCGGCATTAAGCTCCCACTCGTAAGCCTTATAGAACATTGCCCTTAAAGTAGAATGAACCTTATGAATAACATCATCACTGCGCCCTTGTTTTCTCAGTTTCCGGTAAAGCATATTAATATCCCTTGCGCCTATTTCTTTAAACTTTAATTTGCCGATATTTGGCAATAAATAGTTGTTAAGGATACCTAAATAGAATCTATGTGTTTTGGGGGCTAAAAATACGCTTACATGCTCGTCTAGCCACATGTCGGCTATCTGTTCAAAGGTATAGTTTCCGCTATTGAAGTTCTTTGCGTTTTCCTCGGCTAAAATTAAGGCTCTGATGGCTTCTTTCTCCGTCTTAAATCCACTTATAAATGGGCGATTTCTCTTTCCCATTATTTTAGGTCCTTCAAATCTAATTGCAAAGTCATTTTCTCTTTTGATTATGCTTCCCATCTCTATTACCTCCTTCAATTTCATCGACATTGTAATCGTCAAAATGATTTTCATAAATATGGCTTAACTCATGTAGATATGCTTCTCTTTGCGTTTCTATTGATAGCTTGCTATTGATGATAACATTGTAGTTTCCGCTTGCATCTTTGCAGGTATAACCCCTAACCTTGCATGGCAAGTCTGTTAATCTAATAAACACGTCCCCTATGATAAATCCCTCCCTTTTAGCTATTCAATTCCCTTTAATCTTTTAGTTATCTCAATCACGGCTTCAATATCCTTTTTCTTTAATTTTCTACTAGCATCAAATAAAATTCTCAATTCCGGATTTTCAAATATTTCTTGCGCCATTGCTCTGGTATCATCATTAAGATAATAAGGCGTTTCCTCGGCAACTATATCTTGATTGCCATAAATAATTACAGATGGTTCAAGTCTTAATATTTCGGCAAGCCTTTTTATTTTAGACCTTCCCATATTCTCAATTTCGCCTTTCTCCCATCTTGACACAGCCGATTTAGTAACGCCTACATAGTCAGCAACATCTTGTTGTAACAAGTTTAAGGATTCCCTTCTAGTCTTTATGATTGTGCCTATATCCTCGTATAAAGGAGTATTATTATAAGTCATTCATATCACCTCCTATCCATATTATACATCTTTTATTGAGTGTATTCAACAACATATTAAAATATATTAAAAATGAGTTGAATATATGTTGACATTCGACAAAAGGGGTGCTATACTAGCATTAGTTGATTATATTCAACTCATAATATCACGAAAGGAGCATATTAAATGAATAAGAACGAATTACAGGCAGAAATGAAAAGACATGGGTTTACATATAACACCTTGTCGAAAGCTCTAGAACTCAGTGAGAATAGCTTATGGCGAAAGATAAACGGGATGAATGAGTTTACTCTTTCTGAAATAAGAACAATCAACAAGGAGTTGCAACTAAACAATGACAAAATGAATGTTATTTTTTTTAGTTAGGGGTTGAGTATACTCAACTAAAAGGAGGTACAAATGAAAGAATTGATAAACATTACAAATCGAAACGGAAATTTAGTAGTAAGTAGTAGAGAGGTGGCAGCGCACTTTGAAAAACAAAACCAACACGTGATGCAAGCAATAAGAGACTTAGAAACATCGGTCAAGAATTCGACCAATCTTTTTATTGAATCAATCTACAGCGATAGTTACGGAAGGGAACAAAGAGAATATTTACTAACAAGAGATGGCTTTACTCTACTAGCAATGGGATTTACCGGAAGAAAGGCATTAGATTGGAAATTAAAGTACATAGAAGCCTTTAATAAGATGGAAGCACATATTAAACAGCAAACAATCCCAGATGATCTAAGTCCACAACTACAATTATTAATAAATATGGAGTTAAAACAGAAGCAACTAGAGGTAGCGGTAAACGAGACAAAGGAAGAAATGCAAGCCATAAGAGATGTAATTGTAGTAAACCCAAAAGCAGAATGGAGAAAAGAAACTAACAGTATATTAATCGCTATTGGAAATAAGCTAGATGATTACTCTATCGCTAGAAATGAAGTTTACGAAGCTTTGAAGCACAGGGCTAGTTGTAGACCTTCTGTGTTAGTAAATAATTTAAAGAAAAGGGCACTAGAAAACGGAATGGCTCCCAGCAAGGCCGATAAGCTTAATATTTTGGATGTGTTAGAAAACGACCCTAGACTTAGAGAAATCTATATAGCAATAGTTAAAGAAATGGCTATCAAACACAATATCGCATAGGAGGAATAAAAATGTTAAGAAAGATAACTTGCAGTGATATAAATCTTGAAATGACCTATGGAACCAGTATTTATATCGAGATAGATATTTTTAAGTTCACTAAAGAAATGGATGCAAAATATATCGTTGTTGAGAGTGAAAATCAAGGAAACTATGAAATCTTAGATGAAATAACGCTTGATCAAGACATAACAACTCATGAGGAACTGAGGGAAAAGGCAGTTAAGTGGCTATTTGACAAAGTCGTTATCGAATAAGGGGGTGCATTATGGAAGAATTACTCAAGAAAATTCTTGATGAGCTAATAAGGGACAAAGAAATATATCCAACCGGAATATACAGCTTGCAAGATTTGGCAGAATACTTTGATTGTAGCGAGGGAACGCCGCTAAAATGGACCAAGAACGGACTCAAGCATAAGAGGGTAGGTAGAAAGATTTATATCGTAGGCAAGGATGTTCTTGATTTTTTTGACGACGATGCGGAGCTAAGTTATAGCGAGGGCAGTAGGGACCGAATCGAAAGAAAGCTGAAATCAATCAAGTATTAAGGGGGTGAATCTATTGCTAATTATAAAAGTCAAACAGCGTACGCCTAGGACGGTCAGATGTGTTAAATGCAGGCGCAAATGGAACATAAGCATCTATACAGTCTTTCCAGAATCGGGCTATGAATGTTTAATCTGCAAGGGATTATTGAATCAGTCTACAGAAGAACAAAAAATGATTACAGAACACGGATACGCTCTAAATGCGTACCTATAAAAAGAAGCCCTTGCGAGGGGCTAAAGAAATTACTCAGCTATATTATACCACGGTAGGAGGGAAAAATGAAACCTAATAATTTAGATAAGTATTTAAAAGCATTAACAATATTAGTATTTGCTCTATTAATTGCAGTAATAATCTTAGGAGGGATTTTATATGGACGAGAATCAAATCAGATTGAGGTTGGCGAACAAATTAATTTTAGCGAAGAATGGGAAAATAGAAAGTTTGAAGAAATTAATGCTCTTTTGGCAGCTAATGACCGTCTTTTGGATGCTGGTAGCGGTACTGGTGGCAATGTGGATACTGATCTAGGAGTTTTTAAAATTACAGCCTACACCGCCGGCTATGAAAGCACCGGAAAAACACCTGAACATCCGGCATATGGAATTACAGCATCCGGCGCAGAGGTCAAAGAGGGTATCACGGTCGCATCAGATTGGGATGTATTGCCAGTCGGCTCAAAAGTGTACATAGAAGATGTCGGTTTTAGATGGGTAGAGGATAAGGGCGGTGCAGTAAAAGGACAGCACGTTGACATATATATGGACGATTTAGGACAAGCATTGGAGTGGGGTGTGCAGGAAAAAAGAGTGTATCTAATTGGAGGCAATTAAATGTGCAAGCACAAGCGGATTTTTAACAAGCATTGCAACTATTATGGTGGTGACTGCAGAAGAAACAACTGCAAGAAGTATTTTTGGACAAGAATCAAGAAGAGAATCAACAAGCCGAGATGGCTGAAATAAGTTACACAATAGAAAACTATTGTGAACTAAATTAAGATTTGTCACACCAAGAAGGGAGTGAATACATTGGGATTTTGGAAGAGTGTAGTACACAAGGCAAGTAAAGAACATATTTGTATATATTGTGGAAAAGCAATTAAGATAGGCGAAGAGTATAATCGAGAAACTGGCAAAACTGGTGGTGAATTTTACGATTACTGTCTATGTAGCAGATGTAGATGGGTTATAGATAGCATAGATATTGACCATGATGGCGAGCTAGGAGACTTTGCAGAAACTTTATGGAATTACGATTTGATTGCATGCCCATCATGTGGATCTAGCAATTTAAGAGAATATGACTTCACAGACAATATACAGAAGATATCTTGCGAGTGTGACGATTGTGATGAAAAGTGGATTGCAGACCTATCTATTGATGGATTAAAGCATATGGCTCAGCTAGATAGCTGAACTGAAATTATTGAATAATAGTCTGTTATTACGAAAGGACGGTGTCTCATGTATACACACGAAAAATCAGAGTTAATTTTTAAAAATGCAATTTGCGAAATAGCTAAAGAATTAGATATGAATATTGAGCTAACTAGATTAAATATTGAAAATTTAAACCTAGATGAGCTTATAGAAGAATTTGTTGAAATGAAAGAATTAAGACTAAGAGAAGAAAATCTTAGATTGGTTGGTTTAATAATAGGTCAAAAATAAGGTTAAGGCTAAGGAGGAAAAAATGAAAATAACAAAAATAAAAATTAAGAATTTATTTGGAATAAAGGAATATGAGGCAGGCGGTGAATCCGTTGAATTATCGGGCAAGAACGGAGCTGGTAAAACTTCCGTGATCGATGCGATTAGATATGCGTTAACCAACAAATCAGATCGTGAGTACATAATACGAAACGGAGAAACAGAGGGAGAAATCCTTATTGAAACAGATAGTGGACTAAGGATTAACCGCAAGCCAAGAACGCAGCAGGCGGATTATAAGAGCGTGAAGAAAAATGGTGCAGAAGTAGGAAGTCCTGAAACATTCTTAAAAGATATATTTACGCCATTGCAGCTTAGTCCAGTTGAATTTGTGGGCATGGATAAGAATAAACAAAATGCCACTGTTCTTGACATGATCGAGTACGATTGGAGCCTGCAGACTATCAAAGAATGGTTTGGAGAGTTAGTACCGAATATCGATTATGAACAGAATATACTCCAAGTCTTAAACGATATCCAAGCCGAAAATGGCTATTATTTTCAACTAAGGCAAGATATCAATAGAGATATCCGCAACAAAAAAGCCATTGTTGAAGAAATTGGACAAGC
>UZAT01111805.1_pt1 | contig 38428 bp, 57 predicted proteins | sample 2160861 | NCBI WGS metagenome assembly UZAT01 (sample SAMEA5138306, study PRJEB28736) | viral metagenome | reverse complement strand
CCGTTGTACGGCCCCATCAAGCGTTCTTCGTGGTGTCTGCGAAGACATAGTTTGCGACTTCCTGCTGCTCTGCGGAAACAGTGACATCACCACGAACGCCACTGCCGTTGACAGCAAAGGTCAAGGACACTTCCACATGGTCTTCGGCATTGGAAGACAAGGAAACCTCGGTCAAGTAACCCTGGAAATACATGCCCTTGAACTTGTTGGCACCTTCGCCGACAGGCTCTTCCAGGTTGGCTTCCCAAATCTCGATGATTTCATCGTTGTCCATGGCATCTTCCAGTTCATTGATGAAAGAGTCACCCTTGACAAGCAGAGAAGTGGCGGTGATCTCCACTTCGGCGGCACCAGGAATGCGAATAGAGCCGTCCTTGGTGACAACAGTGTCGCTGTCCTTAGACTTGGAACGCTCGTTCTCAGTGGTGAAGGCCAGTGCCACGCCGTCAGCGGTAGCGGCCTTGCTCATGATTCGGTACAGATAAATCAGCTTGCTGCCGGAAACGGCTTCAGCGGCGAACATCTGCAAATCAAACTTTTTCATGTTGTTAACCCCCTAGCTGAAAAGACACTCCGCTTCAACAACGCCGTGAAGCAGTGGTGTCTTGGTTGTGTTGTCGGGCAGAATCTGCCCACTTACATTGCGCACCATCCACCCAAAGTTGCGGGTGCGATTGATGCTTCTTAAAATGGTTTTGATGTCCAACATCATCTGCGATACCGTGCCACGCTTCATGCAATCGTTGTGCCACACATGAATGGTGGGGTATACGATGCCAGTGATGGCGTTTTTGCGGTTCACATCAGCTTGCCGGAAATCTCCCAAATAAACAAAGGGATATGGCGTGTCAGCAGGCGGCAGTGCGCCGTCATAGACCGCATATCCCTTCGCTTCAATGCCTAATTTCAAGGCAATAAAGAATTCCTGTTGTGCGTCCATTGGTATCACCTCACAAGCTTCTGCATATCACGCTTGAACTTCTCTTTTTGCTCATCAAAAGCAGGCTTCACAAATGGCTGTGCTTCCATGAAGCGGGTGCCGTATTCCAAATAAGGAGAATAGTCCGTGGTTGCTCCGACAGCCGCTGTCAATCCGTCATCCCGAATGTCAAGACCGATGCTTCGCTTGGTTTCGCCTGTCTGATAGCCCTTTTTGAAGTCTGCCTTGTCTTGCATCTTTCTTTGAAGCTGTGAACCATTGTGGCGCACAACACGCTTCACATCATCCAGTCGCACATTGTCTTTTAAGACCTTTTCAAGTTCTTTAAGACCAGTGACCTTGATTTCTGCCATGTCACGGCACCTCACTGACAACCAAAGTGAACTTGATGCGCAACGGCCTTGCAGAATCCACCCTATACACCTTTTCGCCGATTCGGATTCGGTCGAATGGCTTGCTATAGTGATTCTGTAGCCGCACAGTCAAGCTGCCCTGTTTCAGTTCGCCATACACAAGATTCAGCGTTTCAATGGAAGATGCGGTCACAGATGCGAACCGCTTTTCTTCTTCAAGAACGCTGATCCCGTAGTCACCAGTGGAACTGTCAAATTCGCTCTTGATGCGCTGAAAGTAAACAGGGGTGTCAAATCTCATAAGAATCGCACCCTTCCCCTTTTGCTTTCGCTCTGCGTATCAAGATAGGCTTGGATTTCATCAGCGAAAGAAGCGAAGTCATCTTCATTGAAAGACAAGCTTTCACCTTCCACGCTGTGGCTTCCCATGCCCTCAGAGCCGATTTTATTGAAACGGATGATAGAAACCTCACGGATGATGTGTTCCATGCTGTCGGGCGGCTCCAAGCCCCCCAAAAGCAATTTGAGCCGTGCAGTGGCAGTCGAAAGCAGAAGCTTCAACAGATCGTCACGGCTTGTGTCAGTTGCTTCAATGCCAAGCATCAGTTTCAAACTGTTCAGCATTGCGGCACCCCCTTATTCGGCGGTTTTCTTTGCCCTTTTTGCGGGCTTCTTCGGTGCTTCTTCCACAGGCTCAATCAGCGGAACGCCTTGCTTGTTGTTTCTTGTGGCCAGTTCAGCAAGCCGCTCTTCCGTGACCTCATAACCGCACGATTTGTGGGGGAAAGAATCCCCCACATTATACGGGCGGTTATTGTCAAGAAGGTCTGTGAAATGCTTCACAACCTTATACATCAAGCACCAGTGATGGAGCCGACAACGATGCCGTCAAGCTTCTCAGCGAACAGGCCAACGCCGGAAGCGGCCACAGTTTCAGCAGTCATGGTGCTATAATCAGCACCAGTGTGGATGCCAACCAGGCCAGTGGAATCGGCAGTCAAATCGAAGGCCTGTGCCATGTCAGCACTGGAAACAGGGATGTAGTAGCACACGATGTTCTCGGCGGCAGTGGTGTACACCTTGCCCTTGGGGACATCGGAAGCAAGAATCACAGTACCCATACCCAGGAAGTTCTCGATATAGGACATACCGAAAGCGGTCTGAGTAGAAATCTGTGCGGTGGCAAGATAGTCGGCAATGTCCAGGGGGTTCACAAGGTGAACAGCCTGCACAGCGGTGTCCTCAAACTTAATCTGCATTTGACCCCAAGACTGGGCAATAGCGGCCTGCAGATTTGCGCCGGAAGCCTTGCCAGTACCAGTGGCAAGGAAGGAAACGAAACCAGTGCGGATGGCCTGCTGAATGTGGCGCAGCATCTTGTCATTGGTATCGTTGACGGCCTGGCCAAAGCCCTTCTCGGAAATGGCTTCGGCGGTGGTCACCTTGCGCCACTTCTTCAGCACGGCTTCGCCGATAGGCACATAGGTGGTGTTGTACTTGGACAGGGGGATGACCTCACCTTCGGCAACAGTGCCGTCAGCAAGGGTGCCAGTCACCTTGTAGACCTTCAGCACCTCACCCGCCTTCTTCTCGATCTTGCGGGAAACGCCAAGCATCTTCATGAGGGTTTCAATGCCGGAAGAAAAACGCTCGGTAAAGTCCACATCACGAACCTTGGCCAGGTCGGCAGACTTCACGGTGTTCGCATCAACGGCGAACAGCTGCAGATTGATATTCTTTTTCATGTTCATAACCTCATTTCTTAAAAGTTGTATAAGTGTTTGTTTTCAAGCATGGCCTTCTGCCGCAGTTCGGGGTCTTTGATGGCCGCAATCTGCTCTTTGGTCATGCTCGGTGCGGTTGCACCTCTGCGGGGCGGTTCGCCCTTCAGCCGCTCTTTCACTGCCGCTTCCACAGCTTCGGTGAATGCCTTGGAAAAGCCGTCAACAGCCGCCTTGGTGTCATCAGCATTGGGTGTGACCATCATGCCAAGCAGTTCATCGGGAATGGTGATGCCGTTGTCACTCAGCATCTTGCGGGCGGTCTTGGTCATCTCTGCAATGGAAGCCTGCCGCTTGTATTCGTCAAGTTCCTTCTGCAACTTGTCACGCTCATACTCGGCTTTCTGCTGTGCGTTCATAGCTGACAGCTTCTTGGCTTCGTCAACCGCCTTGTCCTGTTTCTTCTGCCACTCGGCGAACTTTTGGTCAACGATTCTGTTGACATCGGCATCACTGTACTTCTTTTCCCCAGTGTCCTTCACGGATGCGGTGGGTGCGGGGGTGGGGTCTGCCTTGGGTTCAGCTTTCGGCTCTGCCGCAGGCTCTGCGGAAGGGCTTGCGCCGTCCTCTGCAAACAACTGAAGGTCAATCCACTTTTTCATTTTGGTTCATCCTTTCCGAATTTTGAAACTTCGCATGTTTTCCGTAGCTTTTTATGTGTTCCACGCCTGCACAATCGATCCCGTAGCTTTTTATGTCTTCCACGGCCTAGACAAGGCACACATTGTGTGGGTATTCATCAACAATCATTTGAATGCCAATGAAAAAGGAATCCATCAGCAAGTGTGCCTGTGCTGACAGATTCCCGTGTTTTATATCAACCAGTCCGGCTGACATATCATATTCAATTCGGTCTGTGGTCAAATCCTCGATTGATTGAATCAAGTTTTGCACCAAAACCGAAACGGCGGCGCACACGATGTCTTGCCCTGGCTCTGCATAGTTTGCATGGCCGGAGATCGTCACGCCGTCATTGTGTCTGTGAACTTCAATCATTGTGTGTCACCGCCTTTTGCGCATGAAAAAAGCACCGTGCAGATTTGCACAGTGCTTTTGGTGTTTAGTTGAACATTACAGTCTTGCCGATGAAGTTGTCAGCGGATTGGACAGCAATGCAGTTGCGCAAGTCATAAACTGGCACAATGTTATACCGCTTGCCGTCAATTACATATTCCGTATATTTGCGCTTCGGCATTTCTCCATCAAGTGTCAACACTTTGTAGTTGTCGATTGCGAATTCGGAAACCACCTTATTCATTGCTGTCACCTTCCATTATCTCAGCAAGCAACCCTTCATAGTATTCAAGTTCCGCTTGCGCTTGCTCGATCTCATTTCTTGGAACAGAATACTTGCCATTGTAGTTGATTATATACTTTCTCGCATCAATTTCGTTAAGATATGTTCTGAGCGGTTCGCCCTTGCCATCATTCATGCCGTTTAAGTTCTGCATAAAATGGTGCGTTTCTTCAAGAACTTCACTCACACAAACATCTTGCATGAACATCAGTGTTCCACCAATTGTGGAAGCTGTTGCGCCGTTTTTCCTCAGATGTTCTTCGACTTCGGGTGTACCACGAACAACCTTCGCCCCGTGCTTCTTGACTTCAACCACCATATCGTCAAATTGCTTGTCACTGATAAGCTTGAAGTCCTTTTTTGCTTCAGTCCGTTTTTTGAACATCTCTGTGTGGTTAATTATAGCACCATTTACAGAATTTGCAAGAACTTTTTTCATCTCTTCCCGCTTCGCCGAAATCAGCCGATTCCGCACAGCGGCTTCCATGGCATTCCAAGCATCAGTGGTGCCGCCCTGTTCCAAGTGGTCAAGCCATGCTTCGTACTCGGAATCATCTTCCCACGCCGCCGTGCTGCATCTGCAATTGGGATGCATGGGCGGCGCATTCTCTCCAGGCATCATGTCAGCCACTTTGAAATGCTTGCCGTTCAAATCTCGACAGATGGGGCAAGTCGGGTGCTTGGATGCGTGGAAGTTGCAAATGAATTCGTAATGCTCAAAGCCGTTGCGGATGAAAGACTGCTTTTGCGCTTCGGTCTGCACTCTTGCAAGTTCCGTCCGCATGAGCCGTTCAACATTGTATGTTGCGCCCTTGCCAGTTTTGTCACCAACAAGATATTTGCGCAAATCCTTTGTGATGGCCCGTGCGCCCTTGCCTTGGATCAGACCTTGCTGAAGCAGTTTGGCCAAGTCTTCACGCATCAAGTCTTGATATTGCCAAATGCGGTCGGAGAAAGTGCCGCTGTGGAAAGAGCCGTTGACGATTGCATCAGCTTTGGCGGCATTGTTCTTGATGGTCTTGCCCAGGATGCCCGCCTGCCGCTTCAGTTCGTCTTCGGTTCGGCCCTTCAAGATGCCGCCCATGAACTTTTCCAGTTCGTCATGTCCGGCAATCGTTTCAAGGCCGATGTTGGCTTTCAGCAGCTCAAGGCGGTTGATTTTCATGGTGGCATTGTAGATGCGCATTTCCTCATTCGCCTTGGGGGAAAAGTCCTTTTCTTTGACATACTTCTTTGCTTTGCGCTCATATGCGGCAATATCAAGCTTGCTGACACGCTTTTTTGCTTCGGCAAGGGTGATTCCTTCTGCCTTGGCATACTTGGCATAGAAGCTTTCTATTTCCTTTTGGCAAGCATCAAGCATGTTTTGGTGAATGCGCTTGATCTCTTTGTCATATTCGGCTTCTTCCGTGATGTTGTGCTTCAACTGCTCCCGCTCACGGTCTGCCCAATATTTGCGGTTCTTCTCAGCGTTTCGCTTTTGGTATTCAGACAACGCCATTGTCAATCACTTCTTCCACAGGCTCGGTGGGTGTCGCATTTTTTTCAACAGGCGCATTGCCGAACATCATGTCATCCACAATGGTGCTTTCGGCGGGCTTGTTCTCTTCCTCAATGCGCTTCAGTTCCTCTTCCACATTGTCCACGATGGACAGAACCTTCAGCTTGGTTTCGTCACTGACAACGCCTTCAAGCTGTGCGGCAATCTGCGCTTCCTCAAGGATGTTCGCAGGCACATTGGGGGTGAACTGATAGTCAAGCTGCATCCATGCATCCTTCGGCACCTTGGAAGCGGGGTGACTGAACAAAAGCTTGTATCTGCGGTTCATGCCGCTGACGAACTTTCTTTCCTTCACCCGTGCAAGATTCATCATGGGCAGAAGCTTGTATTTCAGCGAAATGCCGGAAGCGTTGCCAAAGGATTCATCGGAGATGTTCGCCACCATGCTGATTTGAAAAGCAAGCCGCTCCAAGCGGTTCAGCAGGTTTTCCTGTGCCGTGTCACTTTCGGGCTTGCCCATGAACTCGACAGTCAGCTTCTCGGCATTCTCACCTTCGAAGTTGATGATGCGGTTGGAACGAATGTGCTTCAGTGCTTCTTCGTCAAGCTTAACGCCAAGAATCTTCAAATAAGCATCGGCGAAATAGTCAACATCGTTGGCCTTTTCGGAGATCGCCTTGTTGTATGCGTTGATGATTGGCATGATGGGTTCGAACAGGCCTTGCCGCTCTTCGTTTTCGATGAACTCAACAGCGGGGACACCACTGAAGTGGTGGGGCTTCCAATCGTCAAGCCACTGCAAGCCGCCTGTGACCTTGAAGTTGCGTTCATGGCCTTCGCCCTGGATGCAACCATATTCGGTGTTCGTGCGGTCAGTCCAACGCCGCACAAAGTACATGGGCCGCTGCACAATGGAATCATCATGAATCATGAACGCTTCCATCGGGGACATGTAAGTGATGCACAGTTCGGATTCTTCATCCGTGAAGTACACTTCAAAGCCCCGACCGAAAATGTCCATCAGTTTGGACAACTCTGCGTTGTTGTCATCCTGGTCATTGTATTGTTCGATATGCTCCACATATTCGGCAACCTTGCTGTCTTCTGCAACAGTCTTGATGGGATTGCCGATGAAGAAGCCGCCGAAAGTTTCCACCATATACTTGGCGAAGTTGACCACGATGCGGTTGTCCGGCTTATAACTCGGTTTTGCTTCCGCATGCAGAATCTCATGGTCACTTTCGAACGCATCTTTCAGCTTCTTGAATCGGTCATTCACTTCGCTTCTGTGCTTGTCAAGAAACTCTTGCAACAGCGGAATCGTGATTTCCGTGTCTTTCGGTAAAATGTACACTTTATAAGCCCCCCTTGATGCTTGTGTTCAGTTTTACATGTCCTTTTGGTTTCGGGTTCTCATACACACCCGTCAGCGCATCGGGCGCATCATCGTGTGCGTTCTTTCCTTCCTTTTGGTATTTGCATATATCTGCCGCAAAGTCCGGCCACATGTCAGCCCAGTTGACAGGAAAGAACACATTGTTCATGACACTTGCGCTGTTTGACAGGATTCGTGCCGTTTTGTTTTCGCTCTGATGAAACCATTTCACAACAGTGTGATAGTTTTTCCGTTCTTTGCACTCCCGTTCGACATTTCGGGCGAATCCTCTGCCGCCGTTGTTCGATTCGATAAGCGCATAGCCGACATGGTTTCTGCCAAGCATTTCAGCCGTGGCAGGCTCGGTGATCTCCATTGAATCCTTTGTGTACAGAACATCGAGAATGTAATAGGAGCCGCCATACATGCCGTAGCAAATAGAACACAAAAAATCACCGCCTGTGTCAGCGGTGTCGGTGTAGTTCAGTATATATTCGAACAGCGGCTTGCCTGCGCCGTCCTTCGGTATGTCGGTGTAGGTCTTGAATGCGGTGTAAAGTCTGCCCTTGATGTCAATCGGCTCTTGCTGATAGTTTGCAAGAACAATGTCTTTGTTCATGTTCTTCGTCTTCAGCGCAAAGTCTTCCTTCGACAGTATGTCGGGGCAGAGCATTTCGCCGTTGTCCAAAACAGCCTTGTAGTTGATATGCACCACATCATCGAAGTTTTCCAGGATGAAGCCTGCAAGGTCTTTCGATGCCCACCTTGTCATGATGATTATGATTTTGAAGCCCTTTTCCGTTCGGGACATCATGGTGTTGTTGAACCATTCGATTTGCGCTTGCAGTGTGTTTTCGTTGTAGGCTTCAGCTGCCGACTTGATAAGGTCATCAATAATCATGATGTTACAACCAAAGCCAGTTGCTGTGCCTGTGGGTGAAGTGGCAAGATAGTTCGCCTGTTGGCTTCCTTCAAGTGACCACTTTTGCGCCGCCGCTTCGCCGTATTTGATTTTCGTGTTTGGGAAGATGTCATTGTACACAAGCACACCTTCCGTGGGCTTTTCGGCAATCACATCACGAACGGCTTTTGCAAATGTGCCGGAAAGGGTTTCATTATACGAACCCGTCATCACCTTTTTTTCGATGCCGTACTTGCCCAAAAGCCATTGCACGAATTTTGTTGCGGTCCTGGATTTTCCGTGGCGTGGGGGAAGGTTTATCACAAGAATCTGTTCTTTTGATTCTTCCACAAACCACTGCAATCTGTCGGCCATGTCATGCAAGAATGGTCGGCTGTCATTGTAGAAGTCGGGCGAAGTCAGTTTGCAATACTCCCAAAATTCCCGCTTCGCAAGTTCTATTCGCACAAGCTGTTGAAAAGCTTTGCTTCTCTTGTCAATCATCAGCAATCAACTTCTTCAATTCATCTGTGGAAAGTCCGGCAAGCGGGTTGTTCACATTGCCGTTAATTTCGACCTTTTCTTCGGGCTTGAAGCCTGCGCGATCTAGGATGTCTTTTGCGGCATTCAGTCGCACTTGTTCGCTTTCGGCCTTCAACAAATCCACAAGCGTTCTTGCGGCCTTGGTTGCCACAGAGCGCAGTGAAGCCCGCAACAGTTTGTTGTGTTCTGCTATGAATTCGGGGTCTTTCTTCCAGTTGCAGATGGTCTGTTCTGACACTTGAATTTTTTTCGCAATGGCCTTCTGTGTCAGCTTGGAATTCACCATCAAATCCAAGCATTCAACTTGTTCTTGGGACAGCATGCGCTCACCGCCTTTCTTAAAATAAATTAAATGTATTTTGGGGTTAATCCGTCCGCTTGTGTGGCTCTTTTATATGAAACTTGTATCAGTTGCCGCCTAAAACAAAAAGCCGACAGAGCGGCTTCTGTGGCTTTATAGTATGGCAGAGATGCAGGCACCATAGGCGGCACCGACCGCACCGCCCCATGAAGGAGTAAAGTGGTATTTCCTGGCGTTCCCCCATATGCCCAAAAGGGAAGGCCACTGGTGCCGTGCATACTGCCCGAATAACGCTTGCGTTCTACCAAAACGCTCCCGTTCGTGTCAAACATTCGCCCACATTCTGTGGTTGCGCCCGTCAAGATAAATGGGCGGTGATTTCCTCGATGCAGGCTTGTAGCCTTGCGTGTTTATCTGCAATACCCAACTGAGCGCACATCAGTTCAATGATGTCAATGCCCGTTGACTTGTAGATTCTGTTTTCGTGGTTTCCCTTCAAGACACACAGTGTCTTCGGCGCAATTGGGCCAAAAATCTTCACGCACATTTTCATGGCTTCCATCGGCTGAAGTTCTGCGCTGTAAATGTCACCGCACGAACCCGCTATTGCCGCATCAATCAGATCACCATTCAAAATGCAGTAACAGTTTGGCGTGTTCTGTACATATTCGATTCGTTGCTGAATGGATTTCCAATCACTCTGCTTGTCACCGATGTGTTCATCCGCAAAGACGATGATTTCCGCTTGCTCTGCATCGGGAAGGTCGCACCGAATAGCTTTCATATTATTTCCCCTTAAATAAAAACAAGGGCAACGGCGGTGCCGCTACCCTTGCAAGCATGCATCCGAAAACGCATGCCCCAATTTTCTATTTCGCTATGATAATATTATCATATGGAAATCGTCACATTCAACACGATTATGTCACACAGCACACGATTTTATCACAACGCACACGATTTTATCACAGCGTTCTATTCACACACAGGGCTTTCAGCAGCTCAGTGATGCTTGTTTTGCCCTGTGCCTTGACATACTGTTCAAAGCTTTCGAAATCGTCCAGTTCGTGATATGGGCATTCATCATGTGGGCAGATTCTTGTGTGGCTTTTGCGTTTGGGTACATACTCAGCCACCAAGTCGGCGCAGTAAAAACAGCCCCGCTTCCGTGTTTCCTTCTTGTTTTTGTTAATTACAAACATTCTGTTCCCTTTCATCAATGATGGCCTGCACATTCTTCAATGCTCTGCCGTGAACAGTGGTCACCCAGTTGTAGTCACGGCACTTTGCATCCGCGATCTCGACATATGAAAGATGCTGAATGTACCGCTTGTGCAAGACATCATATTCGTTGGCATTCAGCTTTTCGATGGTGGCAATGATTTCACGCTTGACATCGACCAGCTTGTCAATAAGGGCATCGATTTCAGCTTCGATGTCAACGCATCTGTCAACGGCATCGGCCATCTTGGACGGCCTGCCGGAAGCCTGCACCCGCTCCCCGTCCGAACGGGCCGTCACGCCTGTGGCAATGTCTTTCCACTGCGCCCGTTCAATCAGTTTATTTTGAATGATGGTGTCAAGCTTCTCCACCTGGTCAAGATAATCTTTGGCTTTCATGTTTTCACACCCTTTTCATATTTTGCCCGTGCTACCAATCCCGCCCCTGTCAGCGTTGCCAAGACTGTCCACCTCTTCAAGGTGAATCAGCGGCTGATGCTGAATTATGCGGAACTGACAGATTCTTTCGTTCTTGTGAATGACGGCATCACGCAGAGCATAAGCAAGGAAATTCCATTCATCGTTGTCACCCTTGTATGCTTCATCAATGACACCAACGCTGTTGGCCAAGATCAGACCATACTTTTTGAATGTACTGCTTCGGGGCGCAACCAAAGCTTCATAGCCGTGCGGCAGTTCCATTGCAACGCCCAAGGGAATCATGCGGTATTCCCCCGCCTTCATGGTGACATCTTCAGCTGCACGAAGGTCAATCCAGTCACCCACATTGAACCGCTCAATCTTCTGAATGTCCCGAAGATATTTGATTTTGATGGTTTCCATTATCCCTTCCATTTTCCTTTCACATAGTCATATTCGGGTGCGACCTCATACCGCTTGTGGAAGCTGTCATGCAGGCCTTCCCCGTATGCTTCAGCAAGTGCGGCATCCAGTTTGGCTTGGTAGTAGTCCGTGTCATCATTCCTTTCCCAAGCGGGTTGGTATTTATCGATATACTCACCGATGCCAATGACCACTTTCAGAAGCCTGTCTTTGCCGAATGTGTCCTTGCCCATGATGTCGGGATCGCGCAGAACCAACGAAACCATGTCAATGATTTGCTGTCGGCCGCTTTTAAGTCCGGCATCAAAGAAGACCCGCTGAATTGCCCTTTGTTGGGCTATGTAAGCATTTTTATTTGCCATTTTCTTTCCTTTCTCCGTAATTACAGAACCCATCGTCACCCATGCCGTTAAACATCGTCCACACTTCACAATATCGGGCATTGAATTGCTTTTTCATGTGTACGCAATTCTTGCACCGCACCACCCGAACATCGTCCTTGTGCTTATACTGAACGCATCTGTCGGGACAGTTGCCCACATCGTTTCGGTAATCGCAAACATCGTAATATTTGCAATTCTTATGGTCAGCCATTGCCCGCACCTTCTTTCGGCGGCTCCGGCAGGGGCATCCAATGGGTGACATTGTGACCCCATCGCACCCATCTTTCTCCCATATATCGGTCTGTGTCCATACCCGGGTGTCCTATGATATTGTTGGCATCCTTGATTTTCACAAGAACACGCTCTTTCCGATCTTCCGGCAACCGATCCTTTACCGAAATCCACTTGTCACCGACATTTGTGTCGGTCGCAATGGTCACTCCGTTGGCAATGAGGTGGTCGGCTGATTCTTCATAGCCCCATTTGTGCCAAACTGCGTTAGCATGGGTGTCTTTCATCAACTCAATCAGCTTTTCCTTCATCGGTTCTCCTTTCTCCGTTTAGTGTGCGAACCGCTTCACGCACCTCATCATCTGTCCATGGTCTGCACTTGTGCTTTTTAGTGTCCCAAAGAGGGCATTCATAGCAATGCAGTTCCGGCAACGAACAGACGGCAACCGCCTTTAGAATCTCTATTGCCAGTTCTCTATCCATTCCCATCACCATCCCTCATATCAGCACCGCAGTTGGGGCAGAAATAGCGTGCATCCTTTGGTTTCACTTGGTGACCGCAAACAGTACACTTATCCATTTCATAACGCTTTTTGTGTTGCCACCAAGAAATGCGTTCCCACCGCCCATGCACCACTTCCACGGCATCCACGGTGGGGGCATTGTCAATCATGCATTTAAGAGCAGCTTGAGCAGTAGCCATCGTTTTGCCACCGCTTCTGCCAAGCATCAGCACACCATTCATGCCACCCCAAGGGTCAGGTTTAAGTTCAAGCGCATCGGCATCAATCAACCTTGCCATCTTCTGCCCTCCTGTTCCACATCTTGGCAGCATTTTCATAGGCTCTTTTCTCATCGCAACCAGCCTGTGAAACTTGAGCTGTACACAATCCTGTACATCTAATCGTTGCGATTTTGTAATACACACCAAACACTTTTCTCTTTTCTTGCTTCATGCTGTATAACTCCGCTTCCTCACCGCAAAACGGACACGGTTTCAATTCAGACATATTCATACCCCCTATAGCCCGCAAGAATCATTTTCTTGAAATACTTTCTTGCTTCTTCGCTCTTGGTCCTGGTCACGATCTCCAACCAAGCGGGGTGGTGAAGCTTGGCCCATTCTTTGGCCCGCTGCCATTCCACCCAGTCTTCGAACTTGCGCTTCATGACATACCAAACTTGCTCAAGATAGCCAGTCACACGATAGCCCATGAGATCACGCCCCCTTCTTTCTGCCACGCTTGCGGCATTCCTTGACAGTGCAGGCCGCACCAGGTTCGCACGGCCTACGCTTTCCAACATCGAACAAGTAATTGCACCCATACATTGCGCCGATTTTGGTGATATGGATGCACCCCCTACAATTGGGGTTCTCCTTATAAGCAGACATATTATCCGGCATCCTTTCTTCCGTATTTTTCTTTCATCTGCTGTGCAAGCTGTTCTGCTTCAGCTGCCACATCGGGGTTGTTGTCAGCATCTTGGTCGGGGTACCGATTCATCAGTTGCTGAATGGCTTCTTTCTCTGCATCCCCCATGGTGAATGGCATCCATCCAGGGACAGGCTCTTTCCGGCCGTACCGCTTCTGTTTGTCAGCATAGTTCCCTTCAAGAACCTTGACCATGTTGGCTTCTTTAATGAGCCAATCGAACGAAGCTTTCCACCCGCCGTCTTCGCCTTTCAAGAAGGATGAAGCTTCCGCATTGGCAAAGACTGTGCGGAAATCATCAAGGGAATAGCTTTTCAGCCTTGCTTTGATAGCGTTCGATCTTGCAGGCGTTAAACGGCGAATTTTTGGAAACGATGTGCAGATGGCATGGTATTCGTCAACAACTTGTTGACAAGATATATTCTTATTATCTATTTCTATATCTTGTTCTTCTTCTTTATCTTCTTCTGTTGCGTTACATTGCGTTACAGTAGCGTTACATTGTAACGCACTTTGTTTTTCACGATGCTTTGCAACTCTTTTCCTTGTCTGCTCCCTAATCTTTGCAAGCCCTTCTGCGTTTTGGTGATCTTCCCAACCGCTGATTGTTAAGAATCCATTGTCTGAATGAATCATGTCCAGTTTGTCGAAAGATTCTAGCGCAGACAGCACAATGCTTTCTTCAAACTTAAATTCTTCAGCAAGCATGTCGGCGGTGTATGGGATGCTCTCGGTCAAAAAGACTTTGCCGTCCGAATTGCACCGCCTGGCTTCGGAAAGCAAAGCAATCCAAAACAAAACAATGCTGTCACCGTTAGGAAGCCGCCGGAGATATTTGATTTTTCGGTTGCCGAATATGTCCATATTCAGCTTGAACCAATCATCGGCCATCACACTTCACCCCGTGCAAATTCTCGGAAAGTGCGTTCATTCTCCGTGCGGAAAGCTTCGACCTTCTCGCAAGCTGCCAATTCGGGATAGGTTGCCTGCAACTTCTGTCTTGCACGGCGCACAGTTTCGTGGCCAGGAAAGCCGAAATCGTGCATCTGCTGAAGGAACATCGGCACCGACAACAGCCGAAGATCGATGCCGTTCCTATGGGAATAATGCTCAAGCACCTTCAAATACAACAGGCCGTCACAATTGCGGGTCTGCTTGTATTCGGTCAAAATAGCTTTTACAACTGCCGAAACAGTCTTCAATTCATTCATGGGGATTCTCCTTTCATGTCCATTGTTTTGTTGTATAGCAGAATGTGCCGTTCATGGGCATCGGGTTCAACAGCGGTCTTGCATCCCCTGTTTTGATTGGTTCGGGATCACTGTAAAAGACGGCCTGCCAATCGTCACAGGAATATTCGGGTTTGGGATTCTCTGCAACATACTTTTGGGCTTTCTTTTGACCGCTTGTGCCAAAGTTGCAGAATGCGGCATATAGGAATTCTTTTTCAGTCATTTGAATCACCCTTCAAGTCGAATCCCGCTTCCCATTCCCGATACAGATGCATCCAGTCTTCCAGTGTCATGGTCACAAGGATTTCGGCATGGTTTTTCTTGTGGAACACGGCGGGAAGGTTGCCCTTCCCCCCGCTTTCCGCATCACGCTTGGCTTGACTCATCCACTCATACAGGCGCATCGTTTCTTGGTGCTTTGCTTCGATATGTATTCCAGGAAGCCCCACAACATCGGAAGCATCCCCAGTGTTGCCGCAGTATTGGGCAGTGCGGCGGGTGTTGTACCCGTATTCACGGAACTTGGAAGCAAGTGTTCGTTCGAATCGTGCGCCCTTCTGCTTGCTATTGACCTTAGAACGGCAAGGCATTGTCATCACCACTCAGCATGGAATATTCATCATTGACAGGCGGCACACCATAACTCTGCAACAGGGCTTCGGTCTGCGGATATGCGCTGCCACTGGCTTGGTTGCCGCCATCGGTCTTGCTGTCACCGAAATACACATTGTCGGCCACCACTTCGGCAGAACGCCGCTTGTTGCCGTCCTTGTCCGTCCAAGAGCGGATTTGCAGTCGGCCGGAAACAACAGCCATGCGGCCTTTGCTGAAATACTTTTCAACGAACTCGGCGGTGTTGCGATAAGCAACAATATCCAGGAAGTCAGTTTCCTTTTCGCCGCCCTTGCCCTTGAAATCCCGTTCGCAAGCAACGGAAAAACTGGTTACGGCCACACCGCTGTCCAGTCTGCGGGTTTCGGGGTTTTTGGTAAGTCTGCCCATCACGATAATTTGATTCAACATAGTTTTTTCTTCCTTTCAGATATTCTCTTTCGTGTTTCTTCGCTTCTTTTAGCACCAGTGTGATGGAACACGGTGTGTGCGGTGTGTTCCATCATACAAAGGTTTTCGATTCTGTTATCATCCTTGATCCCGTTTAGGTGGTGGATGCAACAATACTTCGGGACGGGGATGCAAGTTGCCCGCTCCCAAACCAAAATGTGTTCCATTACATATCCGCTGCTGTCTGCCCTTTGATGCCCTGGGCAAAGGATTTGACGATACCCCGCTTTGGTGGTTCGAACACCGCCATTCCAGTTGGGTGCCTTTTCGCCCTTCCTTGCTTCCGACCTATTAAGGAATTCGATTTCAGCAGATTTGCGAAGTCCCATTTTGTATGCCTTTTTATAGATGGCTAGTGGTGATTTGTTCGGCAATAGCACACGCAACTGCTCATTTGACACGGCCCCGTACCACATGAGCAATGTTGCCACTTCATCATCTGTCCATGTTTTCAAGGGATCACTTCCTTGCACTAAATGGTTCTAAAATGTTTAACGCCGGAAAGCCGCTTCGTTCTCTTGCAGTGTGCGCACTTTCCGCAACCTATGGGTTCAATCTCCCCACGCTTAATTGCGGCATAGCGGGGGGACAGTTCTTCCACATCAGACAATGCGAATTCAAGGTCATCATCGGGAATGTGGAATGCATCAATGTCGGGTTCAGCTTCCTTGGTTGCGCCGACAATGACGAACGGGGCCATTCTGCCGTCAATGGCTTGGTAAATTGCACCCTGGGTGTCATAGCCCCAGTATTCAGCGAAACTGACACGCTCCCCCGCATCTTCATCCCAAATCGTGTCGAAGTCACGCATGCACTTCAAGTCAACGATAATCGGGCCACCGAACGGCACCAGTTCCCGAATATTGGGGAACTTTTTGCAGATGGCTTCGACCTTTCTTGCATTCAGCAGGCTGTCGAACTTGGCCTTGTACCACACACCCGCAATCTTGCCTGTCTTGATGGTTTGGTGCTTGCCCGAAAGAAGCATTCGGGCAAGTTCGTCACCGTCAAGCCGCTTGCAGATGGCTTCGGCCTGCTGAAACTCAGCTTTCAAGGTGCCGTCCTTTTTGAACAGTTCGGGATGCTCTGCAATGAACTGCGGCAGTTCGTCACTGAAATATGCATCCACATAAGAGCCGACCAAAAGGGCGGTTGTGCTTGGCCTGTTCCATTCGCCCCGCAATTCTGCAAGGGCGGCAGCTTCGCATTTGCGAAATGCCTTGAACTGTGAAGCAGACATGTATTCCATGTTCGCTTCGGGGCTGTAGTAGTTCTCAGCCGTCAGTTTCAGCCGTGCCATTCACTTCCCCACCCTTCTGCTGTTCTGCGCTCTTAGCCCTTGCAGTGGCGCAAGAGAAGCACAGGCATGCTTTATATCTCTGCTTGGTTCGGGCAACGATGCTGTCAATGCTCATGCCGCCGCTTGCTTGGATAACGCCGCCGCAGTCCTCGCACTTGATAGGCTCTGCAACCTTGGGAATGCGCTTTCTGATCCGCAGTGCATCGTGGACATCACCAAATGCTTTGACTTGCTCAACGCCGACCACCACGGGCTTTCCGGCAAGCTTGTCGGTGTCCTTGGTCTTGTAAAGCTTGCAGATGGTCTTCTTGTTGGTCACATTGAGAATCATGGGTTTGAATGCCGTGTCAGTCCAATGGCAGACCGTGCAACGCTCTTTGTTGCCGCCAGTGGCCAATCCCGTGACCACCTCTTCGTCAACGATTCTTGCAATGACCAGTGTGGCTTCTCGGTTGGGCAGCTCGTCCAAATCCCAAGAGCCAAGATAGTTGGGGTTCTTCCCCATTTTCATAATGTCGGCCATGTTTATTTCTCCTTTACAAAAATTGATTTAATACTTTGAACTGCCTATCAAGGCATGATTCACAGATTATTTCTTCGTGAATTACGAAGTAATGTTCGGCTTGGATGTGTTCGCCGCAGTGGTCGCATATCGGCAACCTTGCAAGCTGCCGTTCTTGGTGCGCTTCCCATCGGTCAAAATCCAAGCTTGGATTGTCCGACCTAAAGAACATTTGCATCCCCCCACATTTTGAACAAGTCAAGCTGCTCTTCGGCCAGTTCATTGGCCTGCGTTGCGTTTATCAAATGGACAATGACTTCAACTGTCCATCCGTTGCCAAGCATCTTATATGCCTGTGCATCAGACACGGGGAATTCGTACCATTCCGGCACAGTTTGGAGCCGCATGCATTCAGTCACAGACAACTTGCGGATGATGTAGAAGCCGTCAGCAAGCTTGATTGCGTATTGCTTGCCCTTGATGGTGATTTGCCCATCCTTTACTTGATAGACAGTGTATGTCTTGCCATCCGTGCAAGACACAGCCTTCACAGGGACATCACCATCAAATTCAATCGGGATTGCGTACAAGCCAGTCTTGGCACCCATGCCGCCGCCGTTGCCGCATAGGTTCACGCTCTTTCCTTCGGTGCTATAGATTCGGTATTGTTGGGAATCGTGCTTCTCTTGATTTTTGGCTTCGTTCGGCCAGGTGCCGACACGCACAGGCTCACAAACACTGTTGTCTTTCTGCACCGTGGTCAGCGTGTTTGTCTTTCCGTCTTGCCGTGCTTCGAAGTGTTGGTCTATGCTGCCGTCTTTGTTGTACCTTCCACGCTCTGCCACGCAGATCGGCTCGGCAACGCCGCTTGCGCCGAATGTGGTGCCTGCATATCGAACGATGTTGTCAACATTGGTCTGTTGGGCCTGCGCCTTTACTGTTTGGCTTTTGCCGTCTGCTGTTGTGTTCACAGGCTCCGCAACCCCACTTGCTGTGAATCTGCATCCTTTCGAATTGTCATTCATTATGTTTGCGGTGCCGTTCTTGGAGTATTGTGCTTTCAGCGTGTGCGCTTTCCCGTCATCCGTTGTGTTCACAGGAACCGCAATCATATCAACTAGCTGTTTGTTCGGGTTTTCACAAAACATTCGATGCTCGAAGCCGCCGCAGTTGTTCGGATAGTTGGCACCAAGCGGCCTTGCCTTGTCTTCGTTCCCGTATTCGGGAATGCGCTCAGGCTCTGCTGCGTAGTTGTGTTTGGCTTTCTCCAAGTCATGACCCAAGCTTGTCCCACCACGATTGCCACACAAGCAGTTCGCTTTCTCTCTCAACGCAACTGCATGGTCCAGGACATCCCGCAGAAGAATCCCCCTGTCTTCGGGTTGATCTACACGCACCCGACTGTATGTGCCGTTCGGGTTTCGCTTGCCGACCCAATAAAGCCGCTGACGATTCTGCGCCGACACAAGTGCCGAATTGATGCAGACTGGTTCAAAGCCGAATGTTTCCGTGATGCTCTCACGAATCGCATTGGACATTGACTTGTTGTTTTCGTAGATGAACCACATTGGCTTTGCTTCATTCAAGGCCCGCACATACTGGCTGAACAGTTCCCAACCCATGCCGCTTGCTTCGGTTTCTCGGTTGTTCTTCTGTGCGATGCTCCAATAGGTGCAAGGCGAACCGCCGACCAAAAAGTCAAAGCCCGAATATTCCGTGAAATCAGCGTGGAAGACATCACCACGGTGTTCAATCATGGGAAAGTTGTGGGAAGATGTCTGAACCGCATACTTGTCGATTTCGTATGCAACATAGCGGTCAACCTTGATGCCTGCTGCCTGCATGGCAAGCATTCCGCAGGCCATGCCATCGAAGAGCGAAAGAACTTTCATTTGCTCACCTTCTTACCGAACCACTCACCAAGGCGCAGACAGCTTGTACACAAACAGAACAGCGCAACAGGGATACAGATGAACGGGTGAATCATTCCGGCTGTCCAAGCCCATGTGACGGCTCCAATGATGGCACAGCGAATGGCAATGTATTTGGCGGTTGCGATGTTGTATGCCATGCGCTTGGCTTCTGCCTTTTCAGCACGGCGGCGGGACCGTTCAGCTTCACGCTGTTCGGCTTCGGCTTGGGCAATGCGCTTCTTGGTGCGGGCGTTAAGTTGGGCGCATTCGATGATGTCCTGGTCGATGTAGATGCAGTCGGGTTCAACACTGCAAGGGGCATCAATGATGGCAAGTCCTCTTTCTTCAATCATGGTCATTCTCCTTTGAAAATAATTCTTGTGGTACGATCACTGTACCTATGTACTAAATGCATTTCGGTTGGCTTGTCCTTCGTAACAAGCCAATCTTCGGGTTTCAATTTCCATTTCTGAAGCAACTGCCTTTGGCTTCGGGTTGGTCTTTTTCCATGCTTCATTTGGAGCATCTCCTGTTCTGTTGTTGTTCCAATCGTGTTGCCCATCTGCAATTTTCGGGGCAATAGTTGCCGTCATTGTCAATACGGTCAATGGTTAAATCATCGGAATACCCGTTTGCTATTGCCCAGTTATAAAAGGATTCGAAACTGGTTCGCCATTCGTTGCAAACGGAAATTCCCCTGCCGCCATAGTTTTTGTAAGCATCACAGTGGCTGTTACAAGTTCGCCGCTTCATTGCTCCCCATATGCGGAACAGGCGTGTGTTAGTAAGGCCATGTGTGCTGTTGGCTTTTCTTGACATTTCACGATTAAAACAACCGCACGATGTTGTTTGACCTCGGCGCAAATCAGCCATCCGAATTGGCTTAGTTATATTGCCGCATTCGCACTTGCAAATTAGCATTCTGTTTCCGTGCTTATTTTTTTCCGATTCTTCAATGACAATCAGCCGCCCGTATTGGGTGCCAATCATGTCAATTTTCATGAGCCATCACCCCTTTCAAAAGTTTTGATGCCGCCTTGCTAATTGCGGCCATGCGCTTGGCCCTTTCCTCTTCGGTCAATATGGGTCTGTACACCCTCACAACCATCCCAGGAAAGTGCATCGTTGTCGGTTCTGCGTAGCTGTCTTGATTTCTCATCACAACACCCCATTCGCTTGTTGCTTCAAGATATGCTGATAAGGGCTTGACTCAGTTCAGAACTTTTCAAGGTGCTTCAGCAGAATCATGTATTCCTCATAGCTGTCAGCGAAGTAATTGGCAGCCTCTTTCTTGAAAGCTTTGGAATCGTAGTAGTGCCGCCACTTCAAGAAATAGTCGATAGCGTTCTTGAGTTTCTTTTCCATGTTGGTTCTCCTTTCAAGTTGGTGGTGGTCAAATGCTCGTAATGGCCACTTGTCAAGTGGCCATTTGTGTGGTACCACACAAATCGGCGTTTTGAACGAATTTTGCCGTGCAGTTTTGGTTGTTTTGCGCCGTGACAGAAGTGTCTACACCCTAGCAAAAAAAATAGCTTCCTTCGTCTTCAAGCTTGTGATTTGAAGCACGGCGCACATCTTGTCGATTTCATACTGGTTGAACGGGGTTAGATTGTTAATCTTCTTCCACAACAACTGTCGGGAAATACCGACATAATCTGCAATAAAGCCAATTTTTAGACCACTTTTATCAATAGTTTCCTTGAGCAAATCAGTGTTCGTCATGGCCTGCCACTCCTTCCCTTACTGAATTTCGCAAGCAGATTTGTTGACAAATCCGTCTACACCGCATATCTTAATGCCAGTTGACCATTTTGTCAACACCAAATTACAAAAATGTTGATTTTTTTGTCTACACGAATTATAATGACCTTGACAATATATGAAAGGGGTTCAGAATATATGGATTTAGCAACCAGGGTGCGGCAACGCCGTGAACAACTCGGCCTATCCCAAGAAGATTTGGCAATCCGCATGGGCTACAGTTCCCGTACTTCTGTGAACAAAATAGAAAACGGAAGACCGTGTAGCCAAAAGATAATTGCAAGGTTGTCTGATGCTTTGGGCGTAAGCATCCCATACCTCATGGGGTGGGAAGAAATGCAAAAAAAGAATGATGTCATGGCTGACATCATTCTTGAAATGCGAACTGATGAAGATTTTATGTCTATAGTAGAAGCCGTTTATAAAATGGACAAAGAAAAGCGGTCAAGCCTTTTGGCTTTTTTGAAGTAACTTGTGGATCAAGTCTAGCATTTCCACATCATCGGATTCGTACAACAATTCAATTATTTTCTTGATGTATTCGTCAATAAGGCTCATTGGTGGGAATCTCCTTTCTTCCAGGGTGGAAATACGATACTCGAATAATACAACACAATTTTGAGAAAAGTTGTCGAATTCTGTGACAATTCTATGAAATTGAAGAACAAGTGTTCTGTGACTTTAGACTATAATTGTTTGCAAGTGTGGGGGCAGCCGAACCGCCAAGTTGTCCGCCCCCACACCGCCGGAATGATAGGTCTTTGCTGACCTGGCATCATCCTATCATTCACACGGCACAAATTCAATACACAGAAGTGATGCTTTGATATCACATGCGAAGTGCGCATTATCACTTTTGAATAAAGATTTATCACTTGTGAATATAGGAGTAAAAACATGTTTGAAAAATGCATAAAATGCAACAGAATGGGTGAAAGCTGTGTCCCAAACTTAATGCTTCTCCCGTTCACCGATCTCATGCAGTGGTGCGCCAAAAGACAAAAGCACCTTGCTTGGACGAATCACACGCTTGCTGAAAGAAGCAAAGTCCCTGTCGGCACCATCAACCGCATCAAGGCCGGAGAAGATGACTGCAAGTATTCAACTATTCGCAACATTCTCATTGCCTTGATTGGCGGCACAACTGACGAATTTGCCTGCACCGAACAAGTGGAAAACGAACTGCGGCAGATGGAGCGGTTGGAACAGCAGGCGGCGAAACTCTCAACAGTAGAAGCAGAAAACGCAATACTGAAAGAGCGGCTGAAACAAGTAGATGATTTGTTGCGCCAAATTGACGAACAGCACCGAAATGACATCCGTGCGGTCAAAGCAGAGTATCTTGAACAAATTGTATTCCTAAAGGAACAATTGAAAGCGTGGCAAACGCATCACGGGTGATGATTGCGAACTGATGTTCGAATAAAGTATACCGATGATTCTGTCCATTATATTGGACATTTAAGGGGGTGATGCAAAAATATCGTACCGCATATAACAATACAAAGAAGGATGTGATGCAGATGTTCTACCAACCACAAATTGATTTTACACCCGAAGAAGTCATCGACTATCTGCGGAAATCTCGTTCAGATGACCCGAATTTGACAGTGGAAGAAGTGTTGGCAAGTCACGAATCAGACCTTGACGAATGGGACGATAGGAATCTAAGCGGAAGGGTGCCTAAAAGCAACCGCTTCTATGAAGTAGTTTCGGGCGAAACATTGCGTGAAAGGCCCGAAGTACAAAAAGTTCTGCGGCTCATTGAATCTCCCAAATACAAAGCCGTGAAGGTTTATGATTTGGCCAGGTTGTCCAGGGGCGATCTTGAGGATGTAGGCCGTTTGATGAAACTGTTCAAACTGACTGGAACTTTGATAATAACAACACGGCCCGAAAGAATCTTCGACCTTCGGGACGAATACGATTTTGAAGCCGTTGAACGGGAATTGAAGTCCGGCAACTCATACTTGAACTATGCCAAAAAGGTGATGAACGCAGGCAGATTGCGCAGCGTTTCGGCCGGAAATTATATCGGAAGCATCCCCCCATACGGCTTCGACAAAGATGTTGTAATGGACGGCAAGAAGAAATGCCCGACCCTTAAAGAAAACAAAGAGCAAGCCGATGTTGTCCGCATGATTTTCGACATGTATGTCAACCAAGACATGGGCAGACCAAGCATCTGTTACCGATTGGATGAACTGGGGATCAAACCGCCGAAGGGCGAAAGATGGTCACCGCCTGCAATGAAAGACTTGCTTGAAAACATCCACTACATCGGCAAGGTCAAGTGGAACTGGAGAAAGACAGTGACCATCGTTGAAGACAGCGAAATCATCAAGACAAGGCCAAAGGCACGAATTGGTGAATTCCTTATTTACGAAGGGCGGCACGATGGCATCATCAGCGAAGAACTGTTCAACGCCGCCCAGGAAAAGAAAGGCCGCAATGCAAGAGTAAAGTCAAAAACCAAGGTGCGCAACCCGCTTGCGGGGCTTGTGTATTGCCGATGCGGTCGGGCAATGTCCTTGCGTTTCTACAAGGACAAGGACGGAAACGAAAAAAGCCCCGCACGGCTTTTGTGTGAAGACCAAAAACACTGCGGGACAGGCTCCGTGCTTTATGATGAAATGCTTGACCGTGTTGCTTCCATCTTGGCAGAATGTATTGAAGATTTCGAAATCCGGCTGAAGAATGACACTGGTGATTCTGCAAAGTTACATGCGCAGCTCATCAAGAATCTTGAACGGAAGTTGAAAGAACTGAACGCCAAGGAACTGTCGCAGTGGGAAGCGCAGTCTGATCCCGACCCCGACAAGCGGATGCCACAACACATCTTCAAGCAGTTGAACGAAAAGCTGTTGAAGGAAAAAGAGGAAATCCAACAGGCACTTTGCAAGGCCTACGAATCCATGCCCGACCCTGTTGACTACGAAGACAAACTGAAGCATTTTCGTGATGCCCTGGATGCGCTCAAGAATCCAAATGTCGATGCCAAAGAAAAGAACAGGCTTTTGAAAATCTGCATCGACCGCATCGAATATCACAGAGAAAAACCACAGCGCATCCCAAGCAAGCAAGTTCGATATTATGACAAAGAGCAAAAGCGCACACGGTGGAAGTCACCATTGAACACAGGCGGCAACTGGACATCCCCCCCTATCGAATTGGATGTAAAACTGAAGGTGTAATCCTTTGCGCCTTCCATATCCATCATCAATGAGCGAATGAACTTGCACATCGATGATGGATATAAAAGCAACAAAGAAGCACCGCCATTGTGGCGGTGCTTTTGTCATGCCTGCTCTTCTTCATTCGGCCAATATCTGCTGTTGTAGGAAATGCGGCCAATCACTTCCCCGTATTGGTAAACATCCCCGCCTGTCCAGTTGCCGCCGCCCAAGCCGTGCTTGTCGATATACTTACGAACCGCCGCTTGACATTCTTCGATGCTTTCGCAGTGTGCGACTTCCACGGGTGCCACCCTTTCGAATGGGCTTTCGTAGTGGTCGGGATTTCCGTGGGCTGATAGGATAACTGAATATTTCATGATTAATTCCCCCTTTTCTCTTTCTATTATTATATACCCCATGGGTGATAAAAGTAAACAAAAAACAGACAGAATTTTTGTGCAATCTGCCAATTGTATTTCTCGCCCGTGGGTGATACAATCTGTCATGTAATCAAGGAACGGAACACCCCCAACATTGAAAGGAGAAACAACATGGATTGGAACAACATTGATTGGAACAAGACAATCACAACTGAAGCGGTCATCCGCATCATCTACAGGGAACACAAGGGAATGTATACCAAGGAAGAGATCGCAGAGCGCATTGAGCGGGACGGCGCAAATTCCATTGATTCCCGCTTCCAGCATGTCGGCTTCGGTCGATACATCTTCAACCGCTGAAAGGAGCAGACACCATGCAAAGCAAGCTGATTGGCAAGCGGGCAATCATCACCGACCCCGAAAGCATGTACCACGGCGAATGGGGAATCATCGCACACTATGATGGTGATGTGTACTACATCAAGATCGCGAACGGCAATAACACCATGCCAGTGTTCGACAGAAACCAATTCAAAGTACCAAGAAAGGATGATTTCAAATGGCAAGCGAAGCGCAGTTGAAGGCAAGTAAGAAATACAAAAAGAAGGTCAACCGAATCACAGTTGACTTCTACCCCACCGAAGAAGATTTGTGGGAACACCTCAACAACCAAGAGAAAAAACAAACCTACATCAAAGAACTCATTCGTGCTGACATGGAGAAGAAATAAAAAACAGGGGGACAGGCCACAAGGCCCGTCCCCCTTTCCGTTCATCGAATATTCAGCATGCACTTGTAAGTGGCAAGGCCTGCACAGCCGTCCACGGTAAGCCCATGTTTCTTTTGGTATTCACGGATTGCCGCATCCGTGTTCTTGCCGCACAATCCGTCAGCAGTTACGCCCACAACCTTCTGCACAAGCTTGGTCAAGTTTTTGTTGGTATAGAAAAGTCTTTTCTTCACAACAGCTTTGCGGGCCACAGACTCGCACTCTGCGCCCCACATGCCATCTGCGCCGTATTTCGGGAACTTGTAGCCGTCAGCAATGGCGGCAAGCTGCCATTCCTTCACAGTCGGCACATAGGCAACGGCGGCGGGTTTCTTGGGTTCCTCTTTCTCTTCCCCGAAGTGCTGCCCATAATCATAATAACAGCGGTTCATGTCCACATTGCCATTGATTCCGGCAACCTTGCCCGAACTGGAATACTGCCACAGCTTGACATCACGATTTTGCTTGCTGACATAATGGGCAAGCCAAAGATCGTATTTTTCGAAGATGCTTTCCCCGAAGTAGTTCTTGATGTAGTCGGGGTTTGCATAGATGCCAGGATAATGGCCCGCAGTCCTCACCTCTTCGCAGAAAGCAGTTGCCATGTTGCGAAGCAAAGTGTTGTCAACATTCATGCCGTTCTTTTCCGCATACTTCCTGGAATCATATTCCCAATCAAAATATACGGGATAGGACAGTTTTGCACCAAACTTTTCAAGACAGGCAACGGCATTTTTCGCTTCATTTCGTGCCATTTCAACGGTATATGCGTAGCTAAACCAATAGACACCATAAGGGATGCCCAAGCGGTTCAATTCTGCAATATTCCGTTCGGCATACTTGTCAGCAGTGTTCTTGCCGTAGCCAAGGCGAAGGATTACGAAATCAACTTCAGCTTTCGCCTTGTTCCAATCGATCTTCTCTTGCCATGCAGAAACATCAATGCCGTTTTTTACAGTCATGATTATTCACACTCCTCGGAATTTACTTCGGGCAGGCCTGCAACGCTAGTCAGCAAGGACAGGATGCCCGCCAACAGGGAAGCACTGCCAACCATCCACCAGTCAATGTCACTCATGACCGCACCAACGCCAATCAGCGAAACGGCGGTCTGTGCGACAGTCTTGACGGCACGGATGCCTGCGGCTTTCAGCCAGTTCTTCCAATAAGTCCAGTTTTTCATGATGTTTTCCACCTTTCTCATTGATGTGCTTTTTGATTCAAGTGTTTTTCAATCTTCTGTATGGCTTCCGTGACAGGGCCATTGCAACCTTGCTCTTTCAAGCCCTTCAAGCAAGCCAGGATGCCATAAACAAGTAAGGTCTGCTCTTCTTTGATTGCCGTCATATCTTCTTCGTGGTGGCATCTTAACGCCTTGATGTCACTGTCCTGTTTGTCCTGTCTGTCCACCCATCGAACAGCTTTGAAAAGATATGTCAGCAATGCAACCACTGCCGCAACAACTCCGGCGGCGGTGATGATGGTTTGCCAACTAAGTGTGATCTGCATTGGAATCTCCCCTGTTCCTTTCCGCTTCCTCGATTTCGTTGATTTCTTTGCGCCACGCCGCCCGCTTCTTGACTGTTTCGGCAATCTCGGCAAGCGTGGTCGCACCTTCAATGACCTTCAAAACCATGTAGTCCGTGGATTGCAACAGGCCTTTCAACTCTTCGATTCTCCGTTGACCAATTTCGCTCTGCGTGAATTCCACAAAGCGCATGATGGGTTCGTATTCGTCCCATGCTTCCTTGGCTTCCGTGGCGGGTTCGTCAACCACCCAGTCAACATCTTTGCCGCCGTTCGGGTATTCCTTGATGGTCACCCAGTGGCCACGCTCTTCCCTTGCTTCCACAGCTTCATGGCGCATCAAAAAGCGGCTGTCTTTTACAAGATAGCCGCTTTTTTCATCGATGCTTTGAAGTTCTCTGTCATGCTTGTCAAAAATCCGCATATCGTCACCCCCGTCACGCCGTTCTGCGCCAAATGGCAACATTCACATAAGGCGGCATGTTGTTGTGCGCCGCACCGCCACCAGTTGGCAAGGCAACATAAGAATCTTTCCATACAGTGCTGACAGAATAGCTTGTACGATAGCCCTGTTGCGAAGCCGTTGCCGTAGATGCGCCCGCTTTATTGCTTGATAGCGAAACTATCTGCGGGTTGGCATCGTTCCAAGCAATGTTGTGCTTGTGACTCGGCATTTCGCTTTCAGTCAGCGTGTGGGTCATTTCGCCCGCTGTTGCGCCGATTGTGCCTTCTGTGGTAGTACCCCACAGGAAGCGGCTTTGGATGCGATACCAGGTGCCGCCGAACAGTTCTGCGGGTGATTCATGGCTGTACGAAATATAAATGCTGTTCACTGGCCACGGGTCTGTGGTGTTTACCGCTTTTTTCATTTCGTCTTCTGTCATGTACCTTGCCCAGGATGACCAAGCACCGCTTGCATAGTACCGATGATACGCAGAACCGACTTTGTTATAAGGGAAAGCAATCTGCGCCCTTGCTGCCGTCACGGATTTCGTGTTGTAGAAAACAGTGTGGATGTAGTAAAACACACCAAGGCCCTGTGGCGCATTGGTATGGCTAGTCAAGCACAACTCTTCAAGCGTTGTGTTGGGATCGATGCCATTGTCACCACCGCCACTATAGGCCGAAAGTCCGTTGCCCATCAGTGCGCCGAACTTGTCATACATCGGCAGGCCAAGTTCGATTGCATTCGCCGTCTGTGACATTTTACCGAAGGCCATGCCCGTGCCGTCCGCTCTAAAATGCATCAAAGCAAAGGCGGTTGGCACCATTGCCGTGCGGGTCTTGCCGATGTGGTTGTCTTCAAGCACCACTTCGACATCATAGGAAGAAGTGATGTCAAGCCCATCAATGGTGACTGCATAATCGTCAACAGAATACTGCTTCGAATCCTCATAGACAATCACGCTTCCCGAATAATCAACCGCACCCGTCTTGCGCCAATAGATGAAGCAAGTGGCTCTGTTCAAGTTATTCAGCGGGGTCACACTGGCCGAAAAAACAACATTGACCTTTGTGCCGTCACTGTCATCACGAACAGCGGAAAGGGCCGTCACAGCGGGCGAAGAATAGTCCATAATGGAAACAGTCTTGAGCTGCACTTCGCTTGTTCGGTTTCTGCTATCCGTGACAGTGGCCGTGATGGTGGTGTGTTCAGTTGATGCGATGGCATCGGTGATGAACTCCGGCACGGTGTAGACAGTGCCGTTTGCCGTGATTTTATACGATACGATTTCAGCACCATACGAAGTGGACGGAACAACAGAAATGCCGAAGCGGGACAGTCCTTTGACATATGCGCCATAGCGGCTTGAATAGCCCATCGCATCAGACACGCTCAACACACAGGACGGCTTGACGGATTCGGGAATTGCCATGGTGGCTGTTTTCGGGACGGGATCGCCGATGGTGGTTTCGCCCGAATAGGTTTGCAGAGTAAACACCACAGACACAACACTGCCTGCGGTGTTCTGCGCCGCCAAGGAAATGGGCGGTGTCCATGTGATGCTTGTGTCATTGGATTTGGTTGCAATCGTTCCGCTTGCGCTTCCGCAAATGTAGGTGATGGTGTGCGTGAAGATGTCTGCGTTTTTGGTGACTTCCAAGGTCAGCGGAACACCAAGCGTTCCATCACTTACACTCAGCCCCGAAGCACGGGGAATGGTTGTCAGCGGAACACTGACAGTGCCGGAAACCTTCCAACCATTGCCGCCGCTTTGGCTTGTGTTGAAGCCGCCGATGTCCAAAGTGATGCTGACACTCTTGCTTCCGTCAGCGGCATGCTCAATGTCACTCACAGAACCCATGCTGCCGTTTGCGGTGGCATAGGTGTCCACCCTAACAAGGGACACATTGTGGGTGCCGCTTCCCGAATTCATCGTGATGGCGGGTGCGCCATCAATGGAAACTGAGCCGTTTAGATAATAAACGCCAACATAAAGCGAAGATTTGACTTGAATGGAAGTGATGTTCACTTCCGACTTGTTGGTGCTGACATCGTAGGTTTCAGCCCAGTCTACACGAACAGTGAACCCCTTTGAGCCGCTCAGTTCAAAGAAGCCAGTTTTTCCGTTTGCCATATTAGCCACCTACCTTTGAGAATACAAGCGAACCATCAGCAAGCGGGAAGAAACCGAAGTTGCCGTCCGGCGCATCTTTTGTGGTGCGGAACACAATGTTTTCGCTCAACAGTGCTTTGCCGTTCCAAGTGCCGAAAGATTGGTTGTTTTCCTTAAAGGAAACACCCTTTTCGTTGTCGATCTCCAGTGTCACGGCACTCTTATCCGAACCGATGGTGATTGCCGTTTCGCTTGAAAACTCGATTCGCTTTTCAAAGTCGGTCTTGAATGTTTCAAGTTTGCCATCAACAGTGCCGACTTGCTCTGTGATGGATTTTTCCAGTTCGATGGTCACGGCATCGGATTTGACTTTCAGTGCCGCATCGGTCTGTTCCTTGGTGTAGTAGTTGCCAAGCGTTTCGGTGACTTCCTCTTTGCTTGCCATCAGCGCAATTTGGTTTGCCGTCTGCGAAAGGGCCGTTTCAGCGTTTGTCACCCTAGTGGCAAGTGCATCAACGGCATCTTGCGCTTCATCGGCGGCTTGCTGTGCCGCATTGGCTTTCGCCTGTGCATCGTCAGCTGCCGTCCTTGCATTGTCGGCAAGGGCCTGTGCTTCAGCGGCATCAATAGCCGCCTGTGCCGCATATGCCGCCGCTTCGGTCGCATGAGCCTTGGCTTCATCCACGGCAATTTGCGCCGTATCAACAGCCGCCTGTGCTTCCTCAATGGCATCTTGGGTGGCATCCGCATCGGCAAGAACTTCAGCAAGCCGCTGTTTCGCTTCGACCAAAGTTGCCGCCGCTTGCACCACCTGGGCATCAGCCGCTTCAGCATCTGCCACAGCCTGTGCCGCATCCTCTGCCGCCTTGTCAGCCGCCGCTTTGGCATCTGCCGCCGCCTTGGTTGCGCTGTCGGCAGTGCGCTGTGCATCGGTTGCAGTCTGTGCCGCTTCTTCTGCCCTTGCCTGTGCGGCAGAAGCATTTTCTGCTTCACTTGCGACCGCCTGTGCGATCTTGGCATAGCTTGCCGCCGCATTCGCAGTTGCAAGTGCATCAACGGCGGTTTGGTGTGCCGTGTAGGCCCGTGCTTGCGCTTCTGCGGCCATTTCAGTGGCGGCAGATGCGTTTTCCCTTGCGACATTTGCGGCTGTCTGCGCATCTTCCACGGCTATCTGAGCCGCCGCAATTTCAGCCTGTGTCGCATCACCACGGGACAGAACTTCTTCCAAATCAGCCTGCGCCGCAGAAAGGTCGGCTTGTGCTTCGTCCAGGATGGCTTGTGAAGAATCAGCCGCCGCCTGTGCGCTGTCTGCGTTCGCCCGTGCTTCCTGTGCCGCAATAGCCGCTTCATCAGCGGTCTGCTGTGCAAGAATCGCATCAGCAGAAGCTTGGTCTGCCTGCGCTCTTGCTTCTTCCGCTCTCTTCTGCGCTCTTTCGGCTTGGTCCTGGGCATCATTGGCGGTTTCGTCAATGGTGGACAGCATCGAAACTGTGGAAGAGATCACGCCCGCATTCTGCGAAATCTGCGACTGCAAATGCGCTTCGGCTTGGGTCAAATCAGTCTTCCGTGCATAGTCGGCTTCCATGGTGGTGGTCACGGAATCAAGCCGCTCACCCAAGGTGTCGATTTCATTTTGTGCGGTCTGTGCATCAAGCTTGGCCGCTTCTGCCGTGGCTTTCGCATTGTCCGCTTCAACCTTTGCGGCTCCGGCGGTCTGCTCTGCAACTTCGGCTTTTTGGATAGCCGTGGCCGCTTGGGTCTGCACGGTATCAAGCGAAGCTTTTGCATCAGCGGCATCAGCCTTTGCTTTGGCCGCATCCGCAACAGCGGTGTCGGCTTTTGCTTCAGCGTTCTGCGCCGCTTGATGTGCGCTGTCAGCCGCCTGCTGTGCGTTTGCCGTGGTTGTTTCAAGGGTGGATATTCTTTCTTCCACGCCATCAACTACGGCCTGCGCATCGTCAGCGGCTTTCTGTGCGGCTTCTGCCGATTGCCTTGCGGTTTCGACAACCTCGGCAACATCTTCGATTGCCTTTTGGGCTTCTTCGACACTTTCAACAGCCGCATCAACTTCGGCTTTCGCCTGTTCAGCTGCCGCCTTCGCACTGTTCGCAACCGACAAGGCCCGCTGTGCAGACTGCGCATTCTTGGCGAACTGCTGTGCAAGAGCGGCCACCTTTTGGTGGATGCCGCTTGTCTTGATTAAGTGTTCACCCAGTGTGACCAAGTGTTCCTGGTTCGAAACGGAAGTTTCAAGCCGCAGAATCCGTGTGGACAAATACAGTTCGCCCGCTTCGTCCACGATGTTCACACGATCACCAATGCGCACATTGTCGGGAAGTTTTGAAATGTCAACTTCGAAGTTCAGTTCAGCTTCCCGCAGAACCTTCAATTCCGCAATGGCCTTTTCAAGCAGTTCTTTTTGACTTTCGGTGTCATGAGAAAACAGCTTGACGATGTGGCCTTCGTGGCCTTCCCTTTTGTTGGGTTCATCGGGGTACAGATAGCGGCTCCATTTCGCAAGTGCCTTTCTCGACTTCAGAGCATCCCCGTCAACATAGAAATCACCATCGTCATACGAATACCCCCGCAGAGAAATCGGGTCATCTGCGCCTTCGGGTGTGCCGCCAGTGCATCGCAGAGCGGTGGCAAGATTGACAATCGATTTCGTTGTGACAATGCTGTCGATGCCCTTGTTCAAACGAAGTGTCACGCCGACATCCTGGCCACGCTGTTGGTGGATGTTGATGAACTTGTTTCTGATCCCAAGGCCCTTGATAGAATAGCTGTAGGAGATTTCGAAACCGCCGAATTCTTCTGCAACTCTCGCAAGCCGTGCCGTGACTGTTTCTTCATCACCGAACGAAAGCTTTTTCGTGATTCCCGCCGCTTCATTCACGCCGATACGGAAGCCGGAATCATATGCGAATGTTTCGATGTAGTGGTTGATGGTCTTTGCTTCTTCAGCTTCGTACTCCCCCACCACTTCATTCAGCAAGTCAAGTCCGGCATCCTCTGCGTAGATGTCCACAGTCTGCTTTTTGGTGTCACACACAGTTTCAATGATGGTGTAGAACTCATTTTCGGTGCCGTGACTGCGCAGAATGTAGTTGCCTGCAGCTGTGATGCTTTCCACCTTCGCCCGTGTCTTTTCGTCAAAGTGGATTTTGCATTCAAAGACAGCAACGCCCGTTTCGATCTCTTCGACTTTGGTGTCATCCGAAATCAAAAGTCCTTCGGGAAGTTCGGTGCTTGCAGAACCAAGAATGTTCAAGTGCCTGTCGGCAAAGTAAACAATCATAAGAACACCTCACGATATTTGACTTTGAAGGTCGGCGCATAGGCGGCATCAACCCATTCGGAATATGCCACGCCAATTTGGTTCAGTCCAGGTGTCAAGCAGAACGCTTCCCAGTTATTGCCCAGTGCGCCAAGACTGGGATTCTTGGTGCCGTTCAGCGTGATTTCTGCGTTCCGGCAATCAGCAACCACAACATCGTTTGCACTGAACTTGTTGGGGATGTCCCGCCAAGTGTTGCAGTTGTCTTTGACGAACTTTGCTGTGTAAAGGCCGTTATATGTCAAAATCGGGGATGTGCCATACCGCTCAAACATGAAAGTGCATTTTGTCACCTTCATGTCCTTGACCGCATTGTCATTGTGCGTGTATGCATAGCCGCCGATGTTGAACACAATCTTGCTTCCGCTCTTCGTGATGGTGGAAGTCTTCACGGCATCGGGATTTGCACCGAAGAACTTGTTGTTGTAGGCAAGATCAATACCCACTTGATGCACCTTTTCATTGTTGACAAAGAGCATCAAGCTTGCCGCCCGGCTGCCCGTCTTATTCTTGGAAACACGAACACCCGCAACAACCTTGCCATTGGCATCAGACAAGTGGCAATGGAAGCCGCCAAGTTGGTTCGGGCCTTCGCTTGTGTCACCGATGCACATTTTCTGCTGATATGTCAGCGTGAAGTTTGCGGCACCGATTTCGCCGGATTCATCCGCACCGAAAGTGCGGGTGATGGACGGGCCGTGCCAACCGTTTGCATCACCATGGCTGTTCGGGAACAGGAAGTGCGTTGCCGTATACACATTTGTTTCATAGCTTGCAATTGGAATGTTCCGCAATGCGGTGGTTTTCAGTGCGCCGCCACCAACTGCGCTTGCGGCAATGGAAACACCAGTCAGCGCAGTTTGCGATTCGGTCAGTCCAGTGATGGTCATACCAACGGAAGTCGAACGGGATTGGTCACCGTTCCAAACGGAACCCGAAGACTTCAGTGTTGCGTATTTCGTCACGCCTGCAACAGTCACTTGCACAGTGATTGCAGTACCAACGCCCATGGTTGCGGTCTTGCTGTTCAGCCTGCCCGACACAGAAACATTCACGAAGACGGAATTTGCCTTGCGGCTCGATGTCTTTGCAACTGCGCTATAAAGCACAACAGGGGTTCCCGAAGTGGATGCAAGATTTGTTGCAATGGTTTGGCTTGTTTCGCCCGACACATTGTAGTGGCCATAAGAAGCCGCACCCATGCCAACAGTTCCCATCTGCTGAACCTCGGCAGGCACAACGCCGCTATTCATGGCCCACAAGGCCTGTGCGGTTGTTCCCCACGCCGTTTCGGTCAAGAATGTCTGATTCATTTGGGTCTGCGATTTGGGGAATGCATCTTCTCCATCAGCTTCAGCGGGATCGCCAAGCTGAATGATGTGTTCGTCTTCATCGAAGAATGCGACATATCCACAATCACCCGAACCAGTCAACACACCCGCAGAGCCATCAGCTTTCACATCCTCTTCATTGAAGAAGGTTGCTTCAAGCTTTGGGTGGGCCTTGTAGGTGCCTTGATAGTCAATAAGAATGCTTGCATCGTCCATGGATGTGGTGGCTTCGTGTTCAATCACAGAATACTTGAACGGGTCTGTGCAAAGAATTTCGAACTTGCCGACAACCGAATTCAAGCCAGGTGTGACAGCATCAATGATGCAAGGTGTGCCGATGAAGAACTTGTCCCGTTCGTCATTGAAAATCAGTTCAGCTTCCTTGACATCAAGGATTTTGCCAAGCTGATTGAATGCATCACGGAAGGCTTCGTTGCTCTCTGCCATCAGCTGATATTCGACAATAATGATTCGGGACGGGTAACGCTTTCGTTCAAGCGCAGAGCCGTCACGGATGCCGACTTCGATTTCGCCGACATCGGGGGAAAGTGCTTCACGGCCGGAAACACGCAAAGTCCTGTATCCGCTGATAAGGTCTTCGATGTATTGGCCGTTTATCATCATAGCTTCGGAAGGCAGCACAAAACCTTCCGAAGCCTCAGTGACATCAATAAAGTTGTACATTTGTGCCGCCCCCCTACACTATTCCATGTTTTCTGCTCTCTCTCAGATTTCTTCTGTTCAGTTCGGCTTCGTTATAGTGCGCCGTGGCTCTTGCGTACTCTCTGCCATCAATGGTCAAAGGCACTTGAATCACATATTCGGCATTGCGATAATAGGCAAATTCCGAAGAAACACTGCCATCGTATGCGTTGGCAAGGTCGGGTGTGGCAACAGCGGGCAGAGAAACCAAGTTTTCAGCCGCTTTCCACGCATCTCTTGCCATGCCGTCAATGCCGTTCACATAGCCTTGGCCGTACCATTCACCATACTGCGTGGTGATCTTGGACGGCGAACCGATTTTTGCTTTCGCTTCAATGGCCTTGTTCGCTTCCTTGACAATTTGATTTGCCGCAGACCGAACGGCCCCAAGCATAGACAGCATGCCATTGGCAAAGCCAATGCTGATGAACTGTCCCGATGCATATGCGCCGCTTTCGCCCGTCTTAAGGGCATCCACAGCCGCCTGCGCTCCCATCATTGCCAAGGCGGGTGCCAAGACAACGATTGTCTGCATGCCTTCGGTGAAGCCGTTTGCGACTTCCTGGCCCGCAGATCGCGCATCAGCCGCCGCACCCTTGAACGCCTTTGCGATGCCGTCCATTGCGCCTTCAGCAAGATTGGCAAGGCCATCAAGGCCCGCTTCGACAATGCTGACGGAATCTTGCATGCTGTCCAGTGCCTTTTTGGCCTTGGTCGCATTTTTTGCAATGCTCGACATGCTAGACTGCACCACAACCAGTGCCGCCGCCATAAGCAACAGACCAACGCTTGCAATCGTGGCAAAAGTGCCAAAGAGCATCACGGCAACGCCTGCGCCAGTGGCCGCAAGGGCCAGTGCAAGCAGTCCCGCCGCCATGAGCAATGCGCCCGCTCCGGCAACAGCTGCCGCAACAGCGAATGCCACCATTGCACTGCTGATGGCCATGATTGCCGCCGCACCTTGCATGCCGTAGTTAGCAAGCAAAGGCATGATTGCGGCCACAATGGCCAAAGCCGCCGCAACAAGCAATGCGCCGACAGACAGCAAAAGGAAGCCCGCAGACAGTACAACAACCGCCGCCGCTACCACAAGAAGTCCGGCACCAAGTAACAAGGCACCCGTACCCGCCACCAGTGCGCCTGCTCCAAACGCCAGGAGCGCACCACCAAGGGCAAGGATTGCAACCGAACCTTGCAAGCCATACTGCACAATCATGGGCAGGCAAATGGACAGGATCAGCATTGAAGTGGCGGCAAGAATAGCCGCAACACCAATCAGCATCAAGCCCGCACCAAACGCAATCAAGCCCACAGAACCCGCAAGAAGAGCGGGGCCAAGAGCAACAACGCCGATTGCAAGCAATGCAATCACAGCAACCAAGCCGACCATGACCGCAATTGCGGGCCAACCCGCCGCCGCAAGTGCAATTGCGCTTTGCGCCAACAAGGCAAAGCCAACGCTAATCAACAGCACAGCCGCACCAAGTGCAATGAATGCAATGGAAACTTGCATCATCTGCGGTGCCATCGGAGCAAGTGTCTTCGTGAACGCAAGCATGCCAATCATAAGTGCAACAACACCGATTGCAAGGCCTGCCATCACAGCAACAGCAGGCCATCCCGCTGCCACCAACGCAATGGCCGCTTGTGCCAAAAGTGCAAAACCAAGGGCCGCAAGGGCAACGCCTGCGCCAATCATCAGCGTGGCGGCACCCATCGCAAGAATGTCTTTCCAACTGCTTTGCGCCGCTTCGCCTGCGGCCTTTTCACCCGCCGCAACACCAAACAGTTTGGCTCCAAGGCCTGCGATGCCCTTGCCTGCCATCTTCACCAATGCGCCTGCAAAAGAAGACAGGCCAGGAACCAACGATTTGATGATGTTGAATCCCTTGAATGCAATTGCAAGCTTCAGCACCCACGGCAACACCTTTGCGATGGCTTCTGCGTGTTTCTCAAGGAAGCCCGCAACCGATTTGATTGCGCCTGCGACAGCATCGCATGCTTTCTTGAACAGATTCAACGCATCAGTTTTGCTGAATTCGCCGTTCGTGCCTGCCAGTGCCGCTCCAATTGCTTTCAAAGCAGAACCGACAGATTCGCCAACACCCGAAAAAGATGTCTTGAAGATGTTCACAAATTCCGTGACAGTATCGACAACAGACGGAAGCACACCCGCAAGCCAGTCGAAGCCTTTGCCGATTGCATCATTAAAACTGTTAATGACATCAATGACACCGCTTTTTGCGAAACTGTCCCACAGGGTCATGATTCCGCTTTGCACGGTGGCTTCAAGGTTGCCCATTGCACCTTCGAATGTGGTGACAGAAGATGCCGCTTCTTTCGCCATGTCGGTCATGCCGATGTTGTTCATGGCTTCCGCTAGGAGATCAGCAGTGATTGCGCCTTTCTCCATGCCGCCCTTGAAGTCTTCAGCAAGAACAGGGTTCAGCTTCTGCAATTCCTTCTTCAAGCCACCCGCAAGCTGTGGGCTTGCGTTCAGCACCTGGTTCCAGTCCTGTGCGTTCATCTTGCCCGCCGCCATAGACTGTGAGAATGCAAGCGCAACGGAACTGAACTCTTGCGCACCGCCGCCGAACACGGCAACGGCATTACCAACGCTTTCCGTCAGCTTTTCAGCATCTTTCACGCCGTTTGCGGAAAGTGCGCCGAATGTACTCATGACATCTTCAAGGGAAAAGACAGTCTTGTCAGCGTAGGTCTTCAGCGTTCCTGTCGAACCCGCAATCCGTTCGATCTCGGATTCGGAAGTGCCGCTGAACCGCATTGCCTGTTGCAGTTTCTGCATGGAGTCGGAAGCCGAAATTGCTTCGCCCGCCAAGCTTTGTACACTGCTAGAAATAGCAGAAAATGCCTGCTGTCCCATGCCGCTCAAAAAGCCGAAATTGAACCCGCTTTTGATTTTGTCACCGAAGCTGCCAAGGATACCCATTGCACTTTTGAGAGTAGAAGTAAAGCCCATGTCTCTTGCACCTAGTTGGGCTTCGACTCTGTAATCTGCCATATCTTCACTCTCCCTTTTTTAACAGCTTACCTATTCCGGCGAAGCGGCTTTTTTTCTCACCTTTGTTCTTTGCTTCCGAAAGCTTCTTTTCATAGTCGAAGAACTTCTTGAAACTGCTATACACGGGCTTGCTCTTTCCCTTGCCCGCTTTCTTTTCTGCCTTGACAACAAAGTTCAAGTAAGCTTGCAAGTGGTTTCTGTAGTCCATGTCAATTTGCTTCAAGCGCACAGCTTCCATCAAAAGTTCGTATTCGGGAATTGTCAGCTTATCGACCTCTGCGAAACTCTTGAAATCCAAATAACGAAAGCAATTCAAAGCCACTTCGTGGTATAGGTCATCGAAGGAATTCACTTCACGCTGTTCTGCTCCATCTGCTTCTTGATGTTTTCCCGAATCTCTGCCACGGTCTTCTTCGTAGCATTTGCACAGCTTAAAAAATCAAGCACCTCGGCGAACAGCGCATCGATGTCCGTGTCAACCGCATCAATGTAGGCATCCAGGTCAGCGGCCTGCACACGGGGGGTCAAGTTCTTATTTGCGGCAATCAGCACTTCCACAAGGGATTCAAGATCGCCATCAATAAGGCCCGCCACATGGTAGCGCAGACCGATATTCTTTTTCACATCGGGCAGGCCGTCAACGGGAACACCAACCTTTCTGTTGATTTCACGCATAAAGCCCATGCCAAAATTAAACGGATAAACCTTCCCATTGATAGTCAATTCAAACATTGTAAATTCCCCCTATAATAT
>UZAT01204699.1_pt1 | contig 38635 bp, 52 predicted proteins | sample 2160861 | NCBI WGS metagenome assembly UZAT01 (sample SAMEA5138306, study PRJEB28736) | viral metagenome | reverse complement strand
TTGTCACTTGGCGACCAAAATTTGGAAATCAAAATACAAAAAAAGAACAAAAAATGACAAAAATGTCACTTGCAAGGACAAAATGTCATTTGAAAGGACAAAATATGTGGCTGGAAAACCTAAGAGACCTCAAGGACAAGACAGGAATGTCCTCAAAACAGATCGCTGACATCCAAAGTGTTTCCGAAAAGTCTGTAAAACGAGTATTTACAGGAGAAGCAAAAAACCCAGGTGTCGAGCTTGTCCGCAAGATCATCGATGCTATGGGCGGCTCCTGGCACGAGATATTTGCAGAAAGCGGAGCGGTCATCGGCAGCCAAGACCTTGCGACGTTACAGGCCGAAGCAAACAGACTTACCGAAGAGAACGCTATTCTTGCACAAAACCTGAACATGGCAAACGTAGACCTCGCAGTTCAGAAGGACAAGGTGTCCGCATTAGAAACCGAAGTCGAATTGCTGAAAATGAAGCTGATCCACAAGGAAGAAATTATATCCTTGCATAATCACTACGGAGCGGTTATCAGCGGAATTACGAAAACCCATTCCAAAAAACACGACTAAAAACCATCAATGCTTCACGAAAGGTAATTGGAAGAAATGCTAATAACAGAACTTGGTGTTGCAACAACACTATTGATCGGATTCTCCTTTGGCATCGTTGGCTTTATTCTCCTGGCTTTCTGGATAAAGCTCATCTTTCCATCATTCAACGCAGACTCAAAATTATTCTGGCCGTTGTTCTGGATTCATCTTATCGCCTGGGTCGTTGGCTTTTGCATTGTGCCATACGGATGGTTAAACGACTCTGTCGGCACATGGGGATGGCCGTTCATGATCATTTTTTTGGGGTCAATATTCGTAAGAGCAATCGTGTACATGATTGGAAGAAAATAAATCTCACCGAGATGGACGCCTCAATTGCGAACCTTTGTTCGTTTTCATTATACGCCATCATGTGTCCGATAAAACGGACTGAAAAGATCAACAACTAAATAGAGGTGCAGATGTTAAAAATTTTTGTTTCCTCGGCAACTGTTTTGGCTTGCCTCATTACTTTGCATGGCGGCAGAACAGATGAATGGGGAGGTCATTATGATCACTCTACGGGAGAGTACCACTATCACCACGGATATCCTGCGCACGATCATTATGACATAGATGGGGACGGTACTGTGGATTGTCCGTACAATTTCGAAGACAATACAATCCATAAGAATCCGAGTTCAAGCGAAACCACGAATCACGACAACACCGAACACGAGACAAAAAAACCGCCAAGCTCTCCAAAAAACGACAATAAGACCGAAACCAAACTAACATTCAAAGATATCCTTGTGATGATTCTTGGAGCCGTTTTCGTTTCCTTCATGGTTTATTACATGATAATGGCTGTTTGCCTCATTGCGGTAATTTTAATAGAGCCGCTGGTAAGAAAGTTTTCCAAAAAGGAAACGAGGATTTCCGAATCTGACGGATTTCAGAAGGTCTTATCTATTGTAATTTACATAGTCAGTTTGTTGGTCGCAACGCTTCTGATGCTAAGTAGTAAAGGCGTTTTGTAAGTCGTTCGCAAAAACATTTAAGGAGGTGATGCCGAAAACCATAGCTCGCACCAAAGAAAAAAACATAAAAGGAGAGAAGGAAAATGAACAAACAAGACCAAGAATGTCGGAACGTCTTGAGCGTAGAGCTTGTGGCGGCATACGTCAGGGTATCGACACAGGAACAAAAACTGCATGGTCTGTCGTTGGATGCCCAAAAAATGAAGCTGACAGAATATGCAGAGAAAAACAACATGAAGATCGTGGAATGGTACATCGATGAAGGCGTGTCAGGAAGAAAGCTGATCCGAAACCGTCCCGAACTTCAGCGCATGATTCAAGATGCGGAAAAGGGAAAATTTGAACGAATCCTTTTCATCAAGCTCGACCGTTTCTTCCGATCCGTTGCCGAGTACCATGAATGCATGAAGCGGATCGCCCCTGTCCTTTGGACAACCACAGAAGAGGAATACGACCTGACAACAGCAAACGGAAGAATGCTCGTCAACATGAAGCTGACCATTGCCGAAATGGAAGCGGATATGACAGGCGAAAGAATCAAAATCGTAAACGAGTACAAGGTGCAAACAGGGCAGCCGTTGACAGGATCGCACCGCCTTCCCTTCGGTTTCGTGGTAGGAAAAGACGAAAGCACAGGCAGAAAAACGGTAGTACACGAACCAGAGGAAGCACCCATCGTCAAGGATGTGATCGAATATTATTTGCTTCACCAAAGTAAAAGAAAGGCACTCGTGTATCTGCACACTAAGCACCATGTCAGTATGTCATACCACAGCCTATCGAAATTCTTTTCGAACACTCTGCTGTATGGAGAATATCGTGGTAATCCTTCCTACTGTGAGCCGTATATCGACAAGGAAACATTCGACAAACTGCAAGACATTCAAATGCGAAACCTCAAGGAGAACACATCTGAAAACAGGACATACATCTTTGCCGGATTGATTCTTTGCCCCGAATGTGGTCGCACACTAAAAGGTGGGAAATTTCCGCAGAAGAGAGGTGAAAAACGGTTCGTCTTCAAGAAATACCGCTGTCACGCTAACAGGATAAACATGCTATGCTCGTTCAACAAGGTTATTTCCGAAAATGTCATGGAAAGGAAGTTGTTGGCGGAAATCGAAGGCTTGCTCGAAGAAGCAAAAATTCGGTCAGCAGAAATCACCGATGCCGACTCCGTGAAGATACCGAAGCACAACATTAATGACATCCATGACCAAATCGACAGGCTTAACTATTCGTGGCAAACGGGAAAAATCCGAAAGGTCGAGCAATACGAAAAAGACTTTGCCGAACTGATGAAACTTCTCGAAGAAGCAGAAGCGGAACAGGGCGAAATCGAAGTGAAAGACTTCGGAAAGATCGAAGCCATCCTCCACGATGGTTGGAAGGCCATCTATACCAAACTGGACGAAGAACACAAAAGAGCTTTCTGGCGGTCTTTCATCAAGTCCATTGAGATTGATTGGACTACCGAAAAGAAAGAAATCACAAAGGTTAATTTTTTTTAGCCATATGATAGTACTAACTACATAGTGCCATTCGGTACTGTGTAGTTAGTACAATAACAAAAAGGGAGCGATAACCATGAAAACAGTCGGCCAAGTAATAACCTACCTTGAAATGGAATTAACCGAAGCCTGGGAGATGCACGACGAAACAAAAGGCGACAAACAGCAAGCCTTGTTCTATCTCATTAAGGCAACAACAATTCTTGAACTCTTGGAAAACATAAAATCGTGATGTAATATTTTACCACTTATCATAAGATTTGTCAACACAAAAAAAGGGGATATGGCCTTACGCCACATCCCCTTCTTTTTGCTTTCTGGCCATTAGCCCTTCCTGATATCTTTCTCGTCCACCCATCCGTAAACCGTCGAGCCGCCACCCGAAATGGCCTTGAGCTGATACGGATGACGAGACTTGCCGATCTGATAGATGTCAATCACCTTCGCCTTGCCAGGCTTGCACTTCTTCCCCGTGGTGGAGTTTGCGCTGTAATAGTGAGTCGTACCCGTGAACTCCACTATGTCACCCTTGGCGATAGGCTTGGGAGGATTGAGAATCTTGTCAACGTCGGAGCGGAAGTCGTTCATGGTCTTGCCGAATTTCTTCAGCCAATGATCGATGTCGGAGTGATTGCTTCCATAGCCCTTTTTGTGGGCTTCAGCGTGGGAAACAATGACATCGGCCTCCCATCCCCATCTCTTGCAAATGTCCGCACAGAGGGCAACAGCGGCCTTGTAGCACTCCTCAAAATAGGCCTTGCTCTTCAGATTGTCCTCACAGACCTCAAACTGAATGTGAGCCGTAGGATTGTAGTTGTAGGAGCCACGCTTGCCCTTGCCTACGCCCCAGGCGCAATAGGTTTCGGGATGGACGTGGGCAACAGCCACCTCACCGTTTGCCTTCTTTCCGATGAAGTAATGAACGGCCTTGTCAACGCTTCGGTTCCAATGGTTTCCGTTCGTGTTCTTGCCGATGATCTGAACGAGCGAGGCATACTTCTTATCGCTCTTGGACGGCTGAACGTATCGCTTCAGGCTGGTGTTGTTGGCACCCGTGGAGTGAACCACGATGCCCACAGGCTTGGCCTCCTGGGCGGCCTTGAAGCATTTACTCTCGGTATGTAAGCACTCGATGATATTCATGCGGCATCCTCCCCATCATATCCCTTGTTGATTTCCTCACCGTACTCGTTCTCCGCCTTGACTTCGGGAAGTCCTGCGATGCTCGTCAGAAGAGAGAGAACTCCGGCAAGGGCCGATGCCGAAAGTACGGCAAGCCAGTTCACATCGGACAGAATAGCGGAGGTTCCGATGGTGGCAACAGCGGTCTGCGCCACGGTCTTGATAGCACGAATTCCTGCGGCCTTGAGCCAAGTTTTGAAGTTTTTCATGATGTTTCATCCTTTCAAGTTTCGATAGTCCATGTTTTGACTTCTGCGTAGATTTTGTCGATGAAGGAGTTTCCCTTCATGCATTTGTAAGATTCGTACAGATAGACAAAATTCTCGTACTCATATTGGCGAATCGTTTTTGTGTCCTTGTTATGGTAGTAGATTTGAAGCATTTCACTCCGCAGCAGACATTTCTGCCCGTTTGAAATCTTAAACAGACTCACAATGACGGGAACGATAACGCCAAGAAGCACACCGATTTCCGTCATCAGCGTGACAGTTGTTGTTAAATCCATTGGTTAGCCCGTCCTTCTCCAAATTGATACTTGCGTGTATGGCGGCATATTGTTGTGAGGCATTCCCGTTCCTGTTGTTTCCGTTGTGACTGAACCGATATAGCTCGTTGCGGTGCTGTTGTACCTCACCTTGTTGCTGGCCGTATTCGAGCCAGTTGCCGTGTTTGCCACACTAATACTATGGGCGTGAGCTGGCATTTCACCGAGTACCAAGGTGTGTGTCTTCTCACCGCCCGTGATTCCGACATCCCCATCTTCATCGCATCCCCACAGGAAGGTGTTTGCCATCCGCACCCACGTTGTGCCAGGGTACATCGTGTTCGGATCGTTGTGATCGTATCGATGAATGATGGTGCCGACAGGAAGGAGACAGTCAATCATGCTACGCAAGATGGCAGGAGTCGCTTTATAGTAGCCCTTCAGTCCCAGGGGAACCGTAGACACTTGGTCTCCGACGAACACCACAGAAACCTTGTCTTTCATGATCTCGCTTGTGTACCACCTGGATATCGTAACATCATCGCTTCCCTGGTACTTCTGCACATAGAGGCCCCATACAGAATCGGCCGTTTCGGAAACATAGGCGTTGTAGTTGCTTCCCTCATACCAGATGGTTTGCAAGGATGACGAGCCGCTTCCGAACAGAATACTGACCTTCATGGAAGTGTTTTCCGCTCGTTTGACCAGCTCAAAGGTTATTGGGAAATTATTCGAGAGAATACTTTTTAGTGTGATTTCTGCTATCCGAACATAGCCAGGCACACCGTCCGTACCAACGGATGCAAAGCTGTACTGATTGCCGAATGTCTGCACGTCCAAGTCAACCTGAAGCGTGTTTTCCTTTTCCGCCACCTTGCCGATACCCATGCCGTTCCCTTCGACATTCCAGTTCAACATCGTGAATGCCGTGGAAACGCTTGTGCTTCTGGAAGCAGTTCCATGTCTGTCGGTTGCGGTGACCATAACATCATAGGAGCTGTTGCCGTCTGCCGCAAACACCACGCTTGCCGTGGGCGCATAGTTTCTGTTGGTGTAAATGGTCTGCGGAAGACTCGTCCAAGTGGTCTCCGAGGACTTTTTGTACTTCACCACGTATTCACAGGTGTTCTTTTTGTCCATGCTGGACACGGCTGCCGAAAAGTTCACCTTGGCATATTCCCCCTGCTCGTCCTCCGTGCCCATCATGCCACAGCGATGAACCGACAGGCTGGTGATCTTGGGCGGTGTGTAGGCCAGAACGGTTATGTCGTCTTCCCACGTGCCAAGCCTCGACCGCTTGTCAATGGCACCAGCGGCAACACGGACGGTTCCTGCATTGGTCAGCGTTCCCGTGGTGACCGTCTGACTCATGTATTTCGTGCCATCAATCACACACGAATATTTGTTGATTGGCGACCCGTAAGCCGTCATGGCATTGACTGTCACCTGGATTTTCGAAAGGCCTTGTACGTACGACCCGTAGATGTCGTAAATACCCGTAACATCTTCCAAGTCACACCACACGCTCGGCTTCACGCTGTCGGGAACTCTTGCGGTAAATCCGCTGTATTTCGTGCCGATCAAGGTCGATCCGTTGTAGGTGTCAACGTAGATGGTTCCCGAACCTGTTGTGGAATTCGGAATGTATCCCATAAGGGTATCGGGAATCGTCCATCGGAATCCCGTTGTAACAGCCGTTGCCGCCTTTCCCGTTTCGGCATCCACACAGGTTCCCGATACCGAGCCGAAGGCATATCGGACTCTGTGCGTAAAGGCCGTAGACTTGCGGTTCATGTGGATGCTGATTGTGTCACCGAAGTAGCCGACATCCTGTGTGCTTTCGGGATAGGTTTTAAGGGAAGGCTGGGATGCCCTTGCAATGGTGTCAAGCGTAAAGGTTGCCGAGCCTTTGCAGTTGACAGCATATTGGTAGATACCAGCCTCCGCATAGGCCGTGAAGGACTTGGTGCCATTATCGTTATGCGTGAAGGTGTAGGAACCGCTTGCGACAACCGTTCCGTTGCTAAGCTGAATCTTTCCCTTCGATTCGGGAAATTCGTAGACCGTTTTCCCCTCAATCGTGACCTTGATATTTCGTGTGTTGTACCAGGTCGAGTCGCCTCCTGCGCCCTTCAACGTCCACGAAATGGTGGTCGTGTTGTTGGTAATGCTCTGCGTTGTTTCCGACCATGAAAACTGCAAATACCGCCCTGAATAGGCGGTGGTGTTAAAACTGCCGCTCGATGCCATATCAGCCACCTACCTTCAGGAAGGAGAGAGAACCGTTGGAGCGAGGAATGAAGGCGAAGTTTCCGAACTGCGCCCTTTCTTCGACGTTCACGACGATGTTTCCCGTGAAGAAGTCAACACCGTCCCACCATCCGAACTCTTCTCCGTTTTTAATGAATCGAATGACATCGTTGTCAAGAACCAGTTGCATCTCACCGCTCCCTGCCCGAATGGTCAAGCCGTTCACGTTGAAATCAAAATGCTTTTGCAAATCCTCAAGAACCGTCTGAAGTTCCCCGTTGACAGTCGTGATCTGCTCCGATGTGGCCTCAAAGTTCAAGGAAATTTGATCGGCCATGAGCTTCAGCTCGGCCTCCAAGGTCTGCCGGAACTTATCGGCATCCTCCGTCTTCTGATACTCTTCCAAAGCCGACATGATAATCTGCTCCGTGTCTCTTGTTAGCGAAGTAGACTGCTCTCGGATTTCACTCCGAAGCACCGATTCCACCGAGTCCACCTTGTCTCTTGTGTCGTTGATGAGGCCTATCATCTCGGCAAAGGTCTTGCCAAATTGATACTTCTGCTCAAGTTGTGACGGTGTCCTTGTGAATGCCCCGTCTTGCTTTGCGCTCAATATAATCCACTCCCTTCAAGAAGAGAGAGGACTGTTTCCAGCCCTCTCTCCTTTTCGTTAGTCCCATGTGATTTGGTTGCCGTTCACCGTGAATCCGAGTTCCTTCAGGATCGTGTTCATTTCGTCATAGGAAATGTCGTCCCTGCTGTTCAGATAGTCGATGATCTCGTAGTTGTAGGTATCGTCGGACGGATATTCGCTCTTGAAGAGGATGATCTTCTCACCGTAGTCGGCATTCAGGCCGTTGATGTAGTCCAGAACCTTGTCTTTTCTGCTGCCGCTGATGGTTTTTCCGTCCGCATCCTTGTCCGCCTTGATGTCGTACAAGTCGCTTGCGTACTTTCGATACTGAACAAAGTCGTCTGCAACAGCCTTGGCCACGACTCGTTTTTCAGGATTCTTGAAGGCCCAAGTGTAGGCTTCCTTGGTGTCCTCATCAAAAGACTTCCACTGTCTATAAGAGACATTGTTTTCCCTCAAGAAGTTATACTTGTCGGTGTTCTCTTGATAGAAGGTGTACTCGTCGGGCGACATATCATTTTCGATGGCACCCTTGATGGGATTCTCTCGGTAATACTCCACGTTGTCCTTCGTTGCGTTGGTGAACGACACACCACGTCCTGCCAAGAGTTTGCGCCTTGCCTCGTCTCTTGCGTAGTCATAAACCTTGCTGACCATATCCGCTTTTTCCTCGGCAGAGGCATCCTGATAGGTGTCGGTGTCGAAAAGCTCTTCAAGCAGATTGTAGGCGGTCTGACCGTAGGTATTCTTGAAGGCGGTATGCTCCGAGGCCGACATCTCGTACTTCTCGCCCTTGTAGTCGAAATAGTTGTACGGAGTAGTTGGGACGACTTCCGTTGCTCCTGTCTGACTATACAAGGACTTGATTTCCGTATCGATCTCGGTTTCAATGTTGTCCTTTGTGTTCCAAGGAGCAAGGAATGTTTCAATGGACTTGGCAAGCACATTGTCCGTAAGTTCTATCTCGTTGCCCCAAATGTCGGTGGACGGCTCAAGCGTGTTGCGAAGGAAAGGAACCTTATACCGAATCTTGTTCCAAGTTTCCTCGCCAAAGGTGTACTTGCTGTCTTTGGACGGCTTGGTACTTCTCTTTTTGTCGTCAAACATCTGTGCCGTTTGGCTGAAGAGCGTTGGAATGTACTGCGTGGCATAACTTTGTGCCATGGATTCTGCCGCACCGAAGAATTTGTCAGTTCCGCTACCATAGGAGGACAGCACGCTATCCAAACTGGACAGGAAGGACATTTCGCTCATCGGATCAAGCGTTTTTCCCAGCGCATCCGAAACCATATCAAAGTCCCATTCCTCTTTCTCAACAAGGACTTCGTAGGCGTTTGCGCCAACAAACAGCGGCATAGCAACGGGAGAAAGCCAGTTCAGGGAATGCCACTCGTCACCGATTTTGATGGAGTAAGACGATTTGCCAAGCTGATAGTCAAACTTGCCTTCTTTATCGTCATCCCCTGCACCGTTAAGTGCGCCCATACTTGCCAATGCGTAACCGATTACCGCCAAAGAGGTTCCCGTGATGCCTTCCGCCAAATGGTCAATGGCGGTTGTGGCATCAACTTTTCCGCTTTTTATTTGCGTGAGGTCATATACGCCTCGCAAGAAGCCGATAGGGGAATAAGCGATACCCGTCTTTGCGATATTGATGGGCGTTTTCTTGAACGGCATAACCGCCCCGACACCGATCTCCCAAAGGCGGCCTCTTTGCTCGATCTCTTTAATTTTGCTTGCAAGGAACGAATCCTGCTGGAACGTGGACTTCTTTGCCTCGGACTTTGCATATTTTTCTGCCGCAAGAACGGTCTTGGGGTTGTTCTTAATGTCCTCCCTCGTTTTTATACCGTTTGCGGTAAGGTATTCCGCAAGGGCCATTCTGAAAGTAGGCCTGCTGAAGAGTGCATCTTCCGCTTCAAGAAGTTTTGAGTTCGCCTCCGTTATCGTGTGCAAGGCTTTATTCTTAAAGATTCTGCGCTTACTCTTGAGGTCGCTCGACTCGCTGTACTTTGACGGGCCTGTTATGGAGTCCTTGTGTTCCTTCGTGAATTGTTTTGCGTACTCTCTGACTTCCTTAGAGGGCATTTTCCATGTCTTCGTTCTGCTGTCCGATTTCCTCAAGAACACGTCCTCTCCCGTTCTTGCGAGGGCGTTTTTGACGATTCTTGTGGCGAAGTTGGCAATGTTTGAAACGACGTTTCTGTCGTGTGTTTTTGCGTTTCCGAGCATAGCAAAATAACGCCAAGCGTTAGCTTTATCCCACTTGGTGACCTTCATTTGGTCTGCTATCTTTTGTTTGGCTCGTTCCACCGCTGCGTTTAACTCATCTTGGTCGAAAGTTCCGTCCTCTTTGTAAACGTCGGTGATTTCCTTGGCGATATCGTCCGTTACCTCAACACCATCGAATGCCCTGTCACCTTTTGCCTGTCCACGGTCAACGATTCTACGCAACGCCCTCAACTGTCCCTCAGGCGATAGCCTTTGGATAATGGACATAGACTGAACCATCTGACCGAGTTCGGTGCCGAGGACAGATACGTCAATATCAAGTCCAATTGCGGTCTGCAAGTCTCCACGCTTCACAGCCTCTTGAATCAAACGCTGTCCGAGAACCATATCGTCGAGCGTGACCTTGTGTGCGGAGAAATTGGCTTCAAACGCTTCTACCGCCTTTTCATAACCAAGAGACTCAAGTCGTGCGTTCACCCTGTCAAGAGTCCTTCGGTTGCTCTTAACCTCGTAATAGCGAAGTTCATTCGGGATGTCATCGGGCGTGAAGGCACCGTCAACAGCCTTGCTTCGAGTAGATGTTCCATACCACGATCTCTCCGTTCCGTAGGGACTGTCCACTCTCACCAGTTTGTCGCCATATTCGACTCCTTCCGCAACAGGGCCGATTTCGTCTGGTGCTTCGACACCTCTGCGCTGTCCTCGTTTCGGAGGACGGATGGCCTCGTATTCCTCTTTAATAGGTGCGCTTTCTACGACAGGCCCCATATCGTCTTCCGCTGGGGGAGCGTACTGGTCTGCCGTCGAAACGAAGTTGTCCCAAGCCTCACGGGAATAATCGGTAATCTGCTTTTCGTTCAAGAGATTGATATATTCCTGGTTGGCAGGGATGCCCATGCCCGTTCGGAAGTCCGTGTAACCATCGGCAAGTCTGTCGTTCAGGATGAACTCGATGCGCTTGGAGATGGCGTTGTTCTCGGCACCGTCATCCTCGATGATGGCGTTCAGTCCCTTCTCGATCTCGGCATAGGTATATCCGAGGGAATCACGCAAGTAGGCAATGTCGTCGGAGGTGTACCGACTCGTACCCGTCCATCCGCCTTCCTCGGAGTAAATTCTCTCGCCCTTCACGGTGTCGTTGAGTTCCCCAAGCATGATGTTCGCCTCTTCTTGGAAGAAAGGCTTGACTTCGGGATTCTCGTACATATAGGCCTTTACCTTGCGGTTGCCGACCTCTTTAATGTCTCGGTTTTCAAACGGATCAGCAGGAGCAGAAACCTCGTCCTCTCCGTAGTAAGGCTCGTTTTCGGGAGGCATTACCGACTCGTCAAGGCTGGCAAGGCGTTCCTCGGCTGCGCTCTCGTCCTCGGACATCGGTGCATAGTCATCGGGGAACATATCCTGTGCGGTTTCGACAGGAGCAATGTCCTCCTGCATCGGTGCTTCCACCGAGGGATCGTAAGCATTTTCGGTAAGCGTTTCAAGGCGAAGGTCACGAAGCGGAACATTGTATCCAGTAGGAGCAAATTCCGCATCGGCATCGGAGAGAGATAGGTTGATATCTCGGTTGCTTGTCGGATTCTGATTGTCAACGCTCTTCACCTGTTCGGGGCTGAAGACAACATAGGATGTTCCTCTGTATTCAACGTCTTCACCATAACCGCCAACGGCACCTTCATCCAGCACCAGTCCATCATAGTCGTAGCCGTTCTCTACAAGGAATTCCCGTAAATCCTCGCCCTCTGTCCAGTCGATGGTTCTGATATTGTCATACTCCGCATCGGACAGATAGGGGTTGATACCGATAGCATTGCCGCCCTTGATATAGTCTTTGATGTAGATGCTTCTCGCTTCGGGGTCATTGATATCAAAGGGCTTGGTGATATTCAGATACACTTCAAAGGTCTTGGGCGAAGTAGCGACCTTCCGAGAATTGAGACTGCTTGCGCTCGGATTCTGATACTTGTCGGCATACTCTTTGTTTGCCGTGAAGTAAGTTCCGTCTCGGAAAATAGTAAACTCTCCGTTTGGCGTACCGTGGTACATCACACGAAGGTTCCCGTTCTCGTCAACAATCTTGGAGTCCCTGAAGAAATCGGTCTGCTCTTTGGTGAGTTCTCGGCCTTGGCTGTCCTCGCTCAACGAATAGCGGAACCGTTCAAGGTCGGACGGCTGCCTGATTTCGCCCGTCTCATAGTAGTGCTTGATGTCGTTGACAATCCGTGTGGGATTGATGCGGTTTTCGTAGGTCAGAGAACCGATGACCGTGCCGCTTTCGTCGGTAAAGTCAACGCTGAAGTAGCCCTTGTTGGAATACTCGGAAACAAACTTCCGAATCGTCGAATACTGCTCCTTGGAAGGTTCGACAATGGTTGACATATCAAGGCCAGGCGATTCTGCCATGATACGAATATTGCCATCTCTCACAAACCGATTCATTGCATCAGTTCCCTTGGTATCCACATAGAGTATACCGATGGCTCTGTGGTCTTGCCCCCTCACGGGATAACGTTTGCCTTTTTCTCCGCTAAAGTTAAGCATCTTTCCATTTGGTGTGATATATCCAGCGTTGTCAAAATATGTGGTATATCCGAATTCCTTCACGGCTTGCTTGCGGAAATACTCGGCTTCACTCAAGCCAGACTTTTCGATGGCGGCCTTCTCTCGCTCGACGGCTTTTATGGACTCTCTTTCTTTTTCTTCCTTCAGAAGATTATTGAGTTCGACTTGTAAGGAATCCCGTCTTTCAACCATATCTGCATAGCCAGAATCGGTTTGCCACCTACTATACGCCATAACACCATTATCGATATCGCCTCTGTCGATTGCTTCATAAAGGGCGTTCATAGCGGTTTTGTATTCGTCGGTTTTCTCAATCTCTTTTATGGACTGCGTGAGCTTGTTGACCTCAACTTGCATATCATGGATGCGTGAGTCGGTGTCGGCTTCTTGATTGGACTCACTCAAGGAATACCGCACATCAGGATCACCCGTAGGCTTCGCATTGCCGATATCCTTGATCTGTTCGGGATGGAAGGCGATATATACCTGATGGTTTGCGCCATTCGCATTGACACGGCCACCACCGATGTGCGTGATACCGTCATAGCCCATGCCCTCAAGGGCTTCCATAGCCATCTCGGAGGCTTCCCCACGGGAATACTCGTTGTCCTCAAAGTATTCCTCCATAGCACGATAGAAGTCTTCATTCGTGCCGCTTTCGGGGAAAGAGGCTTCGGGGAAGGCGTTCTGCCATGCTTCGGCATCGGCCTGGGCATCCATGTCAATCGGGTTGGTGATGTTCAAGTAAGACTCATACACCTGGGGGTTGTTTCCCTTCCCCTTCTTGGTGTAGCCCTCGGCAACATCCTTACTGTCGGTGAAGTACGAGCCTGTACCAAAGAGGCCGTAATGGCTTCCGTAGGTATCGAACACCGTGTGTCCGCCATTGGAGGTGCCGTGATACATGACCTTCAGACTGCCATTTTCGTCAACGACCTTGGAATCCTTGAAGAATTCCTTCTGTTCTGCCGTGAGCTTTCTGCCGCTTGTGTCCTCGGAAAGGGAGTACCATACCTTTTTCGAAGGAATGCGGCCTCGCTCGTAGTATTGCTTGATGTCGTAGATGACATCGCTTGCCGTCGAGTCGCTGTCGTATTCGAAAGTGGCGATGTTCTTACCGTCCTTGCCCGTAATGTCGATGAAGAAATAGCCCTTGCTTCTCAAGCTGTTTCCGACAAATCGGGAGACAACGTTCAACTGATTGGTGGAAAGAGGAGTCTCACCGATCTCAATGCCGGAGGAAACGGGAACAAGTCGGACGTTGCCTTCTTGAATGAATCGGTTGACAGCCTCTCTTCCGCTGACATCGGAAAAGATTTCGGAGATTTGGTCGTGGTAGACGTTGTAGTCTCTCGTCATGTTCAGCATTCTGCCGTCAGCAAGAACGTATCCCGTCTGCTCAAACTTGGAAGTCGTGCCAAAACGCTCAACTGCCTTCTGTGCATCTGCTTGGGCAGTAGCCTCATCAATCTCGGAAATAGAATGCTTGACATCGGTCTGGGTAGCACCCTGCGCCTTCTCCGCCTCTCGCCAAGCCTTCTCAAAGGTCTGCTGAATGCGAAGAAGGTCTTTCTTCTGTTGGCTTCCTGCCGTAGCAATCTTGACCATATACTTGATTTGGTCGTATATCTTTTGGAAGACATTTCGGTTCTGCGTGAGGTGCTTGACGAAGCCTTCGTCGCTGAAGATGTATTCGCCAAGAAGGTCGTTGTTCAGCTCGTACTGTGCGTTTGCGCCAGCGATGTTCTGATATCTTCCTTCCGTTGCGGCCTTTCGGGTCTCGTATGCTTCGTTGCCCTTTACGGTCTTGTCATAAGAATTGAGCAAATCCGCCACTTCGTTATAGTATTTGGTGCCTTCAAAGGTGTGGCCAAGCTCGTGACCGATTATGGTCATGGTAAGATTGGGGGAATCGACATTGAGAGCAATGGTGTCTCCGTCAAGTTCAGCGTTCGGTATGGCCTTGAGAACAAGTTTCTTTTTGCCGTTCTCGTCCGTGACTTCCTTGTAGAAGTTGTCCAGCACATATTGTTTGCCATACTTCGCCTCTGCTTTTTTAAGGATTTCTTCCGTGGTGGTCGTTGTGACTGTCTTGCCTCTTGCGGCGGCGAGATTCACGGCCCAGTCGATAAGGTCGTGTGCCTTGTTGGAGTTGTTCATCTGTCCCTTTTCGATGATGCTCTCGATGGACTTTTTCGCAACGCCCTTATACTTGGACACATCGGCCTCAAACTTCTGACTGCCTCTCGCCCTCTCTCGATAAGTCTCCTCAAGACGGCTGCCCTTGGCGATCTCTGCGGCCTCGCTTCTGTACTTTCTCTGAAGGAAGTCACGCTCAGAGGTCTTCCTGGTGTCCTCGATCTTCGTCTTGAGTTCTTCCAACTGTGTTTCCAGTTTTCCGAATCTGGACTGCTCCGCAAGGGACGGATTTGTCTTCTTGCCAAGTTCCTCATACTCATCACGCAAGGTCTTTTCCTGCTCGACAAGGGAATCCTCGCTCTTCACGGTGTCCTGATACGACTTGTAGGTGTCTCCGCCAAGGACTTCCTCGATGGTGTCGGTGGAGATATAGCCCTTGTCAAGATCGGACATGACTTCATCTTGGATTTTGGACTTGTCGCTCTTGGAGAGCTTCTTGCCGTCCTTTTCGGCCTGTTCGATGCGCTTCTCGACTTCCCTGTTGATGACGGACTCCTCGATGGAGGTGAGGTTGGAAACAAAGTCGGTGTCGGTTTTGACAGACTGAATGACACCAGGGCCTTGCGAGATGCCACTCGCTAAAAATCCTTGCAAAAAAGCATCGAGAAGCTCCTCGTCTTCGATAAGCTGTTCGAGTTCCTCGTCAGAACGATACGACAGTTTCTTGGCAACGGCAGAAAGATATCCTGCAATGACTTCCTCAAGACCCTCACCGCTGGCCTTTACGCCAGCCTGAAGCGTGGTCTTGAGAAGTCTGTTTCCGATTTTGGCCGTTAGCTTTTGGGCAAGGATATCGTCAACGCCACCAATACCACGGCTCAAACCGATGGCATTCACCGCTTTGCCCAAACCACCGAACAGCATCTCGGTTCCTGCCTCGATGGTACCCTTCATCGTACCATAAGCGATGGCCTCGCCAGCCGTTACGTTTTTGCTGTCGAGAAGGGTATCGTATTGAGACACGATCTCGTCATACTGTTCTTCCGTGATGTCGCCCCTGTCAAGAAGTCTGTCAAGGTCTTCGGTTGCGTAATCAACCATCTGCTTGTAGTCTTCATACTGCGATCCGAATTGACGGGCCTCGGTAATGCCGCTACCAGCGGATGAGGTGAAGACCGTACCCGTGGTAAGAGCGGTATTACCAAGCGAACTCAGTCCTGCCGCCTGACCGAGTTTTCCTGCAAGAACAATGCCTCCGATCTGGCCAAGAGCGTTGCCGACTCCACGGGACTTGTCTCCCAAAACGGAGTTGTCGCCAATGTTTAGGACGTCTCTTGCCTCGTCGGCAAGCAATCCATACGAGTTAATATCTGCGGTGTCGTGAAGGAAGTCACTTGCCGAATCGAGACCGCTGGCGACACCGTCAAGACCTACCTTGTCAGCGGCCATACCAAGCCAGCCTGAAACATATCCTGTTCCGTGGAGAAGAAGGTCGGAGATGCCTTCGAAAAAGCCTCCGAATCCTTCTCCTGCGCTAATGACGGCATCGGAAACCGTTGCGCCTGTCGCCTTCGTCACATCGCCAAATTGGTAACCGTCATCAAATGAACCAGCCTTGAAATACCCTTCGGACTTTGCTTTCTCGGCCTCGTACTCTTCTCCGAGAGCCTCAAAGTAGGCATCGTGTTCTGGCGTTCCGAATTCGGGAACGTTGCTGAACATATTGCCGCCCTGCATAGAGGGCGTGATAGGACTCAGGCTCTTCTGGAATTCCGCCTTCCGCTGGGCTTCTTCCCTCTTCTTCTTTTCTTCAGCCTCGGCATTCCTGCGCTCTTCCTTGTCCAGCTTCTTTTTCTGCGTTTCCTCCGCCACTCGCTTTTCTCTTTTCTCGTCAAGTTCCTTCTGAAATTCTTCCATTTCAGCCCAGAATTGACTGGCGAAATTGTCGTCTTTCTCAGAAACACCCGAAGGAGTGAAGTCGCCAATGGCGGCTTCACCCTTCTTCTTTTTCTTGTTCAAGGCATCCCAAAACTCGTCTTCAAAACTCATGCTATCACCGCCTTATTTCAGATTGATCTTGAGAAATTTTTTTGCGACGGCTTGTATTCCCTTCCAGCCAGGATTCCACTTGTAGTTAACCTTTCCGTTTGCCTCGTACATGAGAAGTTTGCCTTGCTTCACAAGGTTGGCAATGTAAGATGCGCTCTTGCCAGAAAGCCCAATGGCGGTCAGGCTGGAATAATTGATGGGCATTGTGCCAGGATTTTCATTGCCCTTGTTGTTGGAACTGCCACCGCCCGAAGTGCCCTTATTGTTGGTGCCGCTTCCGCCACTTCCACCACTTCCGCTACCGCTACCGCTGTATTTGTTCTTCATTTGGTATTCGTAGGCGATTTCATTCTTCCTTGCCTGGCTTTCGGCATTTATCTTGTTAAGCTCGGCAACACGTTCCTTCTCGGCCTCGGCCTCTTCAAATTCCTGTTGCTTTTTGAGCTTTTCAAGGTCTTGCTTTTGCTTCTTGTCAAGCAATTCCTTTTCGGCCTTCGTCTCGGCCTTGAGATACGCAAGTTTGTAGTCCTGCTCGATCTTCGCAAGTTCCTTGTCGTACTTGTGGCGGATGCCCTCAAGTTTTTCCTGGAACTGTCTGTCAAGCTGTGCCTGTGCGGCATCGTGTTCTCTGTCGAGCTTCTTCTGCTCTGCCTCAAAGACAAGGCCCTCGTTGAACTGACGGACATCCTCGGCAAGAGCGTTCTCGGTATTGATCTGATTCAATACGTCAAGCCATTGCTGATGGTACATATTCTTGACGTCCATCTTCTGATTGAACTGGTCAAGCACAAGCTGGTTCTTGTATTGGAATCCCTCAAGGGAGAGCTGAAGCTGTGTTTGCAGAGACTGATAGGCAATCTCGGCAAGGACGGAATTGTTCTGAAGTCGTGCTTCCTGAATGGCGTTGTCGTAGTTCAGAATCGCCTGATTGTAGGACTCTCTTGCGGAGGTAATGCGGTTCTGATAGGTGTTGTACATACCGACCTGGGAACTCTCGCTGAAGCCCGTGTTGGTGAGACCGGCAGAGGCCATCTTCTCGGCCTCGGTGCCGTACTGGTTGCTCTGCTTCTGCCAGTCCACGTAGGCACCCGACTGCTCCTTGGCGTAGTCCTTGTATGCCTGGTCTTTCTGCTGTTCGATTTTCTGAATGTTGAAGTCGGTCTGTTCCTGCTGAAGCTGAGACTGCGTGTCGGCCCATTGCTTGGAGGCTTCAATCTGATCCTGATAGTATTTGTCAGAATCGCCTATCATGCCGCCATAGGTCTGCTCAAGGTCGGTAAGAGCCTCGCCCTCTTCGGTTTTGACTTGCGTGAACCGTTCGTCGTCGTAGTTGACGTCGTAGTTCGGGGTAGTCGTGTTAGCCACTTATATCACCTCTTTATGTAGCCACCGATAAACGCCTCAAGCGTAACCGTCTCAAGGCTGAATCGGGTATTCGAATGGAATTTAAGCTGAATGTCCTTGAACTTCTTCCGCTTGATGCGGCTCACGAAGTAGTCCGTCACGTTCTCGTAGGTTCCGATCAGCTCAAAGTCTGTGTCCTCCAGCTTGGCGTATACCGAAATATCGCCCGTGGCCTCGGCCACACAGCCTCGCTTGTTGGTGGTCTTCAGCTTGTGCGGATGCTTGAACTTGTCCTTCGGAGTCACCCAATAGCTCTCCACGCTGGAAGTCAGGTCGGACAGCGTATAAATGCCGTCTGCCGTTCCGAGATGGAGCATTCCGTCGATGACGGTGGCACATACCACCTCTTTCTCCAGCTCCCAATAGAACCACTCGTATTCGTTGTGGTTCTCGTTGGGGAACATGGCCCTGGAGTCGGCAAGGTAAGCCTTGTTGCCGATGAAGACGAAGAGATACCCTTCCCACTCGGCAAGCACCATGTCCCGGTACTTGGCCTCGGCTGTCATCTTGCGGTCAACGAGGGCAGAACGATGCGCCACCACCTGTTCCGTGGTAACGTCTCCGCTGATGCCCTCCATGCCCCTCTCGGAGAAGAACACGATGTCGTCGTTAAAGTTGATGGCTCGGCCAATACAGCCCGTAGTCACGCTGGAATGGACGGAGGGATAGATTTTGCCGTATTCCTCGTCAATGGTAGGGGTATGGTAAAACACCGTGGTGTTGGAATGAGAAGGCTCACGGAACACCCACAGAGCGTTGTTCCCTGCCACAAGGCCCTTGACGGCTGCCTCGTCCATTCCCTCTCGGTAGTAGTCAAGGTCGCTGACGTAGGAGGGATCGTTGAGTGAACAATGCCACACGTAGTTGGGGTATTCGGCATTGCCGCTGAAGAAAACACGGTTGTCGAAGACCTGGAGAATCGTGCATCCCTTGATGGCGGCCTTGTATTTCGGAACCGCCTTCTTGAACTGCACCACAACGTTATCCTGTCCCACCGTAATGGGAGCATCGGGAGCCACGGTCAGGAACTTGATTCTTCCCTCGTCATAGTAGACCTCGTACTCGCTTGGAGGAACGACCTCTCCGTTCAGCGTGACAATGGGAGCGTAGTCGGTGTCAATGCTGACTACGTCGAGGAAGAAGTCGAAACTGCCACCGTCCGCAAGGAAGCTGTTCTTGCGGTAGTCGGAGAGCATATTGACGTCCTCGTACTTCCGGCCACCGCCCATAGGATTTCTCGCAATGGTGGTGGTAGGGATATAACCTACCACCTCCTTGGAGGTCGTGCCGTCATACTGAAAGTAGCTTGTGCCGTCCTTGATGTAGAACACATCGTCATATACGAAGGCTTGGCTCGGACGGTTCGCCATCATGGTGTTTATCATGGTGATGGTCGAGCCGTCCTTTTTGAAGAGCCCAGCCCCTGCGTGAATGATCGTGGAGCCTTTGTACTCGTAGATTCCGTTTATGGGCGTAGCACTGCTGTATATTTTGGCCATGCCTGGCCGTGTGCGGATGCTCTCGGTCTCCTTGTAGTCCTTCCACACGTTGAGAGAGTCGGGGCTTCTCGTGAGATTGATTTCCTCCCCACGAAAGTCCACGCCTCGGAAATTGCTGTAAATCCGAGGAACGAGAGTTGCTTCTGCCATCAGATGCTCACCCCACCCTCAATGGAAATGCTCGGCATTTGGTGTCTCGGATCGAGTCGCTGAAGCATCGTCTCGTATCGGGTCGCATAGATGGAGCCGTATTCCGAGGAAATGTCGCTCTTGAGAAGGTCAGCCGCAATGCCGTAGGGCATGATCTCAAGCACATCGGGCGCAAGCTCGAATTCATAGCTGCCGTTAGTCGCTTCGGTAATCCGTTCGGGATAGACGTACACGTCGATTTCAGCCGTTCCGCTCTCAAGCATCTTGAGAACCGTTCCGTCTGCCTTCGGCTGATAGTCCACACCGCTGACAAGGGCAAGCTGATAGATTTCATGTCCGCAAGCCGCCTCGATGTCCGAGAACTTGACGACATCGCCCTTGTTCACTTCCATCTCCACATACTTGGGAATCTTTTTCATTCTCGCCAACTCAAACATGATTTGGTTGGTGACGTAGTTCTTCTTGGCCGCAATGTCGGGATCGTCCGTCAGATATTCGCTGTCGGGATTCAGCTCCTCGATCAGAGCCAAGACCTTCTGATCCATTTCTTTGAGATTCATATAATCACCCCAAATCTTTCACATTTATCAGGTCTTCAATGGCCTCCGCAATGGTAACAAACGGCTCCACGGGCTTGATGTAGCCACGGCCCTCTTCCTCAAAGATGAGAATGTCTCCCTCTTCCAGATAGATGGTCGTGTCATTCACGCTTTCAAAGTTCTTGCCCTTCACCTTCGTTACCGAACGGAATACAAGGTCATTGATGGTCTGCTTTACTTTCTCGTTTTCGTAGTCGATAACCATGTCCTTGGTGACACGGATGCCGGGGAAAAGGTCTACGCTGGGTCTCTGTACAAATACTTGCATAATCTCGCCTCCTAAAATCTTTTCGTCAAGACAGAGATATCTCTATATTCACGAAAAGAGGGGAATAAGGAGCAATCTCCCTATTCCCCTCCCGTTACTGTTTCTTCTTTCTCGTGGTAGGCTTCTTCGGTGAATCAGGAACCGCCTGTTCGGTGGCCTCTCCGAGAACGGAAACCATGTTAATGTTCACGGCTCGGATACGGGCAAGCTCGTCTTCGCTTACCACGATCTCATCCCCGTGAAATTGGTCGGTGTCGGTGGCTATACGGTGAAACGGAAGTTCAACCTTGACAAGCAACATACCGTCACCTATCAGGCAGATGCCTTGACAGGCACCTTGACTACCTGAATGCGGTCATTGTCGATCACCTTGGCACCGAAGGTATCAAGGCCACGAACGAGGTCAGCGAAGAACTCGTCGGAGCGCATAGCCTCCACCTCGTTGATCTGACCAGCGAAGGCGATGGCCTTCTTGCCACGAACGCAGCAGTAAACGTGAGTGCTGTCCTTGGCAAGATTGTTGGTCATGATGACGTTGAAGTCATCGTACACACCGACGATACCCTTCTTGATGTATTCGGGGTTGTTGGTGGAGAGAGTGATGAGGCAGTTCTTGAATACGTTGTAGACGGCAGGAGAAATCTCGATAACGCCCTCCTCGTCGAAGTTGCGCTCACGGAGAGCAACAATAGCCTCGTCGATGGCGGCCTTAACAGCCTCCTGGGTCAGATTGGTTGCGGTGGTGGCGTTGGAGGCCGACTTGATGAGATTGGCAACGTAGGTGTCACGCTCGATAGCGAGACCGTGAACGGCCTTGCGCTGATACTCTTCCTTGAGGCCAGGAACGGACTGTGCCTGATCGATGTCGTCAACGAGGAAGGAGAAGGCTCTTGCCTGGTCGATGACAAGCTCCTGACCACGGTCGGTCATCTTCTCGTAGGTCAGAGGCGTGGTGCCGTTGTAAACGGAGATGGTAGGCTCACCTACACCGAGGATTTTGACGGTTCTTGCATACTTGCAATCGCCCTCGTAAGTGCGCAGACAGTTGTCTACGAGCTTACACTTGAGTTCCAGATCGTCCTGAATCTTCTTTGACCATATGGTCTGAATAAAATTAGTTACTGCCATGATGTTTCATTCCTTTCGTTCGTCGGGAAGCATCATTTCCATTTCTGCATGGACTTTTCGATAGCCGCAAACAGCGCAGGGTTCTTGTCAAGGTCTGCCCTTGAGAACTTCTTCGCTTCTTCGGGCGAATAGAAGTCCTTTACCTCGCTGTTCGCAGAGACGGTGTTCTTCATGCTTCCCATGGTTTTGAATTCTTTCTTGGGTTGCGTTTTTGCGTAGATATCATAGATATCCCGAATGGGCGTAGAGGGATTGAACTTATTGGCAAACTCCTTGAACTCCTTGCTGTCGTATACCTCTTCGGTCACGCCAAACTCGGCAAGCTGTTTGCCCGTCTCGGTTCGGTTCCGATGCTCGGCAAGCACCTTGAATACCGCCTTTTCTCTGGCGGTCATCTTGTCAAGGCCGATCTCGGACAAGCGATCCACTTCCTCAACCACTTCTTCATAGCCGCCTCGGATGATGTCATCCGCCTCCGCTTTGGCAAGGACTTCAATGTCCTTGGCGGAATAGGTCGGCTTCTGAGGGATGTTTATGCCCTTCTTCTGATAGAACTGTTTGAAGGCATCGGTCACTTCCTCCACGCTCTGTTTGCCTGTGCCAGCCTTCAGCACGTCCTCAAGGTCACCGTACTTGCGGTCATACTCCTTGCGAATCTTGGCCTCTTTTCTGGCAATGCGTTTTCCCACAATGGCATCCACTTCTTCCTGAGTGTAGGTCTTGGGGGTTTGTTCTGTGGTCTGCTCCACGTTTTCAGTCACCTGTTCGGTAACAAGGGTCTCGTTCTCGTTCATAACGATTCGTCCTTCCTATTTTTTGTGTGGTGTTTGTTTCACCGATTCCATGCAGTTTAACGACGTAAATGTTCGGTCATATAGAAAAAGCACCCGAATGGATGCTTTTACTTGTAGAGTTCAATTCCTTCGATTTCCGCACGCATCTGCAACAGATGCCGATATACCTTCATGCAGTTGAGCTGTTTTTCAAGCAGATCATACGAGCAAGTCGGATTGAAGGTCAATGTGCCGTTTTCCCAAGCGGACAGCATATTGGCGAGCTTGCCAATGCGAATATCAAGCTGATACACTTCAGCCTTGAATCTCTCCTGATAGTCGGGGCTGACCATCATATCTGCGGTTTCTGCCAGTGCCATTTCTGAATCCATAATGCTTTACTCCTCTTCTACGGGGATTTCCTCGTCAAGCTCTGCTTCCATGTCCTGATACTCTTCCTCTTCGGGAAGGGGCTGTTCTCCGCCCTGCATCTGTTGCATCTGCAACTGCATGGCGGCATCCGACATCATGGAGGACTGTTCGTCGGGATCGCCCATGAGGAATTGGTTCGCTCTCTGCTTCATCATCTGCGCCTGAGCATCGATTCTGGCGATCTTGAGCTGTTCCTCTCTCATGAGCTGATTGGCTTCAAGAATCTTCATCTTCGGTGCTACGGAGTCATCGTCAAGGAGTTCTCCGTAGATAGCGAGTTCACCCATGCGCTGGGGAGTGAAGAAGCCGTTCAGAAGTAGGTTCTCGATGGTCTGCTCCTGGGCAAACTTGTCATAGACACCCTTGGGCGTGACGTCGATCTTGACGGCTGCCTGAAGCTGTTGCAATGCCGTCTGAGGGATGTTGACCACCTGATAGGTGTCTTCCCCCGTGGCAGGATCAACGACCTTCTCCTCCATGTTGATGCCGTCCTTGGCGTATACGATGATATACTCAAGCCAAATACGGGCAATGTCCTCGATGAAGTTCTTACAGGTTTCCTTCTGCTCGGTCATAGGCGCCTGGGATGCCTGTTGCACCGCCAAGATGGCACGACCTGATGCCGATTCGGGGTCAACCTGTCCCGTTGCCGTATCACCGGCACCAGCCAAGTCTCTCGTCACGTCGATGAGTTCCTGCTGAAGCTGTACGACATCCGCAGACATCTGTGCAGGAGGAATGGTACCAACGATCTTGTGTACATCGTCCACGGGCTGTCCGTTGGTGCGGATGGTGCCGCCAACGGTGTCAAGGGCATCGGGATTGGCAATCTTGCTGGTGTCCACCACCTTCATGGGATATGCCTGATGCTTGACGGTCAGCACCCGTCTCATCTCGGTGCGATTGACCTCAATTTGGTTCGGAATGAGGAATCTTACCTCACCCTCGCCTCTTGCCGAGCCTTCCTTCTCTTCCCAATTGAAATGAGCAACCGGATAAAGGGAAAGGCCCGTGTCCTGGTCTTCGACGATCTCCACCCACCGTGTGGCCACCGAGAAGTGTACGGTGCCGTCCTGCTTGTACATCTTGTAGACGATGGTGACCATGTTGTCGATCTCTTCCTTGGCCGCTTCACCGCTTTCCTCAAAGGTGTCGGTGTCGCCAATGATGAAGTCGATCTTGTCTTCGCTCATGCCAAGGCTAAGAGCCAATTCAATGGCGTTGACAACAGGCATTCGCTTGCGGATCAGAATGTACGGCTGCGCCTGAATGTCGTCGTCATTCTCGTTGCCGTAGTAGATGTCATTCTTCTTCACGATCTCATTGATGGGAGTCATCTTGTCCTCGTCAAAATTGACGTAGATAATGCCCTCGTCGTTGATGGCCGCATCCTTGGTGATTCTCCGCAGTTTGAAGTCCATCTTGTCCTGCTCCCAAATCCTTGCGGCATAGCCGTTCAGAAGGTCGCAGTATCGCTCTGCCGCCCTGCGGAACTGATGGTTCTCAAAATTCAGCGAGGAATAGTTGATGGCATACAAGTTATCGTGAATGACCGAACACTTGTATTTGACAATGGGCTTGATGAAGTTCTTCTGGACTTTCTCGACACCGCCCAGCTTCGCTCCTTCCCATTGGTTGCCGTTGTACATTCGGTAGTTTCTGTCGGTATCGACATAGATTCCCGTCTGCCTGTGGTAGTTTCGCCCTTTCTCGTAAAGCCCCCAAATCGGGGTCTCTACAATCTCTCTGATATCCACTTAATCACCTCCCAGGAATCTCTTCCTGCCCTCTTCCTGTGCCGTCATAGGCCTCTATATTTCGCAGAATAGCGTTAAGCCTGTCCTGCTCCTTCTGTGCCTCTCGCTTCGCTTCATGCTCTCTTACGGCCTTCAGAGGGTCTATGGAAGGCATCTCGACCTTCTCGCCCTTGACCACCGCCTGGCCGACCTTGGCACCGATCAGAAAGCAAAAAATATTGACTGCCCCCATGACAGCCAAGAGTAATACTTCCATATGCCCTCCTATATCACGACGACCTTTTCGCCATAGTCGCCATGCGTTCCCATGTTTCTCTCGATGTTGAAGTGATACTTCGGATTCATGTTGATGACATCCGCAGGGAATACCACCTGGTCACGGATATGGTGCGCTATGGCCAAGCCCATCATCATGTCATCGTGTCCGCCTTCAGGAGCCTCGATACGCCCCTTTTCGTTGCGTATAATCGTCAGAAGCTCTTCCAAGGTATTCTTGTCGCATATCGTGTCGCAATGCTCTCTTACGACCTCTATGAGCCGTGAGATGATGGTAGGCCGTGTCAGGCTCGTTGTCTTGAAGCCGAACCGCTTCTCAGTCTTGCCCGTGTAGGTGTCCTGCGCCTCTCTCGTGTATTGCCTCATATAGCCGAGGCGTTGCAGTTCCATGATGGGATAGGAGTCGAAGTTCGCCTCGATGCCGATCAGCGCATCCTTGTAATACTTGCCGAGGCAATACATCTGTCTCGTGTACTGGTCAGCATCAAACTGATGCCGCAACACCGCCACCTGGTCGCCTGTCCTGGCATCCAACACATGGCCAGTGAAGAAGTCGCTTCCTTCTCCTGCCGTGTCTCCGCCAATACAATACTGTGTCATGACAGGCGAATTCGGTATGCCGTATATGTGGATATAGCCGTTCTTGTCGTTCACCCATCGAATGTTGGTGATCTTCAGGCCGTCATAGTCGTAGTCGAAATAGCCCGTCTTGATGGCCTTCGGTATCTCGTCAAGGCGTTTCTGTATCGCCCTGGCATCGAATACCGTCTTGCCGAGGATGCCCCATTTGCCGAGGCAATACACCTCGTAGGTATACTCGTCAATGAGCTTCAAATCCTCAAGGGCCTTGCGGTCATCATCCGTGAGGAACTTGTTGTCCTTATAAGTAGAAAAGCAGACCGTTGCCAGTCCGCTGTCGATGAAATGCTTCTTGATCCAATGCTGTATGTTGATAGGGTTAAAGGAGAGAACCATCTGCTTCTTGGTCTTACCGCCACGCAGACGAACCTTAAGCTGGTTGATGTCCGCTTCCTGGCACTCTGTCGCTTCCTCTACCCATACCTTGGTCAGCTCTCCGTTGGCGAAGGTAATGGACTTTACCTTCTCCACGTCATCCAGGCCGATGAAGGCCACCTCATTCCCCGTCAGCTTGCAGACAATCCGCATATCGCTCTCGTTCACCTTGAAATGCTCCGAGAGATTCCAGTTCGATATGACTTGCTTGAACAGAGGGAAGGTGCTTCGTCTGTTGGTATCGCCCGTCTGTCTTACGACGAGGATATTGCATCGGGAGGGATGGAGTAATTGATACACCCACCGCTGTGCTATGAAGTAGCTCTTGCCGGAGGAACCACCGCCATAGAAGACGAGATATCTGTCCTCGTTCTCAAGGAACGGCAGATAGACCTCGTTGAATACCTTCTTGGAAACCTTGATATTGACCTTCATCAATCGTCACTCAATTCAATACTGATCGTGACCTCGCTCTTGACATCGGCCTCCACCTTCTGAACGTATTCGCCCGTCATCTTGTTGAGGAGGTCAATGGCCTTCATGGCCACATTCGGGTCTTCCGCTTCTGCGAAGGATGACAGTTTCTCGGCACGTCTCGTGACCGTCATGATCTTCGGAGAGTCAATTTCAGCGGCCAATTCCTTGATCCTTGCCCTTATCTTGACGTCATCCTTTAACAGACTTGCCTTCTCGTTTACCGACTTGTCCGTCATCCTTTTGGTATCATAGGCAGAGCGGTACGCATCCGAATAGTTCATGCCGTCAAGCACGATAGCCTTCACGAATTTTTCCTGCTTCGGAGTCAGCATACTCTCACACCCTTTCTTTTAATTTCAGGCACCATAGGCGGCAGCCGAGCCACCGCCCCATAAGGAGGTAAAGGTATTTGACGGCTTTCCCGAATGACCACGGGAGTTCCGCTGGTGCCTTTCGTAATAATCGTTACCAGTTCACTTCGATTCGCTTGTTGTCCTTGTTCATGTGAAGCGTGAGAATCTGCGGATCGGAGACGTGAGCAGGGAGAAGCATCTTCTTCATCGCATAACCGCCATAATTGAGCCAGGAAGGCATACTCACCACCGTATAGTGATTCATACTCACCTTGTTGTTCTTGCGGTCTATGACGATTTTAGAGGGCTTGGAGACCGTTCCCTTGTGGGTATGTCCCACTACCAGGCAGTCAAGGCCTTCGATCACGTTACCGAAGCGTTCGTTTCGATTCACCGTTGCGCCCGTATAGATGCCGCCTCCTGCGCCATGTGTCACGGCCATGGTGTAGGACTGGATAGGCGTGTTGTCGGCATTCCGATGTCCGAGGGACACCTTCATGAAGCACATATTCGGTCTGTACAGATGCTCGATGTCCAGCTTGGCCATAATGTCATAGGTGATGTCAATGTCATCATCCTTCAGGCTTCTCGCCTCATGGTTTCCCGATACCGCACAGAGGATTCTGTCCTTAATGGGAGTCAGGAACTCCACCATCCGCTTCTTCTGCTCTCTTGGCCGCACCACTTCATCGAAGGGATTGACAAAGGAACAGGTTCTCACGTTGTTATTGATAAGGTCGCCACCGAGAATGAGATAGGTGTTCGGCATCTGCTCTACCATTTCGCAGAAGCTCTCCCACTCTTTCGCCATATGCTCCAGCGATCCGAAGTGTACGTCCGATATGGGAATGATGCGTATGGAGTTGTCAAAGCTGTGTACCACCATTTCAAAATCATTCAGCATCGGATTCCCAACCTTTCAAACACGAAAAAGCACCTACCCGAAGGCAGATGCTTTTCTGAATACTTTTTCACAATACCATTATATCACCTTCTTGCATTACATTCTATTGCATCTTGCAGGGATTTCCAGCGTTAACAATTTGTTTACAATTTTCCTATTGACATACCCCACGGGGTATGCTATAATGGTCACAACGAAAGGGCAGACAGCCCGAACAAAAGGAGATTTGAAAATGAGATTTTGGAACATCGTATGCAGCGGTAGACGTTATGGTATTTGGGCAACCTCGTTCGGCAATGCTTGTGACGAGCTTGGCCTGAACTTCAGACTTTGCAGAGTCGTTTCTGTAAACTAAGAAAGGAGAGCGTAACAATGGGCAATACATCAAAGGAAGTAAAGCGCAAGTACCTCGCCAAAGGCAAACGCCTCACCATCGACTTCTACCCATCCGAGAAAGACTTGATCGACCAGGTGGAGAAGCAACCGCAGAAACAAACCTACATAAAGAACCTGATCCGAGAGGACATGAACAAGGAGAACGCACAATGACAAAAGCCGCAAAAAAAGAGTTTTACGCCATCGACTTCTACGCAACGCAAACGCTTCAAAACGGCAAAGAGATAGAAACAATACAGACGGTGTACTTTCTCAAGCGAGATGAAAGCGGAAAGAAAACGGATTGGTCAATCAATACGGGAGCGGAGCGAGGCGAAGAAGAGCTGAAAAAGCAACACTTCTACAAGATTGAATACAAGGGATATCGTGTTATCCGCATGAATGTATTCCTGTAATAGAGAAAAGGGGATAGGCCGCAAAGCCTACCCCATTTTCTTTTTACGAGAGAATTTCCCCAAGGAGCCTGAAGCCCTCATTCTTGATGCGCCACACTTGCGTGGTACAATAGCCGATGTCTTCCGCCACTTGCTCCCATGTCATATTGCGGATATAATACCGATGCAGGACACCGTACTCTCTTTCGGGCAGAGTCTCAAGCACCTTGACCACCTCCTGCTTGCGGTCAATATACTCGTCAATCAGGGCATCCAGTTCTTCGCCAAGGGAGATCAGCTTGACGGTCAGGTTCCCCACCTTGTCCGTGATACCAGGAGCGTGAGGCATCCCGTCCATGCTCCCCACGGTGTTCACGGCAAGCATTCTCACTCGTTCCCGTTCCGCAATCTTCGCCTCGATCAACTGATCCAACTTCCGTATCTGCTCAAGCCAAGCGACAACGTCCAAGCGCACTCACCCCGTTTCATGTTTGTCGTTTCTGTGGTTAAAACAAGTCCAGCTACACCAATACTTGCCCTTCCCTTTTTGTTTGAAGGTATGATGATACGATGGAACAAACAACTTTCCGCATTTTGCGCATTTTTTCTCTTCGAGTCCGATTATCTTATCAAGGTCAGCCATCGTCACCACTCCTTCTCCATGTTGATCGGAGTTCCCACGGTACCCACGCTTCCGTTGCTGTCCGTTGCCTTGAAGAACTCGCCTGGCATCGGGTACATATATCGGAACATGAGATAGTTGGCGGCATCCACGAGATGCTCGGTGTTGTGGTCTTTCTTGAAGGCATCCAGACACCTTTCAGCCGTTGCGAGGGCATCCACTCTGCCGCTGCCGAAGTTGTCTCTCGCAGGGCCGTACTTGTAGTACGACACCTCAACTCGGTATTTCCGCTCCTTGTCGAAGGCTTCGCTATACTCTTTGCTTATCATTTCTGTTCCTCCGTGAATTCTTTTACAAGGTTGTCGATGTCCTCGTCATAAACCACAATTCTGCTCATTGTGCGGATTTTCTCCTTAACCCTCTCGGCAAACTCCTTGACGGCTTCGGCTTTGACCGCTTTAACATAAATGATGTCATTGTCTATGTGTTTTTGGTATTCCTCGATCTCTGCCTTTTGGCGGTTGATGAAGTCATCGATTGCAAGCACATCTTTCTTGCTCAAAGTAACGCTACCAATGTTGATAGCAACCATTTTGGAGAAGTTCCAACTCTCTCTAAACTCGTTATCCGTCATAGATGACCCACCTGCCATCCAAGGTTAAATCCGACTATAATTCCTATTACGCAAAAGATAAATTCGCTTGTCATTCGGTATCACCCACCTCTACATAAACCTCAAAACCCGTTCCATAATATCCGTTATCGTAACCGCTATATTGGACACACTCGATCTTGTCATCGATTGTGAAGACGAAGATTTGGTAGACATAGTCATCATACCAACCCTCTGCATTACAAACGCACTCGACATTCGTTATTGCGTTGTCACAATCATTGAGTTTGTTAAGGTAAAACCACCCACCACAGCATCCACCACACCCCTCGTTGCCTACGGTGGTTATCTTTACCCCGTTATCGAGAGTGAGCGTTTCGGTTTGGTCATCTATCAGTTCTGCCTTAACGATTTTGCGGTAAAGGAGTATTTCCTTCATCTTTTCGTTAAAGTCTATATCGTCCGAATGAGTTATTGGTTTTTTCATTTCCCCTCGCTCCTTTCATATGTCCATCGGATCGCAGTTTTCGCAATCGGGTTCATCGTTGTAGTAACGGCAGAGCGTACAGCAATAGCTTGCTTCATATCCGTCACAAAACTCCGCTTTCGGACAATCGTGGCACGGGGATTCGCTCTCATCGATGCCTTCGTCTCGTTCTGTCATTCTTCCTCACCTCCTTCTGCCCTAACCAATGCCTTTGCCACATCCTCAATCAGTTGGTGAAGCAACTTATCGTGCAAATCGTTTCCACTGTTGTCGATCATACAGAACTTAATGTGTAGAAGTTCGTGAACGAGGGTCTTTTCCTTATCAAACGGCAATACTCTATCTCCATAATCTTTTTCGTTGATTATGTTGATAGTCGCAGCCTTGTGTATCTCGTCCCAAACGCATTCCCCGGCAACCCCTTGTAATTGCATATCATTCGGACTTACATCTACGTTAAGTCGAATAACCCAATCTTCAAGGTCTAATATTTTCTGCCATTTTATAAGACTATCAATCAGTTTCATTTCTGCTCCTTCCTTTCTCCTTGACTACAGTAGTCATCTTCTGTAGTATCGTGCCGATCCCACACCGATGAGCCTTCCCAATGAGGGCAAGTACACTCACCGAAATGGTAGCCTCTGTCATAGCTCCGCTTATCGTGTACCCAATACTTGCAATCCTTGCACCGCACAACCTCGACCACATCGGCCTCCTTCATACCTCTCACGATGCTCCCTGCGGTGCCGAGATGGGGGAACCTTTCCAGTTCCTTCAGCAGTTCTCCACGGTCAATATATTCCGCCATACTCATACCTCCTCAATGTTGATGCCCTTGGATTCAGCGTGTTTCTTGAGAGCATCCAGCGTGACCTCATCGTATCGGTAAAAGTAGTCCTCCATCGTCTGACTAAACTCCGATGTAAACTCCTGCAAACGCTTCTTACCAAAGCCGTATTTTCCGTTCAGGACGAGAATTGCCGTGTAGTAGCAACACAAGATGGCTGCATCGAGTCTCTTGTTTTCCATTGCTTTCCGAATGTTTGCTTTCATGACACCCTCCTCACCACGCAAGTTCCGTTTCGGAATGACTATATCCGTCAAAGTACGTTGTCTTTTCCGCTTGCACAATCTCCACGATACCCACGATGTCACGAAGCGGAAGGGTCGCACCAACGGAGGGACAAATGCTTTTCAGCGCATCCTCGGATAAAAGGAAACTGTCTCCGAACACCGTGCCGTTTTTTTGCCCAAATCGGGTATCGCAAACAACCTTCGTTCCACCACGAATCTTCTCCTCCCTGCCGACACTAAAAAGGAATGTCTTTTCTCCTTTGTCGTGCATTACAAAGGCACAATGAATGTATTTTGTCATAGTTTTTCCTCCACTTTTTCTCTTCTATCGAGACTCATCGCCCTGTGCTTCCGAAGCCACCGCTTCCACGATCCGTGTCTTCCAGCTCGTCCACCAGTTCCAGTTCAGGCGTAATGATGGGATGAATGACAAGCTGTGCAATCTTATCGCCCTTCTTGAAGGTGTATTCCTTCGCTGTGTGGTTGAAGAGCTTCACTCGGATGCTCCCCGTGTAGCCGCTGTCGATGGTGCCGTCTGCGGTAAGTCCGCTTCTACACATGAGGCCCGACTTGGACTTGATGTAGCCCACATAGCCCTTCGGGATGGCGACGTGAACCAAGGTGTCGATGGTGGCAGAGCCAATCTCCACCTCGTCATACAAGTCCCAGGTGCATCCGGGCACCGTCACGTTTTCGGGAGTAAAAAGGTCGAGTCCGGCATCGTCCTCGTGCGCTCGGATCGGCATATAGCCGCCTGACAATTTGATTTTCATAATATATTTCCGTTCTTTCATTCAGTTTTCACCGCTTCCGATCTTGAGGAAGCCGTCATTGGTTCTCATTGCTCCGATAGCCTTCAGCAGCGGAGCCGGAAGTCTCTGCTCGGTCTGCTGTCGCTTGGAATAGATTTCAAATATCTTTTGGAAGTGCGCTCTCTCCACCATGATGTTCTCCGACTTGCAGATGTCGAGATATCCGATGTTCTCCACGCACCGTCTGGTAAGGGGATCGAGACTGTCAAGGGCCTCCTTCTGATTCAGATAGCCGAATCTCCGTACCGCACGAATCGTCTTCTCCCAAGCCTCGCCCCAGGTCATTTGCTCACCGTTCACGATGTCTGCCGTCATCTCTCGGAGTTCGGCAATGGAAGGCGACCATTTGTTTGTGGCCACCCACTTACGCAGGGCCGCCTCCGCTACCTTGTAGGGAATGTCGGACAGTTCCCGATACCATAGCTCCATGGCCTGTTGGTTCGGCAGGATATTCTCTTTCGGGTAGTATGTACGCAAGGCCATAGCAAACGTGCTGAACTCTTGCTTTTCCATTATTGACTCCCCCATTCAGCGGCCATCGCATAGAAGTCGTTCAGCTCATCCGCTTTGGTTTGCTTTTGGTAGTTCGTTCTTGTGTTCGGATTCTTCAGGCGGTCAAAGATAATGCCCTTCCATCCGTTTGACATACTGTCCTCGATCAGAGAGCAGACGGCAAGGTCTCCGTATTGACGGCAGTTGTTTTCCACCTGACGAAGCAGAGCCTTCATGCCATGTTCCTTATACGGTTCTCTGCGTTCTTGCTTATAGGCAATCCATTCGGTCAGCTTTTCCTGAAGAGCATCCGAGAATTGATATTCGGGAAGAAGCCGCTTGAAGAGTGCGTGTGTCGTTTCCCTTTTACTCTTTTTATCTTCTTCTCTATCTTCTTCTTTCTCTTTATCTTCTTCTGCATCGTCTACGAGACATCTCGTAGAATCTACCGTAGAATCTACCGAGGAAGGAAGTTCTTTTTGCTTGGCTCTCCACCTTGCTTGAGCGAGTCTCTTGCTTTCTCTGATTTTCTCCATGCCCTCGATGTTCTGATACTCTTCCCATCCTGCAATGGCGAAGAAGCCGCTGTCGGTGACGATCATGTTCAGTTGTGCAAGGGCATCCAGCGCAAGGCGCACCGTGTTTTCCTCGAAGTCAAGCTCGTCGGCAAGCATCTTGGGCGTATAGGGAATGTTCTCGGTCAGGAATATCATGCCGCTGGAATTACACCGTCCAGCCATCGTCAGAAGCATGACCCATATCAGAACGATGTTGTTGCCGTCTGGAAGCCGTCTCAAATGCTTGATCTTCCGATTGTCGAACATATCCGTGGTCAGCTTGATCCACTTTACTTCAGCCATCACACAACGCCCCTTGCATACTCTCGATATCCGAATTCATTCATCGCCCTGGCATCCGCTACCTTTTCACAGGCACCGAGTTCGGGATGATGCTCCTGAATCTTCTGTCTTGCCCGACGAACCGATTCAAACGGAGGAAATTCGACTCCCGACATATTCAGAAGGAAGTAAGGAATTGACATCTCGTTGATATCGACTCCCTTGCGCTTTCCGACGATTTCAAGAACTCGGTAATAGAGGATGCTGTCGCTGTTACGGCATTGCTTGTCCTGCTCAAGAATGGCCTTGACAAGAGCCGTGGTCGTTTTCAGATCAGTCATGGTTGTTCTCCTTTTCTTTTAGTAGTAGGTCAGATGCAAACTCTCGATATACCTCCATAAAATCATCAAGAGTCATCGTCACGAGAATGTCTGCATTGTTCTTCTTGTGGAATACCGCAGGCAGCCGTCCTGTTCCCTCGGAATCCCGTTTCGCCTGTGCCATCCAGTCGTATAGCACCATGCGCTCCTGATGCTTTGCCTCGATGTGGAGACCGGGAAGGCCTACCACATCGGAAGCATCGCCCGTATTGCCGCAATACTGCGCTGTCCGTCTCGCCTCGTAGCCGTATTCACGGAACTTGGAGGCAAGTTGTCGTTCAAAACGTGCGCCCTTTTGCTTGCTGTTTACCGCCATGTTGTCACGTCCTTTCGTCTAAAATTGGTCGCACCTCCTTAATATTTCACACCTATGTAGTCCAGTACTTTCCCAAGCCCAAGTCCTTCCTTTGATGGTTGCCACTTGCCATCAACCATTTCACCACCATTGATGCAGTATTCATATTGCCTTGGATGTGTCTTCTTCAGCTTTTGGAATCGGTTGGGTTCTTTTTCAAGGTGACATCCGAACATACAGAAGATGCACCCTGTTCTTTCGCAACCAGTTGTTGTCAGCCTGTCTTCTGGTTCGTATTCTCCGATGCAATCAATGATGTTGATCTGCCCTTCAATCTCTGATTCGTCATCAATCACAATGTCACCATATGCGGAACAATATGGGACATTGAATTTCTTGATGTAGTGAAGAACATCCTGTTCAGTCCAGAAAGACATCGGTTGTGAGCTTGGCTTTTTCGCATCGAAGGCATTGCAACCGTTCTTCACCCACTGTTGATATCGCAATCGTGATTCTTCTGCCATAGTTCCAACAATCGGCTTTCTACCTGTTTCTTTTGTGTATTTCCTGGATGGATTCTTTTTCATGACTGCACAACAAGCATTGTGAACTTCAAACGGTGCATCAAGCATGAATTTCCACTTATCACAGTTGAAAGCACTTTTGTTGCCATTGTGGTCTTTCAATTCGCCATTCAATCGTTGAATTCTGGTTGTTCTGTATTTTTCCGTCTTTGCGTGTCTTGCATAGTAGATTACTTCTGAAACCTCTTTGCTTATGGCTGGATAGCCATACTTTTTGATAACTTCGTCAAACCGCATTTCAGGGCGCACGATCTCAACATTGGTATTAAAACAATCGAATTTCCCGTCCTTGATGCTCCGCACAAATTGCTGAATTTCAGGATATTCAAGCCCCGTGTTCACGAACACCGAAGGCACATCATCATACATGGAATCCACGATGTGCTTCAAAACAGTGCTGTCTTTACCGCCCGAAAAACTGACATACACCTGACCTTCCCAATGGTCATACCATTGTCGAATCCTCTGCTGTGTCATGATGATCTTGGCCTCAAGTGGAAGGCTTTGCATCTGTTTTAAATCGTGTGCGTTGTGCTTGTTTTCCACGGTCTGGCCTCCTTAAAACGGCAGATCGTCGTCGCCACCAATTTCCTGATATCCCGTTTCCGCAGGAGTCTTGTACGCATCGGGTACATAGGTCTGTCCGCTTGCAGGAGCATTGTCCGCCTTGCTGTCCACGAAATTCACCTCGGACACCAGCACCTCGGTAGCATACCGATTCTGGCCGTTTCCGTCCTTCCACGTTCTCGTCTGAAGCTCTCCCACGATGCTGATGGAGCTTCCCTTGCCGAAATACTTGCAGATGAATTCGGCTCTTTCCTTCCATGCTACGCAGTTGATGAAATCGCTCTGCTGTTCGCCCTCCTTCGCTCTCTTGCGGTTTACCGCAACGCTGAAGCTGGTCACGGTGGCTCCCGAAGGAGTCGTCTTGAGTTCGGGCTGTGCGGTCAGTCTGCCGCCAAGAATTACCTTGTTGAAGTTGAAGTTTGCCATAGTATGTACCTACCTTTCATTTGTGAAGCCATTCAAGGCCCTTGAGTTGTTCGTTGATGTTCTTGAGATTTTCGTTGATGTTTTGCAGAATCTGCATAAAGTTTTTCAGATCATCGGATTCACAGACAGGCTCGTGCGGTTCTTCCGTAACCTGGGGAACGCCCTCGCCTACAAGGTCGCTCCACTTGAATCCGAAGACATCGCACATCCGCATGGCTGCGTGTTTGGGTACAACGAAGTTCTTGGTTCTTTTTCGCGAGCTCCACCAGCACTTCGTGTATAGGAGTTTCTGGGAGAACTCAATTCCCGTGATTTTGTTTCTGTAAAGATATGCGTTTATAAAATCGGCATTGATTTTCACCGTTTCCTTGACTTTCATATTTGCTCCTTTCAAGATGCTTGTATTTTTCCGAGATGCAGATGCTTGCACATCTTCTCTGTTAATGCGATTGGCGTGATATGGTGCTTGGCGTAGAATTCGTCCTCGCCGCTGGTGGAATGAATCATCGTGTGAATGTCTGCCGAGAGAGGCACAACACGCATTCCAACGTGGCATATCTCGTTGCGGTTTCGTCCTCTGCCTACACGGTCTACATGGTGTATCTGTGCGTTCTTCGTTCCCGTAATACAGCAAGTACGAGTCATGACACAGGCATACATATATCGCTCGATGTCCTCGCATCTGTCCCACAAGGGATCGGAGCAAGGCACACCGTTCTGTATGCAGAAGTCAATGAGATAGGACAGAAATTCGCTTGCCGTCTCTCGGTCAACATTCGACAAAGAGAAGTCATCATGCTCTTCTTCTCCGCAGAATGACCACTTGAAGAAGGCCTTCACGGAGTCGGGCATATCGCCCATCCAGTCGGCAATGTCTCGCATGGTGGCGTAGATTTTCCTGCGCTGATCCGCTGTTATGCTGCGCCCGTCATCGATACGCACCTCAACGGTTCTCGCATTGTGGTCAAGGCACCAGCCCTGGGCATCGGCATTGACTCGGACGGTGATGACATCGTTAACGGCGGAGAGGATTTTGCCCGTTACTCGCATTTCTGTTCACTTCGCTTCAGGCCACAGTCCTTGCATAGACAAACACCGAAAGCCTTTGTCGTTCTCTGCGCCATAGCAGAGTCAACGGGCTTGCCACAGTCGGCACACACATATTCCTTGATGTCTTCGGGCAAGTCCTCGCCAGCGTAGATGTAAAGGCCGAGGCCGAACATTGCGAGATTCTTCACAAGGCACCGCATGACGGCCTTGTTGATGTCGAACATGGAAACGGCTTCCACCGTTCTGTCTCCGCCTCTCGTGCTGTATGTATAGGCTTTTGCTTTCATCGACTTGTTGTTGTTATCCATGACGGGAAGCCACATCTCATAGGTGAGGCCGCCAGCCGTGACGGACGTGTATACCATAAAGCCGAAGTCATCGTCTCCGAAGTAGCACCGTCCGTTCTCGTCTTTCTTTACCTCATAGGTTGCATCGGGATAAATCTTCTTGAATTCCGCCCAGGCATACGACCAAGACAAGTACGAAAGCCCCTGCTTCTTCTCGACATACTCGTTGACGTTCAGGCTGTAAAGTTCCTGAAACTTTTCTCTGATTTCCTTACACATTTTCATTTACCTCTTCTTCTGTTATTTCTTCAAGCGGACATTCCGATCCGACATAGTTTTCGGGGAACGCAACCACATCCTGTGTCAGTCCGCATTTTCTTGTGGTATGTACGAAATACTTGCAATACTTACAGGCGACAGCAGGATGGTCTCGCCAATCGACGGGGAAGAACACCTCCACGACAGCCTTGCATTTGATGTATCGCTTCACGCCATCGTCAAATCGTGCCATCTTTGTCCTCCTTCTCCGTTCGGATATCAAGAGCGACCTTGATATCTTCTTCCGTGACGTACTGTACTCGCTCGTACATTCTCTTGACGGTTTCGATTCTTTCTGCCTTCTTTACCAGTTCGATGTAGTCGGCAAGAGTGATAGTGATGGTTTCCATAATTTTTCTCCTTATTTTGAATATTTTGATTTTGGTTTTTAGTCTTCGATGTCTACGCTGTAATGAATGTCGAGGCAATCAGGACAAACCGTCTGCCCCTCCACATAGAAGTAATGATCTTCCTGAATATGTTCTCCGCAGAGATCGCATATCGGTCTTCTCATCAGCTTTCTGTCCTGCTCCCGTTCATACCGAAAGAGGTCTCTTTCGGGATCGTCACTCCACAACATCCTGCTTGCCCTCCTTGTAAAGAAGGTAGAATACGTGGATCAGAAGAGGAAGCACCATCAGGCAGCCGACGATCAGTTGCGACTTGATGTACGCAGGCTCTACCTGGCCAAGCTCGATGACGTAGTAGTCCGAGGTGCTTACCGCACCGATGATGCAGACGGCACCGACGATGGCAAGCAGATTGCGAAGGATTTTCCAAATTGAAATCATGATTTACTCCTTTTCTTTATGTAGAATTCTGACGGCATCGGTGTGCCGATGCACAAGCACCATCTCTTCGGTGGTGTCTTTGGAAACGAGCCAGTCACGGGCGTTCAGGCCCCAGGCCTCAAGCCGCTTCCGCTGTTCGTATGTAGGTTTCTTTCCGTTTTTCAAGCCCTGCTCCTTTCCAGTTCAAACTCGATTTTCACGCCCTCTTGGTCGGCCAGCAGTTTGATAAGCATGGCAAGAAGGTCAAGTCCGTTCGGTTCTCTCATTAGTCCGTCCCTTTCAGCTCAAAGATTTCGCGATCTTTCGTTCCGTCTTATTCCGCTTTAAGCGGATTGTCGGGTAAAAAATTAAGGTTGTCATAGGACACACCATACAATTCGCACATAGCGTTGACGTACTGGATGTTCGGAGTTGTGGCTCCGTTCTCCCATCCGCAGACGGTTTTATTGCTTACTCCAAGCCTTTCTGCCGCCCCTTTTTGTGTTAGTCCAGCGTTGACTCTTGCTGCTTTCAATGTAAGTTTCATTATTTTTTCTCCTTTCCAATCCGCTTTTAGCGGATTCAACGTAATCATTATAGCACCATAG
>UZAT01502234.1_pt1 | contig 38932 bp, 44 predicted proteins | sample 2160861 | NCBI WGS metagenome assembly UZAT01 (sample SAMEA5138306, study PRJEB28736) | viral metagenome | reverse complement strand
CTTTGTAGCAAAAACTCCCCACAGTGACAAAAGGAACGAGGAGGCAAGACATGAAACTGAGAATATCAAACGGCCGCTCCGGCTTCAAGCAGTGGGACGCAAACCAGCGACTCCTGTGCTACGGTGTGACAACTGGCACGCAGATCCACTTCGCCCTCAACTCGGAACGGGCACTGGTCGTGGAAGCCTACGAAGCCGACGGCCAGATCGTGGCCGACGTCCCGAACATTCTGCTGCAGTACGCGGCGCCTATCCGCGCTTATGTATACGTACAGGAAGATCCGGAGAGGTACACGAAGTACGACGTCACCTTCCCGGTGCAGGCCCGCCCGAAGCCCGACGACTACATATACGAAGAGACGGAGGTGCTCAGCATTGAGGCTGCCGTAAACGAGGTGGCGGCTGGTTTATCACTCACGAGAGCGGGGGGCGGCTTTGCCTCTGTTGTTGCGAATGATACCGAGGAGAATGAGACGAACGTGGCATACAGCTTGGTCGCAGGTAAGAGCAACAAGCAGGTGCTCAAGGGCTTCCGCATCACGGGGCTGGACGAAAGAGGCGGCGTGCTGCTGCACTCGATCGACGGGCTGTGGGAAGGGGACAACGTCGTCTACTATAAGAAAACGGAGAGCGGCGTGGAGAAATACCGCGACCGGATCGTTTCTATAGGTGGAGTATGCAAGCAATGCATGAAAGACTCAAATATCGGCAGCAAATATCCGACTGCTTATGCGACTCCTACTATTGACGGAAACGACAACGAGGCTGCATGGTCAAAAGCGCCTTTTGTCAAAGAGCCTACCATCACTGCAAGCAATATTTTTGATAAAGCAAGCCTTCAATTTACATATGACACTAATGGGTATATATATTTCCGTTTATATGTAAAACTCAAGGACAGCGTAAACCATAACAATATAGAGGTCACAATTCGCCCACCGTATGCAAATGATATCAAGGCGCGCTTCTTTGGAGACGACACTGGAATACATCTTGAAGAAGCTGGCTCTACTATCACAAAAGCAGACTATAATGGCGAGACATATATTACAAGAAAAACTACAGACTTTCGAGAGTTCTTCTTTGAATTTAAAGTGCCTGTAAAAGCAGCACTTCCTTTTTGGGGAGGAGCGGATCTTCTTGTAAATGTCGGCTGTTATTTCACTCGATCCGGTACAAGCAACACGGCAGGATTTAACTGGGGCGGCATTGGCGTTAACTGGAGCCCTGATATTAGATGGGACATGTCAAAAGCTATCAATGGCTGGCTGCTTGGTATGTGTACTCATGGTGAGCTTGTCATGTTTGAGGATGAGATCAAGCACGGCATCCTTGACGGCAGTATCACGCTTGTCACAGACGACGACACGCACTACGCAAGCGGCGCCTATCTCATCGCGCTGAAAACGGATGCAGCGTGGGAGGACATCGGCACCGCGGCATACCGCCACCGCCAGATGCTTGGCGACACGGAGCTCACGTTCAAAGAAGGTGATCCTGTGGCCGGCTTGACTGCGGGGCTTTACAATTTGACAGGCCTCAACGGCGCCAACTTCGGCTATATGAACGACGCGCTCGGCACTGACTGCTTCGATGCGGGAAGATACCATCGAAACTTTGCCGAGAGGGGCGCTCTGTTTGGTTATAAGAACACGCTGCGAGGCCACGAGGGCTTTGTCACCGGTGTGAAAAACAGCGCCGACGCATATGCTGGCTTCATCGGCGGTGGCGAAAGCAACGAGGTCAATGGCAGATGGGGTCACGGCTCGGGCTTCGATACCAAGGTCACAGAAAAGGCAGAGGCGGGTCGCGCTGCCGGCAAGGGCACGGTCGCAAATGCGGAAGCGCAGGACGTGTCGGGCACCTACAACATCGTGGACGAGGTGGGTGAGTACCTTGAGATCGTCGGAAACGGCACATGTGATGAGAATTATGTCGCGCACAGAAGCAACGCGCGCACCCTCGACCGCAATGGCAACATGTGGATCGCTGGTGAGCTTACCTTTGGCCCTGAAAAGAAAACGATCGAGGACATCGTGAGGGCTGTCATCGCCCAAATGAACGGCAACTAAAGACTGAAAAGAAAGGAGGCCAGCGACCATGGCCGGGCCCAGAAAGCCAATACTTCTAAACCTTGCAACCGGTGGAAAGAACTGGACCAAGGCAGAGATTGAGGAACGCCTACGCAGCGAAGTGCAGCCCGTAACGGATGGCATCGCTGCGCCTCCATATCTAACCGCAAAGCAAAAAAAGCAATTTGACACCATCGCGGACCAGCTGCAGCGCATCGGGATCATGGGCGAGACCGACTGCGACACGCTGGCCCGGTATATCATAGCCCAGGGCTTCTATGAGGAAGCGGTCAAGGATCTGCGACAGATCCAAAAGCAACGCCCGAAAGCTGATGACGCCTCAGCGGGCGCCCTGTCGCACTGGGCTGAGCTCCTCAACGAACTGGACAAACGCCAGGACCGCTACTTCAAACAAGCGCAGACCGCTGCCGCGGCTCTGGGCTTGACTATCTCCAGCCGCTGCAAGCTGGCCGTGCCGAAAAGCGCGGAGGCGCCGAAGGTGAACAAGTTCGCCAAGTTCGGCGGCGACAGGAAGGCGGCGGGGGATGAATGACCACGACAAATACGGACAGGGTGACCTCCTACGCCCGCGCCGTAGCGGCAGGCCAGGTGCATGGCTGCGGTGAGCTGCACCGCCTGGCGTGCCTGCGGCACCTTCGGGATCTCGAAAGAGAGGGGGCGCCCGACTTCCCATACTACTGGGACGCAGCTGCTGCGGATCGGGTGCTTGACTACGCGGAGACGCTGACCATCGCAGAGGGTGCAGAGCCCAAGCCGGTGGAGCTGATCCCGTCGCAAGTGTTCGACATCGGCTGCACTTTTGGCTGGAAAAAGGCAGCAAATGGGTGCAGGCGCTTCCGGCGCCGCTATAAGTCGATGGCGCGACAGAACGGCAAGACCTTCGAGAACGGCATCCTGGGCACATACATCGGCGGCTTCGCCGGGTATAACCACGGCAAGCTCTTCACGGTCGCAACGAAGAAGAGGCAGGCCCGGTTGGCCTGGGAAGAGATGGCGAAGTTCGTCACCATCGACCCGGACCTGGGCGAGCTCTTCCGCGTCAAGGACTACAAGAGCACCATCGAAGCGCTGGAGACCAGCTGCACCATCGAGGCGCTGAGCCGTGAGGCGGGGCTGGACGACGGCTTCCGGTCGATCTTCTCCAGCATCGACGAGCTGCACCAGCATCGTGATAACAAGATATACAAAGCAATATATAACGGCACGCGATCCCTCCCGGAGACGCTGGTCAGCATGATCACCACACGAGGCGACCAGCTGAACAGCTTCTGCAAGGAGATGGACGACTACGCCGTCAAGGTCCTACGCGGTCTCACTACTGCGGAGGATCTTTTTGTGGACATCTTCTGCCTGGATCCCGGCGACGACATATGGAACGAGGAAAACTGGATCAAGGCCAACCCATTCCTGTGCCGTGATCCGGAGAAGATGGAAACGCTGAGACAGGACGCGCAGACGGCCCGAGACATGGGCGGCGCCGAGCTGCGCGACTTTTTGACCAAATGCTTGAACATGTGGGTGAAGAATACGGACGACCAATTCATCGACCCCGACGCCTGGAAGGCCTGCGGATCCGAGAGGGCGCTGGCTGACATCGTGGCGGCCGGGCATCGTGACTGCTGGGTAGGTTTGGACCTCTCCAGCGGCGGAGACTTGACCACGCTGGCGCTGGAGTTCCCACTTGACGGCGGGCGCTACTATCTGTATAGCCACAGCTTCATGCCACGCGGCCGACTGGAGGAGCACGTCGAGACAGACCTGGCCCCCTACGATCTGTGGGAGCAGCTGGGGCTCATCACTGTGACCGGCGGCGCCACCGACTACATGAACGACTACAAGTTCATCGTTTCACACTTGGCCGAGCTTCGGGACCGCTACGGCCTGACCTTCAAGGGCATCGGCATCGACCCCCACAACGCGTCGGGAGTCATGCAAGACCTGGAGGCCTTCGGGTGTCCTGTGGTCACGATCACCCAGAGCGCCCGCAACCTGAACGACGCGACGAAGGCGGTGCAACTGCTGACCAAGAGCGGCCTGCTGGAGTATGACCAACGAAACGAACTGCTGACCTGGTCCATGATCAACGCGGCGATCGTGATGAACAGCTTCGAGGAGATCAAGGTGGACAAGAAGCCAGGCGCTCGCTTCAAGCGGATCGACCCCGTGGACGCGATCATCGACGCCCACGCGCTGATGCTTATCAACACCGGAGGAGAGACGCCGGTGGACGTGTCCGAAGGTCTGGACGAGTACCTTGCCATGATGGGCTGGAATTGAAAGGAGACACAAACGCATGAATATTTTCGACAGTGTCAAAGCGTGGTCGGCTACCCGTCGCGCGAAAAGTGCAGCGGCTTCGGCTGAGCGCATGACACTCAACCAGCTGCTTGACTTCCTGGGCGTGCATAACGCCTCCGCGGACGCGCTCAGCGAGGCGACATACTTCGCCTGCTTGAAGGTGCTGTCCGAGGCTGTGGGCAAGCTGCCCATGAAGATCCAGCAGTTCACACCGGAGCGCGGCATCCGCATCGCAAGGGAGCACCCCTTCTACCGGACGCTGAACGAGAGACCGAACCGCCACATGACGGCGAGCGTCTTTTGGAGCACGATGGAGCTCTGCCGCCTTCACTACGGCAACGCCTACGCATGGATCGACGTGCGAAACCAGCAGCGTCCGCAGCTGTGGCCCCTCGACCCGCAGACCGTCCAGGTCTGGTACGATGACGCCTGCGAGCTGAGAGACGCGCCGGAGGTCTACTACTTGGTGAGCTCTAAGAACGGGCGCCAGGTGCTGAGCTCCGAGGAGATCCTGCACTTCAAGAGTCACCAGACGCTTGACGGCCTGGTAGGCGTCAGTGTGCGCGAGCAGCTGCTCACGACTATCCAGGGCGGCGCTAAGGCGCAGACGCTTCTCAATGCCATGTACGACAGCGGCATGACGGCCAAGGCGGTGCTCAACTACACAGGCAGCCAGAACGACGCGAACGTCAAGCAGCTCATCAAAGAGATGGGCAACTACCTCAAAGGTGAAGGCAAGAGCGGTGCCGACAAGCTCATCCCGCTGCCGCAGGGCTTCTCCCTCACTCCGCTGAACATGAAGCTGGCGGACAGCCAGTTCCTCGAATTGAAGCAGTACAACGCGCTGCAGATCGCGGCCGTGTTCGGCGTCAAACCGTATCAGGTGGGCGACTATACCAAGAGCAGCTACGCCAGCGCGGAAGCGCAGCAGCTGTCCTTCCTGGTCGACACGCTGCTCTACATCGTGAAGCAGTACGAAGAGGAGACCAGCTACAAGATCATCAGCGACGCGGACACGGTCAACGGCTACCACGCGAAGCTCAATACAGCGGTGATGCTGCGAGCTGACCAGCAGACGCAGATCAACACGCTGAGCGCTGCCGTGTCGAACTTCCTCATGACGCCGAACGAGGCGCGCGAGAAGCTGGACCTCCCGGCAAAGGACGGAGGCGATCAGCTCCTCGGAAATGGTGCGAGCATCCCGGTGCAGTACACCGGCGCTCAATATATGGATCTTACCGGAAAGGAGGAAAAGGCATGGTTGACAAAAACGATCGTCGAGGCAGTACAGGCAGCCCTGGCATGATCCAGAAGGCGGCGAGCCTTGACGCTCAGGAGATCACCGAGGCGGAGCTCAAAGCGATCAACAAGCACACCCTGGAGCCCTTGGCTGCGGAGGACGTGTTCACCTTCAAGGCGGTCTTGTGCGACAACGAGCTCGACCGCACGCATGAGAAGTTCACGCTCAAGGCGCTGCAGGATCTCCAGAAGCTGTTCGTCGGCAAGACGGTCATCAAGGACCACGAACGCTGCGCGGACAACCAGGTGGCGCGGATCTACTCCACGGAGCTGGTGGCAGACCCCAAAGCTCTCACAAAAGCAGGAGAGGCCTACACCCAGCTGGTGGCACACTGCTACATGGTCAAGACCGCGAGCAATGCAGACCTGATCGCAGAGATCAAGGCCGGCATCAAGAAGGAAGGGTCGGTCGGCTGCGCCGTGTCTCACGTGTACTGCAGCATCTGCGGCACCGACAACGCGAAGAACTACTGCAGACACTGGCCCGGCAAGTCCTACGAAAAAGAGGGCGGCACGCAGGTCTGCACCTTCTCGCTGGATGGCGGCCGAGACGCCTACGAGTTCTCGCTCGTAGCAGTACCCGCACAAAAAGCGGCAGGCGTGAGCAAGAGCTATACCGGCGAGACCGTCTACGAGCCCGAGGACGCCGCAGGATCACCTGAGACGCCCGAAGAGGGAAACACCCAAACCGACAGCGAAAAGGCTGCCACGCTGGCGCTGCGCGCCCGTCTGGCTGCTTCTCGCGTAAAACTCAACACCCAAAACCACAAATAAAAACGGAGGTACAAACACTATGAACAAGAGAATGAGAGAACTCATGGAACAGATCCAGCAGAAGCACAAAGAGGCACAGGCTTGCATGGTAGAAGGCGAAGGCCGCGACCTTGCAAAGGCTGAGCAGCTCTTTGACGAGGCGGACGACCTGCAGAAGGAGTTCGACCTTGAAGCACGCAAGGAGAAGGCGGGCAAGGCAGTCGCTGCAGCAGCAGAGGCAGGCATCCCCAGCGCTCCCGAAGCATCCCCCGAGAAGGCTGACGGCTTCCAGGCAATGACCAAGAAGCTCAACCACCAGGCAATGACCGAGGCAGAGAAGGCAATGATCTCCGGCGACAATGCTGCGAACGGCGAGAACCTCCTCATCCCCGAGGACGTCCGCGTCGCGATCAACGAGCTCCGCAAGACATACGTCTCTGCGAAGTCCATCGTCAGCGTCGAGACCACTGACGCGCTCACCGGCTCCGTCAACTACGAAGCAGGCGCACCCGCTGGCCTCGCTGCTTTTGCGGATGGCGCAGAAATCGCAGCAGCAGACGAGCCCACCTTCGTGCGCAAGTCCTTCAAGATCCAGCACATGGGCAAGCTGATCCCGATCTCCCGCATCCTTCTTGGTGCAGAGAAGGCGGGCCTCCTTGGCTACATCAACCGCTGGTTCCTTCGCTCCGCAGTCATCTCCGAGAACGCTGCAATTTTTGCAGCGCTCAAGACCGGCTACAACGGCGGCGCACCCAAGGCGCTGGCTGGCTGGAAGGCCCTCAAGAAGTCCATCAACGTGGACCTTGATCCCTCCTGCAAGCTCTCCGGCTTCATCGTAACCAACCAGAGCGGCTTCGCTGCACTTGACGAGGAAGAGGACAACAACGGCCGTCCGATCCTCCAGCAGAACCCTGCCAACCCCACCGAGAAGACCTTCCAGGGCCTCGTCGTCCATGTATTCCCGGATGCTCAGCTTCCCAACATCGACGGCACGCACTTCCCGATCTTCTACGGCGACACCAAGGCGGGCGCTACTTTTGTGGAGCACAACGCTCTGGAGTTCGCAACTTCCGAGCACTTCGGCTTCAACAAGAACCAGAACTACATGCGCGTGATCGAAGGCTTCGACGTCATGAGCACCGACACCGGCGCATACATCTACGGCAGCTTCACCGCTACCACTAAGGCCTAAGCACGACGACGCACCGGGCGGGGTAGCACCTGCCCGGTGTATTAACTGAGAGGAGGCGAAGCCATGCTGACAATAGAAGGCGCGCTTCGTCATCTGGGCTATGACGAAGTGGACGAGGTCATCACGGAGAAGGTGACCAACGAGCTGGCCGAGGCCAACAGCTACCTGCAGGGCGCGGTGGGCGAGGACATCTTCGAGGTGCTGCCGGACGATCCCCGCGTCGACATTCTGCTGAAAGCGTACATTGACGATCTGCACGACGACAGAGGCATCACAAGCGCGAAGGCCGGCAACGCCAAGCGCGAGATGGTGAACTCCACCGAGTGGCAGCTTCGCTTGACGCTGGCCCGGAAGCGTGAGGAGGCGGCAAGCGTATGACATACGACAAGCCCATCACCATCCAGCTCCAGGATCCTGACACGGAGGACTGGGCTGACCGGTGGAAACTGCACGCCCGCGTGAATAAGACCGGAGGCGGCCAGGGGCTGACCGCCGGTGCGGATCAATACCGCGCGACCCTGACCTTTGAGGTGAGATACTTCAAAGCGCTGGAGGAGCTGAGGTACAACCCGCAGCCCTTCCGTGTGATCTATCGAGGCCATACCTTCAAGCTGGTGGACTACGACGACTACATGGAAGAGCACCGGACTGTCAAGCTGGTGGGTGAAGCGTATGGCTAAGAGCATAAAGCCCGGAGATCTGGGTACGGCTATCGGCCAGGAGCTGAACATATACCACGCAGAGATCGTCGAGAAGCTGGACGCAGCGGGAGACGCAGCTATCAAGAAGCTGGTCAAGCTGACCAAGTCCACGGCGCCGAAGGGCGCGCGCGGCAAGTTCCGGCGCTCTATATCCAGCAAGCTGTTGAAGCGCGACAGCCGGGGCAGCTCATACGTCTGGTATGTTAAGCCCCCGGACCATCGCCTGACGCACCTGCTGGTCCACGGACACGCCACGAAAGACGGCGGCAGAACGAAGGCCGACCCATTCCTGCAGAACGCGCTGGACGTCGTCCTCCCTGAATACGAAGAGGCTGTGAAGGAGGCCATCAAAAAATGATCGAAACCATTTTGACCGCTGCCGGCGTGAAAAATCGCCGCAGTCGTTTCCCGAGCCCTCCGGCCAGCACATATGCCGTATTCTTTGACGACGTGAGCGCGGAAGGCGCGGATCCGGTCAGTCCTGCCACACCTGACGGTCTGCCCGGCATATATCACCACGACGCCCGTGTGGAGGTCTACGAACCGAAGCCGGACGACGCAACAGAAGCCGCCATCGAGGCGGAACTGAACGCCAGGGGGATCCCCTGGTCAAAAGAGGACCGGTACTGGCTGCAGGACGTGCAGCGCTATCAGGTGCTCTACTCTTTTTCCTACACATCGAAACGATAAACAAGGAGGACTGAAACATGGCAAAGAGAAGCAAGGAGAACATCACGCTGGGCTCCGGCAAGGCGTACATTGTCGAATACACTGGCGAGACTGCTCTCTCCCACACAGACATCTGCAAGACCGAGAACCTTCTGGGCTATATTAAGGGCGGCGCAGAGCTGACATACACAGAGGAGACATACGAGGAAAAAGACGACCTCGGCTTCGCCTCCAAGATCATCACCACATCCGAAGAGGCGATCTTAAAGATGGGCCTTCTCACTTGGAACGGCAATACGCTCAAGCACCTCACGGACCGCTGCAATGTAACCGAGGAGGCGGGCCTGCGTACGATCCACATCGGTGGTGCCGGCAACAGCCAGGGCAAGGAGTGGGCAATCTGCTTCTTCCACGAGGACAAAAAGGACGGCAACCTCTGGGTGCTCATTCGCGGCAAGAACACCGCAGGCTTCACGCTCACCTTCGCGGCAGATGCAGGCACAGTCATCGAGCCCGAGTTCAAGGCACTGCCTCAGGACGAGAACGGCACGCTCATCACTTTGGTGGAAGAGATCCCGATGGCGTAAGTAATCAAGCGGGAGACCTTGCACAGGCCTCCCGCGTTATTTTTTTTTCAAAAATAGGAGGAACAATCTCATGCAAATGCTTGATTTTAACGCTATACAGCAGCCCACATGGGCTTTGAAATTAAAGGATGAGGCACAGACAGTCGTCAACCTGGCCACCCCTACTGTGGAACTGGTGGACCGCTTGGTCGCAGCAACGCCGGAGCTCCAGGAGGCAGCAAAGACTAAGGATGGAAGAACCATCCGCGCGATCTATGCGCTGGTCGCTGATCTTTTGAACTGCAACGACGACGGCTTCGCCTTTACTGCGGAAGAACTGCGCGACAAATACAAGATGACCCTGCTGGACGTATTCCGTTTTGTGTCTGGTTACATGGAGTTCATCAAGGAGATGCAGGACGCAAAAAACTAAAGCTCCCCTACTATCCCACGGCGGACAGTAAGGGGGGGCATCAATACAGCTCCGCCACTTGGTACAAGTATCTGGTCGCGGGGTATACCGGTCTGGACTTCCACCAGATCCAGCAGCTGAACTATATCGAGTACCTGACGTACCGCCGGGACGCCTTCATCACGAAGCTGAACGGAAGCGAGGCGGGGCAAGAGTATCTGCGGAACGCATGGAGAATGGAACAGACCGAGCCGGACCGTGTATCGCTCCGGCGAAAGTTCGGAGGAAAGGAGGCGACTGTAAATGGCCAATAATACCATAAAGGGCTTAACTGTCGAAATCGGCGGCGACACCACGAAACTGGGCAAGGCCTTGGCAGACGTCGAGAAAAAGAGCCGGGATATATCGGGGGAATTAGGGCAGATCAACAAGCTGCTCAAGATGGACCCGGGCAACGCAGACCTACTTGCACAGAAGCAGAAGGTCTTTGCCGACGCGGTAAGCAACACCGCCAAGAAGCTGGAGACACTGAAAGAGGCAGAAAAACAGGTCCAGAGACAGTTCGAGCGCGGGGAAGTCTCCGAGGAACAGGTGAGAGCCCTCCAGCGAGAGATCATCGCAACCGAAAAAAAGATGAACGGCTACGAAGCCGCCTCAAAAGAAACCGCGGAACAGATCGAAAAACTGGGCAAGAAAAACAAAGACGCCGGGAAAGACGTTGACAAGCTGGGCGATGAAGCCGAGGACACCGGCGAGAAGATAGACGACGCCGGAGATAAGGCGGAGTCCTTTGGAGACAAAGCGAAAAAAGCCGGGGAGATGGCGGTCAAAGGCTTCAAAGCCGTGGGAGCAGCCTGCGGGGCAGCTCTTGGCGCCTTGGCAGGTGCTACAGTCAGCGCGGCAGCGTATGCCGACGAGATCCTGACACAGAGCACAGTCACGGGTATCTCTACCGAAAAGCTCCAGGAGTACTCATACGCGGCCGAGCTGGTGGACGTAAGCGTCGAGACGCTGACCAAGAGCATGGCCAAGAACATCAAGTCCATGAAGAGTGCGACCGATGGCTCCAAGCTGTACGTTGAGGCCTACGACAAGCTGGGCATCTCCGTCACAGACGCCAACGGAAACATGCGCGACAGTGAGACAGTCTACTGGGAGATCGTTGACGCGCTCGGCAGCATGGAGAACGAGACCGAACGAGATGCGCTTGCCATGCAGCTGCTCGGTAAATCGGCCCAGGAGCTCAACCCATTGATCGAAGCTGGCGCGGAACGCATGGCCGAACTGGGCGAAGAAGCCAAGGCCGTCGGGGCTGTACTGAGTGAGGATGCTCTCGCAGCCTTTGGTGCTTTCGACGACAGTCTCCAGCGACTGAAAGGCAGCGCCGGCGCAGCCAAGAACTCTCTCGGCTCCGTCCTGTTGCCTGAGCTGCAGATCTTAACGGACGAGGGCACAGAGCTCTTGTCGGAATTCACGCGCACACTGAACGCTTCCGGCGGCGGCTTTGAGGGCTTCCTTGCCACTATGGACACAATGGCGCCCCAAATAGGTGACAAAGCTGGCGAGCTGTTGAGCGGGATCATCTCCAAGATCGTGGACCTGGTGCCCGCTCTTGCCTCCGTCGCTATGGCTTTAGTGACGACGCTGGCCACCCAGCTGCTCGATAATCTGCCGGAGATCACACGGACGCTCATGCAGATCATCGAGGAGGCGGTCATAGCGCTAACATCTGCGCTGCCCACCTTGTTGTCCTCTTTTTTGGACGCCTTTTTTGGTATATTGACCAACTTTGCAGCCTACCTTCCGGACGTGATCACAGAGGTGGCGGCGTTTATCCGCAAAATAGGCGGAGCGCTTCCGGGTTTTGTGGAGCAGATGGCATCCTGGCTTCCTGAACTTGTGCAGACCCTGGCGGACGCGCTGGTGTTGTCTGTCCCGCTACTGACGCAAGCGTCTCTGCAGCTGTTCACCGCTATCGTGAATACAGTCCCGCAGATCATTCCACCCTTGGTTGGTGAGATCCCCTCCTTGATCCAGGCGCTGGTTGATACACTCATGGCGGCCATGCCTGTGCTATTAGATGGGGCGCTTCACCTCTTGATGGCTATTGTAGACGCGGTCCCGAAGGTCGTGTCGGCGCTGGTCGAAGCAGTCCCGGAAATAGTCACCACGCTGGTGGATGGGCTGATGGAAGCAATCCCTCAAGTGGTAGAGGGGGCGATCCAGCTCTTTAACGGGATTATTAACGCCATCCCTGTACTGATCCCACAACTTGTCGCCGCCATCCCCCAAATCATCACCACGCTGGTGGATGGGCTTATCATCGCAATCCCTCAACTAATTCAAGGAGCGGTCCAGCTGCTCTACGCTATTATCGACGCCATCCCTATCATCATTCAGGCAATCATCCCGGAGATCCCATCCATCGTGACCACTATCGTGGATGAACTGCTCCGGCTTCTCCCGGTGCTTCTGGACGCCTGCATCACTCTCCTCATGGCCATTATAGAGGCCATTCCTGTGATCGTGATGATGCTCGTCCATGAAGTCCCGACTATCCTGCAAGCCATTCTGGGTGTGTTGAAGGAACTGCCGAGACTACTCTGGGAGATCCTCATCATGGTGCTGACCAAAGTGGGTGAGTTCGTCATTTCTCTGGCGAGCAAAGCCGCGGAAGCGGGCACCAAATTCTTGAATAAAGTCGTGGAGTTCTTCAAACAGCTGCCGAGCAAGATCTGGACGTGGCTGCAGAACGCGGTCAACAAGGTCGTGCAGTTCGGCACTAATGCTGTAGCAAAGGCAAAGACTGCAGCGAAGAACATCTTGAACGCCGTCATCAATGGCATTAAGAGCCTGCCGGACAAGCTCAAGAGTATAGGCACCGACATTGTCAAGGGCCTTTGGAATGGTATCAATGACATGGTCGGGTGGGTAACGAAAAAAATCAAGAGCTTCGGAGATAGCGTGCTCGGTGGCATCAAGGACTTCTTCGGCATCGCCTCGCCCTCCAAAGTATTCAAGAACGAGGTCGGCAAGATGCTGGCTGTCGGTCTGGCAGAAGGTATCGAGGACAACGCCGGCAAACCGCTATCGGCCATGGCCGACTTGTCCAGAGGGATCCTTGGCGAAGCTGGCGATCTTAACGGCTTGACTTTTGAGAGACGCCTGCAGCACACATTCGCACCCCCGGAAACTACTACAACGGAGACCGGGATGCTGGACAAACTCGACAAAATTCTCACGGCCATCAAACAGGGCCAGGTGATCGCCCTCGACGGCGACAAGCTGGTCGGCGGAACGGTCGAGAGGACCGACGCAGCACTGGGCCAGCGTCGTGCACTTGTAGCAAGGGGGGCTGTGTAAATGCTTAAAAGACGCATTACCATCGGAGACTATGACACCGCAGAGAACGGGTGGACCCTGTCCGCGTGGAGCTTTGACGCGCCTATTCAAAAGACCAACTACGTGGACAAGCCTGGCGGCGATGGCACGTGGGACCTCTCCACGTCCCTGTCGGACGGCATCCCGCGCTATCAAGACCGGGTGCTGACCGCTACGCTGGAACGCTCCGACGGAAACCGAGAGAGCCGCGAGCACGCGATCCGCGAAATGATCAACGCGCTCGACGGCTTCCCGTGGAACATATACCTGCCGGACGACGTGGATCGCTACGTCGTCGGCCGCGTAAACGTGGCCCGGGAATACAGCGACCTGGCACACGCCGCGGTCACTGTGACGGCCACATGTGAGCCGTGGAAGTATAGCCAGTACGAGACCGTACTGGAGATCGAGGCAGAGCAGACCGCGCAGACGCACTACATCTACAACGGCGGCCGCCGTGCCACCGTCCCGATCTTGGAAGTGGAGGGCGCAGCTGCATCCGTGCGGCTGGTCTACGGCGGCGCCGCCAGAGTGCTGAGCGCCGGCAAGTACCAGATCCCGGACCTGCTGCTGACACCCGGCGCGCATGAGATCGAGGTCAGCGGCTCCGGCCTGCTGCGCATCACGTACAGAGAGGCGGTGCTGGAATGATCCAGATCTACGCGGACGGCGTACTGACCTACGACAGCCGCTTGGAGGAGTACGACCTCCTGGGGCTTCCGGTCACCACCGCACTGAATAAAGGGGGCACGGCTGACATCGTCATGCCGGCTGGCCATCCTGCCTATACCGCCTACACGGAGTACAGCACCATCGTGCAGATCATCCGCGACGGCGTGCAGCTCTTCCGTGGGCGCGTGCTGTACGTGTCCGACGACGTATACAGGCAGCGCACAGTCGTCTGCGAGGGCGAGCTGTGCTTCTTCCAGGACGCTGTCTCCCGTCCGTATCTGTACCAAGATACCCCGGCGGGCGTGTTCGCGTCTCTCGTCCAGACATACAACACCCAAGTGGAAGAGGGCAAACAGTTCCGGGTCGGCGCCGTAACAGTGACAGACCCGAACGACTACATCCGCCTGGAGAGTTCCGAAGCTGAGACAGTGGCAGACACGCTCAACAAGCTGCTGGAGCGCTGCGGTGGCTATATTGTTTTTACCACGTCCGCCGTGGATGGCGCCCGTGTGATCAACTGGTACGCCTCCCTGGAGTACGTCAGCAGCCAGGTGATCGAGTTCGGGTCCAACCTGCTGAACTTCTCACGCAGTGGGTCCAACACCAGCCTGGTCACGGCCGTGCTCCCCTACGGAGCGAAGGACGAAGCGACTGGGCAGCGCATCACCATCGAGAGCGTGAACGACGGCCAGGACTACATCCAGGACGACGAAGCGGTGGCCATTCGTGGAAGGATCACGGCCCCGGTCGTGTGGGATGAAGTCACAGAGCCCGCCAACCTTCTGCGGAAGGCGCAGCAGTATCTGGAGGAGCACCGGTACATCGTCACATCTCTGGAGCTGACCGCGCTGGACCTGTCCTACATGGACAAGAACATCGACAGCTACCAGGTGGGCGACACGATCCGGGTGCGCTCGAAGCCCCACGGGCTTGACGACACCTTCCTCTTGACGCAGCGCACGGAGGATCTACTCAACCCTACAGACAGCCAGATCACACTCGGCAAGGACAAGCAGAGCCTGACCAGCGCGGACGTGGCCGGCGACACCAAGTCGCAGACCGCGCTCAATAAGATCAACAACCAGGTGCGGCAGGACTACACCGCGAACATCGCGGAAGCGGTGCAGGCCTCCGAGAACACCATGATCTCCTTGATCCAGCAGACGAGCGAAGCCATCATGCTGGAGGTCTCCCGGGAATACACCACCAACGATCAGCTGGACGAGGCCATCACCTCCCGGATGACGCAGCTGGAGGATCAATTCCTTTTCGAGTTCGAGTCGCTGCGGGCTATGGTGGACGAGGGCGACGCAGAAGCACGGGAGCAGCTCACCGAGATATACAACTACATCAGCTTCGAGAACGGCGACATCAAACTGGGCGGCAGCGACAGCCCCATCACCTTGACACTGGAGAAGGACCTCATAGTGTTCAAGAAGAATGGCGTGCAGTTCGGATGGTGGGATGGTGTCGACTTCCACACGGGCAACATCGTGGTCGAGGTCAACGAGCGCGCGCAGCTTGGCGACTTCGCCTTCGTCCCTCGATCCAATGGATCACTATCATTCTTGAAGGTAGGAGGATAAAGCATGGCAACGAACGGCAGCAGAAGCGTGGCGGTCACCTCTTGGAACACGTTGAAGTTCAGCTGGACCGAGAAGAGCCAGAGCACCGCCAACAATACCACCACCATCAGCTGGACGCTGCAGCTGATCGCCACCAGCGACGGCTACATCAGCTCCAGCACACAGAAGGCCTGGTCGGTCACGGTCAACGGCACGAAGTACAGCGGCACCAACACCGTGGGCATCAGCTCCAACAGCACCAAGACCTTGGCAAGCGGCACGACTACCATCGCGCACGCTTCCGACGGCACGAAGTCGTTCAGCTACTCATTCAGCCAGCAGTTCGACATCGACTTCGACGGCTGGATCGGGACGATCTCCGGATCCGGAAGCGGCACGCTTGACACGATCCCGAGAGCTTCCCAGCCCTCCTGCATAACCTGGCCGGAGCACACCCAGAACGTGGGCGAGTTCGGTGACACTATCAGCATACATATGAACCGGAAGGCCGACGTGTTCACCCACACGGTCCGCTATGCCTACGGATCGCTGACCGGGACCATCGCCACAAAAGTGACGACGGGCACCACGTGGACCATCCCGCTGTCGTTCATGGACTTGATCCCGAACGCGACCAGCGGCTCCGGCACCATATACGTGGACACATACCAAGGCTCCACGCTGGTGGGGACCAAGTGGTGCGGCTTCACGGCTAAGGTCCCGACAAGTGTGAAGCCCTCCTGCTCTTTGAAGCTGGAGGACGTCAGCGGCGTGGACGACATATACGGCTCACCGGTGCAGGGGCTGTCCAAAATCAAAATTACAGTAAACACCACGCCCGCGTACAGCTCGCCCATCACGTCCTACGTGGTGAAGGCCAACGGCGTGACATACTCCTCAGCAACGTCTACCACGGAAGCGCTGAAAACGGTGGGAAGTTCTCCTGTCACTGCCACGGTCAAGGATAAGAGAGGCAGGACCAACACCGCCAGCTACACCATGAACGTGCTGGCCTACGCGCTGCCGAGCATCTCTCAGCTGACAGTCCGGCGCTGCAACGCGGACGGGACGGAGAACGAGCAGGGCGAATACGTCCGCGCCATCTTTTCGGCGGCGATCACCGCGCTGAATAACAAAAACACCGCCACCTACAAGCTGAGGTATAAGAAGTCGACGGCCAGCAGCTTCACCGAGGTGACGCTCGGGGATCTGGCGAACGTGTACACAGTCAGCAGCGGGTCGTATATCTTCGCAGCAGACAGCAGCAACTCCTACGACGTGGAGGTGGAGGCGAAAGACCGACACGGGACCACGACACGGAGCACCAGCGCCTCCACAGCGTTCACGCTTATGAACTGGGGCGCAGACGGCACCAGCATGGGCATCGGCAAGGTGGCAGAGAAAGCAGAAACGCTGCAGATCGCCCTCGACGTTGAGTTCTTGGGAAAGGTGCGCGGCGCCATCTTCGATGCTGTGTACCCGGTGGGCAGCATATACTTCGCGTATAACCACACCAACCCGGGCACCCTGTTCGGCGGCACCTGGACGCGACTGTCGGGGGGCTTCCTCTGGGCGTCTCAGTCAGGTGACGTCATCGGCCAGACCGGCGGCGCAAAGACCCACACGCTGACCGTGGACGAGCTACCTGCCCACAGCCACGGGTCGACATACTCCGGCAATGTGAGCGGCACAAAAACACATGCTTGGCTGGCGTCTGGCGGCTCAAGCATGGCCTACGGCGCAGTCTCAACAGGTGCCGGGCAGCCGCACAACAACATGCCCCCGTATATCCAGGTGTCCATATGGCGCCGGACTGCATAAAGAAAGAGGTGTAAACTTATGCCAAATTGTACTTGCATAAAATTGAAAACAGTGGACCAGCGGCTGACCATCGTGCAGCAGCCGATCCTTGCCAGCGGCGACGTCGGCACGGTCCGTGCGGAGTATCTGCCCGACAGCTTCTGGAGCGGCTACGTGCTTAGCGGCACTTTCTTCACCAGCGCGGAGCCGGAGGACGTATACGAGCAGCCTCTGGAGAATGGCGCGTGCGTGATCCCTTGGGAAGTGCTGACCGCTGAGGGTATCTTGAACATCGGCCTCCGCGGCGTGGATGCTGCGGGCCATGTCAAGACAGCGACCCCGGTCCGCTATCGTATCGAGAAGGGCTCCCCCGGAGGAACTGACGCTGCCTCGGCTCCGACGCCCAACGTCTACCAGCAGATCCTGACGACTGCGGCAAAGGCGGAGGCGGTCGCGCAAAGTGTCCGCGACGACGCAGACGCGGGCCAGTTTGACGGCGTCTCTGTCACGCACGAATGGAAGGGCACGACGCTGCACGTCACATCTGCGAGCGGCACCTCGTCCGCTAATCTCAAAGGCGAAACAGGAAAGACCGGACCTACAGGCCCCCAAGGCCCTCAAGGCCACACTCCTGAGAAGGGCGTCGATTATTTCACCGAGGCCGAGGTCGCAGAGCTTCAAGACATGGTCCTTGACTACGCGGTCGCGCACCTGAATAACTGGCTCTTTATCGCGGAGGGCTCCTACGAAGGCGCATGGGATCCTACTGTATCGTACAGCTCCCCCTCGATCACGCTGACGTTCGCGCCGAAGCTCTTGATCATTCTCGGCGTCAACGATAGGAGCGCGCCCAACCTTCTTGTGTCGTTCCCATCCATGGGCGAGGGGCGCCTACAGTACCACGACAGCTCTGGGGAGCTCGGCATGGTATCCCTCCCCGTTTCACTTACAGATAACACGGTGACGATACAGCTCGGCACTATGTGGCATAGCGCGCTAAACTCTCCCGGCGTAACTTATAAATATGTGGCTATCGGATAAGGAGGGACACACATGCGAATTATTGAGATCCAGGCGCTGCCAAACGGAGCGCACAGAAACCAGACCATCAACGGCATGCTCCCAACGATCCCGGAAGGGTGGGCCGTGGTTCCCGACGACCTGGCGACTGAGAGCTTCCCCTTCGGTGAGATCGAGGTGGAGGAGAGGGACGGCGTGCCCACTGTCACGACGTGGACACCGGGAACGCTCCCGGAGCCTGCGCCCGCCGCAGAACCTAAGCCGACGACATCCGAGATACTTGACGCGCTTCTGGGGGTGATTAGATGAACGAGATCCAAATGGCCGAACAGTTCCGCAGAGCTTTGCAGTTCTTCGCGGCAAGTCTCACAGAGGACCAGGCGATGGAGATCGCGACGGTCTACGATCCGTGGGAGCCTGGCAAGACATACAAGGGTGGCAGCTACCTCACCCACGGCGTGAACGGCGTGGGCGACCCGCAGCTCTACCGCGTCCCAGAAGGCAAGGACCACACCAGCCAGGCGGACTGGCCGCCAGACATCACGCCGTCGCTCTACGTGGCCGTAGGCCTTGACGACGCGGGCCACCCGGTATGGGCTGCACCTACCGGAGCACATGACGCCTACAACACGGGCGACATCGTCAACCGCGACGGGGCACTGTACGAGTCCTTGATTGATGGGAACTGTACAGTTCCCGGAACGGACGACCGCTACTGGAAACCATACAAGGGATAAAGAGCGCCAGCCCACCCGGGCGGCGCTTTTATACCAAACCCCAAGGAGGAGAAGGAAATGCTGACACCGAACAAAACATACAAAATGAACGGCGTCACAGTGAACGAGAAGATCATCCCGGACGGCACCAAGTGGAAGGACGGGAGCAAAGCGAAGAAGGCAGGCTTTGCCGCCGGCGATCTGTACAAAAAGCAGAAGAAGCTCACGAACAACACCGGCAAGGTCAAGTGGATCACGATCCACAACACGGACGACCTGGACAACGTCAACGACGACGCGGAGCAGTACACCCGCGCGACGTACAACGAGAACATGGGCTCGGCTCGTGTGCACTTCTATGTGGACGACCTCGGGGCCTGGCAGAACTTAAAAGCCGGCACGGGCCTGTGCCCGGCTGACCCTGCCGGGAGTGCAGAGGTGGGCTGGCACGCAGGCGACGGATCCGTGGCCGACGGCGGGAACATGACCAGCATCGGCATGGAGATCATCATGGGGGACACAGAGGCACGAGACGCAAAGGCAAAGGACAACGGCGCCCGGGTGGCCGCATGGCTGCTGTGGAAGCATGGCCTGACTGTTGACGCGCTCGTGACGCATACCTACTGGGTGAATAAGGCCGCCGGCAAAAACTTCACGGACACCGACAAGCAGAGCACCAACCGGATCGCCGGGAAGAAGTGGTGCCCGTTCTACATCTTCGGAGCTACCCACGCCCAGGCGACCGCGCTCGCCAACTGGAAGGCCTTCAAAAAGCTGGTCGATAAATACTTGAAAGAGATGAAAGGCGGCACGCTGCTGTACTGCGTGCAGGCCGGTGTGTTCAGTACAAGGGCCGGGGCCGAGAAGCGCATGGCAGAGGTAAAGGCAGCGGGCATCAAGGACGTCTGCATCACGATAAAACAGAGGTAAAAAAGACATGATAAACATCACGCCGGAAGGGATCCTGGCGGCAGTGCTGGCAACAGCCTCCGCCATCGTGCTGCTGTCCAACGCAGCGGAGAAAATCGTCAAGGCCTACAAGGCCGCCAAGGCTCCAAACAACCAGCAGAACGAGAGGCTGGACGCTTTGGAGGAGTGGAAGCGGATCGTCGACAGCAAGCTCAACAAGGACAACGAGAGGCTGGCCGACATCGAGGAAGGCAACCGCGGCATCCAGCGCGCCCTCCTGGCGCTCCTGGATCATGGCATTGACGGCAACAACATCAAGCAAATGCAAGACGCCAAAGAGGCGCTGCAAAATCATCTTATAAACAGATAAGGAGGCACAATTCTATGACGTATGAAAGAACGATCAAATGGCTCAAGGCTGCAGGAGTTCGCGCGCTCAAAACTGTGGCACAGACTGCGGTGGCTACCATCGGCACCGCTGCCGCCCTTGGCGAGGTGAACTGGGCGCTGGTCTTTAGCGCTTCGGTGCTGGCCGGCATCCTGTCGCTGCTCACCAGCACGGCGGGCTTGCCCGAGATCACAGAAGAATAAACACAAAGAAACCCCGGAGGGCCAGGCCTTCCGGGGCTTTTTTTATGCTCTTGTGTTCACATGGGGATCATCTCAAACTTATCGAGATAGCACACAGATGATACCCATCTAAAAAAACAATTAAACCCGCAGCGTTATATCCAGCTTGAAGGGCTCCTTGTTTCCTCTGCCACCGAGGCTCTGCGGCTTCGGGCGGCTGTAGTCAATACGCTCGATACAGGTCTGGAGCAGCCTGTTCAACTCCTTCACGGGTGCGTTCGGATCGTTCAGCAGAGCCACAGCTTCCTGGAACGTGACAACCATGTCCTGGAGGTTGATCTGTTCCGGCACGCCCTCTCTGGCCTCGAAGAGCGCCTGGGTGACCTCCTCGATCTCTGCGAGTGTCTGCGTGTTCAGCTTATGGAATACGTGGTCCGGCATACCGCCTTTTGTTTTCTCGTCCCACTGTTTGACCTCCAGCTCTTGCAGTGAGGCGAGCTTCTTTTCCAGTCGCTCGATCAGCTGCCTGTGGATCTCTGCGCTGTTATCTTCCCCCTGCTCGATCCTCATCTCAAAGTCCTCAATGCCTTCCCGAAGCACGGCCGCGATCTCGTCAAGAACCTCCTGCAAAATGACGGACCCGTTTGCCCGGCATCGTGGATAGCTGCACTGCAGCCGAGGGAGGCCGACGTCCACACCCTTGTGCCGGTTCTGCTTATACGCCATAGCCTTGCCACACGAGCAGTACATGATTTTTGCGAGCGGGTTCTTCATCTTTTTGTCGACGTGGTTCCGCGGGAGCTTGCCCTTGATCTCGTGGACCTTGTCCCACAGCTCCTGGTCGATTATAGCCGGGTGTAGCCCGTCAAAGATGAGGCAGTCCTCTGCGAGAAGCCTTTGCCTCTTGATCTCCCCGTCCTCCACGCTTAGGGCCTTTTTTCTATGGTTCCACCGCACCTTGCCCAAATAGTGAACGTTGAAGAGTATGTTTGAAATGGTCGTCGGGCTCCAGTCTTTACCTTGTGGCGCTCGGACGTGCTCCCGGTCCAATACGTCGCAGATCCCAGTCGATCCGACCCCGCTGCAGTATAGCTCGAAGATCCGCTGCACGACAGGGGCCTCCTCCGGGTGTGGCTTTAGCGTGCGATATGTTTTGCGGCCGTCCTTGTATGTTGTCTTCGTATATCCGTATGGCGGGATGGTGCCGATATACTGCCCACTTTTAGCAGCCAACAGCTTGCCGTCCTGCAGGATCTTCTTCGTGTACTCCAGGTACTCGTTCCCGCGCATCAGGTCGCGCTCAAACAGTTCGCGGTCTCTGTCGTCGTTTAGGTCGTATGTGTACTGGAGAGTGATCACCAGCGTCTTGGTGTAGCGCAAGATCTCGACAATATGGCCGATCTCCTTCAAGCTGCCGCGGGAAAGTCTGGAGGGCTCCTTGACCAGTACGGCCTTAATGTTCGGAGACTCTACTCTCCGCAAGAGCTCCAGCATCCTGGGGCGGCTGTTCAAAGTCTCACCCGACACAACCTCGCGGAGCCTATTGTCCCCAGGCACGTCGTCATCCACGGATGGCGCTGCGTTCATCCAGTCGTCGAGCATCTGCTCATGCTTGGAGAGCACCTCCTCGACGGAGAGCAGCGGATCGTCCGACCGGGACTTCCTCAAATACATTATAATCTCTTTACCTTTTAGCTTTGGTAGTATATACATAAATTTTCGCCCCTTTGCAATTTTTTCACAAATATGTCACAGCGTGCTCCTTTTCCCCCATTTATACCATGCTATACTATCTAACGATAGAACGAGCGTTCGAGGGAGGATACATCATGCAACGAGAAAACCTTTTACAACAGATCACGGCACGCCTCCAGGCTTGTGCTGACGAGAACCTGCTCGACTTAATTTTGAAGCTACTCATCGAGAGCGAAGTCGAAGGCAGCTATTAACTGCTGCACGCCCCGGTACTGCTTTTCGTTCAACTTCGAGAGCTTCAAAACATCATTATAGAAATCACTGTCCGATCTTAATCTCACGATCAGCTGAGCCAGCTGGTCGTTTTTCTTTTGGTCTGCGGTCCGGTACTTCGGGACGTCGAAGCCCAGCAGCCAGCTCTCGCTGACGTCCAAAGCTCGCGCCATTTTATAGATGGCTTTTTGCTTGGGCTCATACTTACCCGACAGGTAGCTGCTTATGGATCCGCGATCCAGACCTGTCTCACGAACGAGATCTGCCTGCTTCTTCCCGGAAGCGTCCAGAGCCTCCCTCAATCTTTGCGCGATTGATGCTGTTTGTCTATTCATAAAATCACCCCTTTTTTAAGTCTAACCAAATTATACCACATAAATTGAGCAAAATCAACAATTTTTTAAAAATTTTTTATGAAAAATGGAGAAATCTCAAAAAGCCCCTTGACAATTCGTGCGGAAAGGAATATAATGGCAGTGTTGAGAAAACTCAACGAAGTAAAACGAAAGGAGGGGAAGCCGTGGACCATTCATTGTTGAGAGGGTGCATCCGTGCGGTCTTTGGAACCCAGGAGGCCTTTGCCAAAGCTATGCTCATGTCTCCGTGTTCGTTGAGCAAAAAGCTGAACGGCAAGACCGAGTGGACTGCCGACGAGATCCGCAGAGCCTGCGACTTGTTGCACATTCCTATTGAAGAGATCCCGATTTATTTTTTTTGCCCTATGTGTTGAGAAATCTCAACAGCGTGCAGGGCAGACATCTGGAGGAGCACCATGAACATCATCACGATCACCCGCCCTGATCTAAGTACAGAAGAGAAGGAGAGGAGGATGGAGAAGATCAAACAGGCCGCCATGCGGCTGGTCCTGGAGACCGAAAAAGCAAAAGTAAAGAAAAACCGAAATACATAATAGGAGAAAAAAAGATCATGACCAGAAAGAACAGAACGAACCCGACGCTCACCGCAGCCGTGCTCAGCATCGCCATCGCCGCTGCCTACCTGCCGCTGGTGCTAACAGTGAACGCGAAGCCGGAGATCCCCGCAGAGCCCGCCACCATTCAAATGGCCCAGCCGGTTCAAACCGCAAAGGCGTCGGCCCCGGCAAGCACGATCCCCGTAATTATCGAAACCACACCCGCGGAAACCGAAACCCCGGAAACCCAAGAGGCAGAACCGCAGGCGCCCGCGCTTGACCCCTACGAGGTGGAGCTCATCGGCCGCACGATCTGGGGCGAAGCCATGGGCGTGAAGAGCAAGGCCGAACGTGCTGCAGTCGCGTGGTGCATACTCAACCGCGTGGACGCTTGGGGCCAGAGTGTCAAGCGCGTCGTCACCGCGCCGGATCAGTTCCAGGGCTACCGCTACTGGGGCGAGTGCCCGCAGGAGCACATCGACCTGGCGGCTGACGTGATGACCCGCTGGCTGGCAGAGAAGGCCGGAGCTGAGGACGTCGGCCGGACGCTTCCCGCTGACCATCTCTACTTCATGGGCTTCGGGGGCCGGAACCACTTTACAACTGAATTTCTGGGCACGAACTACTGGGGCTGGTCCATGGCCGACCCCTACAAATAATAGGAGGATAGAAACATGAGCAACACCATCACCATTGAACTGTGCGCGGAGGATCGCGCACGCCTGGACCGCCTTGCAGCCGCGCTGGAGGCCAGGAACTGCGACAGCTGCGTCACATCTGCCTTGAAACTTGTGCAGGCGTCACGCGGTCAGGACGAGGTCCAGCAGAGACTTGCCGAGACCTTGGCCAAGGCAGAGACCCCCGCAGCAGCCCCACAGGAGGCCGCAGAGGAAGCAGAAGCCCCGACCCCTACAGCAACCCAACCGGAAGAAGAACAGAGCACAGCGGCTGAGGACGTCGCAGAGGTGCCGGCCGTAACACTGGAGCAGATCCAGCAGAAGGTGGTCCAGCTGGCTGCCGGCTTCGGCGGGTCCAAGAAGGCAGAGGTCCGCAAGATCATCAACGCATACGGCACAAAGGTCTCCGACCTTAAAGACCAGCCGGACAAGTGGACGGAGGTCTGGGGCAAGCTGACTGCGCTGGAAAGTGAGGCATAAGATGGAGCGGAAAAAAGTCGTATATATATCTGGGCCGATCACCGGCGTGGATAAATACTGGGAAGCCTTCGAGCAGGCCGAGGAGGATCTGCTGGGCCTGGGGTATATCCCGCTGAGCCCTGCACACCTTCCGGGCGGCATGAGCTACGAACAGTACGCTCGCATCGACTTCGCCATGATCGACAGCGCCGACGCGGTGCTTTTCTTGACCGGCTTTAGCGAGAGCAGAGGCGCCCAGCTTGAGTACAGATACTGCAAGTATACCGGCAAGCCCACGGTCTACCGCCGTACATTCGAGCACGGCAAGGACGGCTACAGCCCGCGAGAGATAGAGCAGGCCTGGCTCAAGCACGAACTGGAGGAGGTGCTGGGAGAATGACGGAAAAGCTGAATGACCACAGCAGCAGAGCCCACGCCCTGCTGAGCGCATCCAGCGCTGCCCGCTGGCTTGCCTGCCCGCCCTCCGCCGTAGCTGCTGAGGCTTATCCGAACGAGGGCACCGACTACACCCGAGAGGGCACGCTGGCGCATGAAGTGGCAGAGGCAGTATGCAACAACAGCCACCAGCGCTTCAACGCTCTGCTGGAGACCGAAGGCGTCACCGGTGAGATGATCGACTGCGCCAACGGATATGCCGACTACATCCAAGAGCAGACGAAGAGCGACACACCCACGCTCCTGCTGGAGCAGCGGGTGGACTTCTCCCCCTGGGTGCCGGATGGCTTCGGCACAGCTGACTGCATCATCATCCAGGGCACGACCATGGACGTGATCGACTACAAGTACGGCAAGGGCGTGGCCGTGTCCGCCAAGGACAACCCGCAGATGAAGCTCTACGGCCTGGGCGCTCTTAACGACTACGGCTTCGCCTACGAGATCGAGACCGTCCGGCTGCACATCTACCAGCCGCGCATGAACAACGTGAGCGTGGACGAGCTGAGCGTCGGAGAGCTGCTTGCCTGGGCTGAGATGAAGGTCAAGCCCACAGCAGAGAAGGCCGCCAAGGGCAAGGGCGAATACAACCCCGGCGAGCACTGCCGCTTCTGTCCTCACGCTGGCCGCTGCCGCACGCTGACAAAGACCTGCACCGAGTACGTGGAGACGCACGGCATGAAGGCCTCAGTGGAGTGCCTTGCCCCCTGGGAGGTCGCAGAAGTGCTCCGCATGGAGCCGCTGGTGTCCCTCTGGCTGAAACGTGTCAAGGATCAAGCGCTCACCACACTGCTGAACGGCGGAGACGTGCCCGGCTACAAGGTCGTCGCCGGCAGAGGCACAAGATCGTGGACGGACGAGATGGCCGTGGACAAAGTACTGGGCGACTATGGCTACGACATGCAAGAGTACACCAAGACCGAGCTGCTGAGCCCGGCAGCAATGGAGAAGGCCATCGGCAAGAAGAAGGTGGCCGAGCTCCTGGAAGGGCTGATCGACACAAAGACCGGAGCGCCGACTGTGGCACCGGAAACCGACCGCCGACCCGTCTATGACGCCTCGGCAGACTTCACCAAATTGGATTAAAAAAACTTGAATAAAAAGGAGACAATACCATGAGTAAAAAAGTAATGCTTCGCAACGTCCGCCTCTCTTATGAGCACATCTTCACCCCTTCTGCTTTTGACGACAGCCAGGAGGCAAAGTACAGCGCCACGTTCATCATCCCGAAGGATCACCCCGATCTGCCCACCCTCAAGCGTGCCATGTTTGAAGCAGGCCAGGAGACATTCCCCTCCGACTTCACACCCGGCAGCTGGCCCCGTGGCTACACATGCTCCCTCAAAGACGCAGACAAGGACACCGACAGCAACGGCGAGCTGCTTGCCGATAAGCAACCCGCATACAAGGGCTGCTACATCATCGAGGCCAACAGCACCCGCCGCCCGCTGGTCATCGACCGCAAGAAGGCCGCAGTCACCGAGGCAGACGACATCATCTACTCCGGCTGCTATGTCAACGCGAGCCTGGCCGCTGCCGGCTACACCTTCGGCAAGGTCAAGAAGGGCGTCAAGTGCTACCTGAACGGCGTGCAGTTCGTCAAGGACGGCGATCGCTTCGGTGCCGACGCTTCTGCAGACTTCGACGCGCTGGATGGTGACGAGGATGACTTCCTCGAATAAGCGTCGCCGCCTCTTTGTCGATATTGAGACCTACAGCAGCACAGACATCAAGGCCGGGGCCTTCAAATACATGGAGGCGCCCGACTTCGACATCCTCTTGATCGCCTACGCTTGGAACGACGGCCCGGTGCGCGTCATCGACATGTTGAAGGCCGACTACTACGACAACCCGGTTGACTTCGACGAGGCACAGTATGCTGAGCTACAGGACGTCCTGGCCGGCCTGCTGGACCCGGACACTATCAAGGTGGCCCACAATGCTGCTTTTGAGCGCGGCGCCTTTGCACGCTATCTGGGGCAGGACATGCCCCCGGAAGAGTGGGAGGACACGATGATCCTGGCCGCCATGAACGGCCTGCCCATGAGCCTGGACGACGTCGGAGCAGCACTGCAGCTGCGGGACCAAAAGATCAAAGAGGGCACGCTCCTGATCAATTATTTTTGCAAGCCCTGCAAGCCTACCATCGCCAACGGCGGCCGGACGCGCAACTACCCGAAGCACGCCCCCGACAAGTGGGAACGCTTCGCGGAGTATTGCCGCAGAGACGTGGAGGTCTGCCAGGCAATCTACCAGAAGCTCCACAGCTTCCCGGTCCCGGAATGGGAGCGGAAGGTCTGGGCCCTGGACGCCCGGATCAACGAGCGCGGCGTGCTGCTCGATCCAGAGCTGGTGGACGCTGCCATCGCCGTGGACGAGGCCTTCCGTGAGGAGCACACCGCCGAGCTGCGCAAGCTCACCGGGCTGGACAACCCCAACAGCGTGGCACAGCTCAAAGAGTGGCTGGAGGGCGTCGGCGTGTTCGCGGACAGCTTGAACAAGGCAACAGTGTCCGAGCTTCGCACCTCCGTCCCGGATCCGACCACGCGCCGTGTGCTGGAGCTCCGGCAGCTGCTCGGCAAGACCAGCACAAAGAAGTACGAAGCCATGGCCAACACAGCCGGCAAGGACCACCGCGTCCGCGGGCTGCTGCAATACTACGGCGCAGGCCGGACGGGCCGCTGGGCTGGTCGCCTGGTGCAGGTCCAAAACCTGCCGCAGAACCACCTCGACCAGATCGACCAGGTGCGCGAGATCGTGCGCCATCGAGACCTGGAGACGCTGGAGATGCTCTTCGACAACGTGCCGGACGTGCTCAGCCAGCTGATCCGCACGGCGTTCGTCGCCAAGCCCGGCCACACCTTCCTGGTCTCCGACTACGCAGCCATCGAGGCCCGCGTGATCGCGTACCTGGCCGGAGAGAAGTGGCGCATGGACGTGTTCGCCCAGGGCGGCGACATCTACTGCAGCTCGGCCTCCCAAATGTTCAAGGTCCCGGTCGTCAAGCATGGCGTCAACGGCCACTTGAGACAGAAGGGCAAGATCGCAGAGCTGGCCTGCGGCTACGGCGGAGGCGTGTCTGCTTTGAAGGCCTTCGGCGCTGACAAGATGGGACTGACCGAAGAGGAGATGCAGCAGATCGTCACACAGTGGCGGCAAGCCTCCCCGACCATCCCGCGCTTCTGGAGGGACACAGAGAACGCAGCCCGGCGAGCACTTGAAAACCCCGGGCGGACGTTCACGCTGCCCTGTGGGGTCAAGTACATGAAAGACGCCGACGCCCTGCGCTGCCGACTGCCCAGCGGTCGCGTGCTGTCCTACTGGGGAGCACGGCTTGACAACGATGGCCACATATGCTTCATGGGCCAAAACCAGACGACGCGCAAATGGGAAAAGACGGAGACCTGGGGCGGCAAGCTGGTGGAGAACATCGTGCAAGCCTACGCCCGGGACTGTCTGGCCGTGGCTCTGCTGAGGCTCGACGAGGCCGGCTATGGCATCACCTTCCACGTGCATGACGAGATCATCGCAGAGGCACCGGAAGGCAGCCGCTGGGAGGACATGGCCGAGATCATGGGCCGCCCGATCGACTGGGCACCGGGACTGCTGCTCCGCGGCGACGGCTATGAAACAAAATTCTATATGAAGGATTGAACATCATGAACAATTATAAACTTGGCAGCTTATTCGATGGCTCGGGTGGCTTCCCTCTGGCCGGTGCCCTCTGCGGCATCGAGCCTGTGTGGGCTTCGGAGGTGGAACCCTACCCGATAGCCGTCACGAGGTCACGCTTCCCTATGATGAAGCACCTCGGAGACATCAGCAAGGTCAACGGAGCTGAGATCGAACCGGTGGACATCATCACCTTCGGCAGCCCTTGCCAGGATCTATCCGTGGCAGGCAAACAAACAGGCATAAAACACACCGCAAACGGCGACGAGGAAACCACACGCAGCGGTCTCTTCATGGAAGCCGTGAGAATAATCAAAGAAATGAGGAGAGCCACAAATGGACAATACCCACGCTTTGCAATCTGGGAGAACGTGCCCGGAGCCTTTAGCAGCAACAAGGGCGAAGACTTCCGCATCGTCTGCGAGGAGCTCATCAAAATCGTCGAGCCGTCAGCCTTTATGCCTCCGGTTCCGAAGAACGGATGGAACTACGCCGACAGCTACATCGGAGACGGATGGAGCCTTGCTTACAGAGTTTTTGACGCTCAATACTGGGGAGTCCCCCAGCGTCGCCGTCGCATCCACCTTGTCGCAGATTTTAGAGGCGAATGCGCCCGAGAAGTACTATTTGAGCGCGAAGGCCTGCGAGGGTATTTTGCGCAGGGCAGAACGCCGTGGCAAACAACTCCCACCGATGCTCAAGGAAGCACTGGAGCAGATGATCGAGAGGGAGAAGGGCTCGGAGGAGACCGAGGACGACGACTGGATGCTGTAGGCGCGGATCTGTTTAATGCCTCGCTGTCAGGAGACAGGGCAGCCACACTTGATACGCATTGCGGACTGCCAAACGGACCAGCTGGCGTAGTTTACAGCTTTGACAGCCTTGCGTCTAACAGTATGAAGTCAAGCAACCCCCACAGCGGCTGCCGCGAAGTGGAGGTGGCCAAGACGCTCGACACCACAGACCCGAACCCCAGCAAAAATCAGGGAGGGATCGCGATCGTTCAGCCTGTTTTTTGCGAGGCTTACCAGCACCACGGCTGGCGTGAAAGCGAAAAAGCTGGAACACTGACAGCAGCTCAAAACGACCATGTGCGCGGTGATACTCCGTTAATATGTGAGACTGTGTACTGCCTGCAAGGCAACGGCATCGACAGAGCCGACACGGCAGGCTGTAATGGTAAAGGCGTAAAAGAGGACATCAGCTACACGCTGAACACCATAGACAGACCTGCTGTAGCTTTTCTTGCAAGCGGTGAGGAAACAGTGGACACGCTCTGTGCGGGCTCTGCTATGCGACAGTTTTCGGGCAACCAAGAAATTATGAAAGGTTCTTTTCACGTTATCGAACCACACCCTCGGCACTACATCGTCCGCCGCCTCACTCCGACCGAGTGCGCAAGACTCCAGGGCTTTGCTGACTGGTGGGGCGTCGTCGAGCAGAAGGACACCCTCACCGAGGAGGAGTTCCGCTTCTGGCTTGAAGTCCGCAACACCCACGCACGTATCAACGGCAAGAAGGTGCAGGAATACACCGAGCGCCAGATGCTGACCTGGTACAACAAACTATACACCGACAGCGCCGAGTATAAGATGTGGGGCAACGGCATCTCCCTCCCGACCGCTTTGTACGTGCTGCAGGGTGTGGCTGAGGCACTGAACACCGAGGAGGAGGACGCATGGATGCTATAAAACACGACAAAGCCCTGGAGATCGCAACGGGCAACAGCCGAAAGACTAAGACCTGGAAGAACAAGACCATCCAGTGGTCCGAGCTCCTGGATCGCCTGGCCAAAGAGACGCGCACGCCGGAGACTGTGGCAGAGTTCAAAGCCATGGGCAGAAACCAGCAGAGCGACATCAAGGACGTGGGCGGCTTCGTCGGAGGCTACTGTAACAACGGCAGCCGCTCCGACATCCGCTTCCGCTCCATCCTCTGTCTGGACGCTGACTTCGCGGACGGCGAGCTCTGGCCCGACTGGGAGCTGCTATACGGCAGAGCCGCGGCGGTCTACTCTACGCACAAACACACACCGGAGAAGCCCCGCCTCCGTCTGGTCGTCCCACTGTCCAGAAACGTGGACCCGGACGAATACCAGGCCATCGGCCGCAGAGTGGCGGGCACGCTGGGCATGGACAAGTTCGACGACACCAGCTACCAGCCGCAGCGCATGATGTACTGGCCGAGCGTCAGCCAGGACGGCGAGTACTTCTTCCGATACACCGACGCCCCGCTGCTGGACCCCGACGAAGTGCTGGCGACATATCACGACTGGCACGACGTGTCAGCCTGGCCGACAAGCAGCAGGGAAGCTGCAGCCCCTACAAAGAAGGCCAACAAGATGGCGGACCCCTTGGAGAAGGGCGGCCTGGTCGGCGCCTTCTGCCGGGCATACTTCCCAATACAAGAAGCCATGGAGGCCTTCGTACCTGCCTACCAGCCCTGCGACGAGCCCAACCGCTACACCTACACGGAAGGCAGCACGGCCGCCGGCGTCGTAGTATATGAGGACGGCAAGTTCTCCTACAGCTTCCACGGCACCGACCCGGCAAGCGGGCAGACTGTCAACGCCTGGGACCTGGTACGTCTGCACATGTTCCACGACCTGGACGCCGACTGCGCCCCGGACGTACCGGCCAGCAGCCGCCCAAGCTACAAGGCGATGACAGAGCTGGCGGTGAAGGATAAACGCACGGCCGCCCAGATCGTCGCAGACAGATCCGCAGAGGCCCTGGCAGACTTTGACGAGGTGGTGGAGAAAGCCGCCCCCGAGGTCGAGAACTGGCGCGAGAAGCTAAAGATCACCGACAAGGGCGGGATCGCCCAGACCATCGAGAACGCGGTCATCATACTGAGACACGATCCGAAGCTGGCCGGCTGCCTGGCCCTCAACGAGATGGAGCACAACATCGTGGCCCGGAAGGACCTGCCCTGGCGGAAGGTCAAAGGCATCAGCCAATGGGTGGACGCCGACGACGCTGCGCTGCGCTTCTACCTGGAGAGGGTCTATGGCATCAACAGCAAGGACCGCATCTTCGACGCTGTCAACGTCGTGGCGGCTGAGAACAAATACCACCCCGTCCGTGACTACCTCGACAGCTGCACCTGGGACGGCGTGCCCAGAGTGGAGACGCTGCTGGTGGACTACCTGGGCGCGGAGGACTGCCCCTACACCAGAGCCGTGACACGCAAGGCACTGGTGGCCGCTGTGGCCCGGATATACCGGCCCGGCTGCAAGTTCGACTACATGCTGACCATCCGCGGCCAGCAAGGCCTGGGCAAGTCGGCCCTGATCGCCAAGCTGGGAGGCAAGTGGTTCAGCGACAGCTTCACCACGCTGCAAGGCAAGGACGCATACGAGCAGGTGCAGGGCGTCTGGATCATGGAGGTCGGAGAGCTTGCCGGGATGAGGAAGGCAGAGGCGGAGACCATCAAGCTATACATCAGCAAACAGGTCGACCGCTTCCGCCCCGCATACGGCCGACGCCTCCAAGAGTTCCCGCGCCAGTGCATCTTCATCGGTACGACCAACGAGACACAATTCCTGCGAGACACGACCGGAAACCGCCGCTTCTGGGTGGTGGACACCCCGAACGAAGCCGCCAAGGATATGTGGGAGGAGCTCACCCCGGAAACGGTCAAGCAGGTCTGGGCCGAAGCGGTGGAGCTCTACAAGGCCGGCGAGGATCTGTACCTGCCCAGAAAGCTGGAGGCTGTCGCCAGAGAGGTCCAGGAGGCCTACGAGGAGGAGAACCCCCGCGCCGGCATCATCGTGGACTACCTCGACCGCAGGCTGCCTGCTGGCTGGGAAAGCATGGACCTGTACGCCCGCCGATCCTTCCTGGAGGGAGAAGCGGAAGGCGTGATCGAGAGGCAGACCGTCTGCATCATGGAGATCTGGGCGGAGGCGCTGAACGGAAACCCCGACAAGCTGGACCGCTACGCCATCAAGGAGATCCGCGACATCATGGCCGGGCTGCCTGACTGGGGACGCCAGAAGAACAAGCTCACAACCATCCGCCCCTACGGGCGCCAGAGATACTACGAGAGGAGAACAGAAACATGAGACGAGGTGAAATCTACCTCATAAGACACAGAGGCAGCATAGGGCACGAGATCGCAAAGGCTCGCCCCGGTGTCATCGTGAGCAACAACATCCTGACCAACACCAGCGACGTGGTCGAGGTGGTGTACCTCACCACAAAGCCCAAGAAGGACATGCCGACGCACGCGCTCATCAACGCGACCGGCATGCCGTCCACGGCACTGTGTGAGCAGATCGACAGCGTGGCCACGGAGCTGGTCGGCAGCTACTGCGGCACCTGCTCGAAGGAGGAGATGGAGGACATCGACAGAGCGCTGCTGGCGTCTCTGGGGATCACAGACCCCAGAGAAAAAGCCACGACGGCTGAGGACCAGAAAAAGGCCGTGGCGAACGACCCCGTCAACCACCCCAGCCACTACACCGACGGCAAGATCGAGACCATCGAGTTCATCGAGGACAAGGGCCTGAACTACCACCTTGGCAACGCGGTCAAGTACATCAGCCGCGCAGGCAAGAAGGACCCCTCCAAGACCGAGGAGGACCTGAACAAGGCGGTCTGGTACCTGACCAGAGAGATCGCACGCCTGGAAGGGGCGGCAAGCCGATGACCCAGCTGGAGAAGGACATCGAGCGGAAGCTCCGGCAGCTCGTCGAGAGACACGGCGGACGCTGCCTCAAGTGGGTGTGCCCCGGCTGGTCCGGCGTGCCTGACCGGATCATCCTGCTGCCCCGTGGCCGTGTGATCTTCGTCGAGACCAAACGGCCAAAGGGCGGCAGGTACAGCGCCTTGCAGGACAAGTGGCGCGACTGGCTCACCGAGCTGGGCTTCCCGTACTACCGCATCAAAGACGCCGAGCTGCTTGCCACATTCGAGCTGGTGCTGCTCGACGAGCTGGGGAGGGAGGTGAAGCTGTGACCGCCTTCACACCCTACCCGCACCAACGCGCCGGGATCGACTGGATCACCGAGCGACCCGCATGCGCACTTCTCTGGGGCATGGGCACCGGCAAGACGGTCACGACCCTGACCGCCATCGACCGGCTGCTCTTCGACCTCCTGGAAGAAGGCCCGGTGCTGGTGATCGCCCCCAAGCGCGTGGCGGAGAACACCTGGAGCAAAGAGACAGAAAAGTGGGAACACCTGCAGCACCTCCGGGTCTCCAAGATCATGGGCACGGCACAGCAGAGGGCCGCAGCGCTGAAAGCTCGCGCCGACATCTACGTGATAAACCGCGAGAACGTGGTCTGGCTGGTCGACTTCCTGGGAGGCCGCTGGCCGTTCCCCATCGTCGTGATCGACGAGCTGTCGAGCTTCAAGAGCGCGCAGGCGAAACGCTGGAAGGCGCTGCGACGTGTCCGCGGACGGATCCGACGGCTGATCGGCCTGACCGGTACACCGAGGCCCAACGGCCTGGAGGATCTGTGGCCCGAGGTCTACCTGCTGGACCAGGGCGCTCGCCTGGGTCGAACGCTGGGCGCCTTCCGGGCGCACTACCTGGTGCCCGAGAAGATGAACGGCCACATCGTCTACAGCTACCGCCCCCGAGCGGGCGCGGAGGCCGAGGCCTACGACCGCCTGGGCGACATCTGCATGAGCATCCGCAAGGACGACGTGCTGGACCTTCCCGGGCAGATATACGAGGACATCGAGCTGACGGCCCCGCCCTCTCTCTTGAAGAAGTACAAGCAATTCGAGCGCGACAAGGTGCTGGAGTGCCTGGACGCAGACGGGGAGATCGTGGCAGGCTCAGCTGCGGCGCTGACCAATAAGCTGCTGCAGTTCGCAAACGGTGCCGTCTACGACATGGACGGCGGAGTCCACGAGCTGCACACCATCAAGCTGGACGCCCTGGAGGAGCTGCTGGAGGAGGCCGGAGGCGACAACGTGCTGGTGCTGTACGCCTACAAGCACGACCGCGACCGGATCCGAAAGCGGATCACCTGCCGGGAGCTTGACAAGCCGGAGGACATCGACGCATGGAACCGCGGAGAGATCCCGGTCGCCATAGCACACCCCGCAAGCATCGGCCACGGCCTGAACCTGCAGGACGGCGGCCACATCATCGTGTGGTACGGGCTGACCTGGTCGCTGGAGCTTTACCAGCAGGCCAACGAACGCCTGAACCGCCCCGGGCAGCAGCATGTCTGCCGGGTGTACCACCTGATCCTGAAAGGCACCCACGACGAGAGGGTGCTGCAAGCCCTGAAAAATAAAGACGAAGGACAGGCCGCCGCCCTTGAGGCGCTACGGCTGGAGGTATTGAAAGAATGAACAACATCAAATTAAAGACTTGCCCTTTTTGCGGTGGGTCTGCTGCTATCCTAAGATCACAGGGCACGTGGGAGCGCGCGCCGAAGTTCTTCGTGGCCTGTATGAAGTGCGGGGCGGAGACGCCAAGGACCAGCAGGTGCAGAAGTGACGCCGCACACAAGTGGAACACACGGGCGGGAAAAAGCGACGACTGTGAGCGCTGTGACTACCGGAACGAGTTCGAGCGCCTGATAGCCCTCAAGAACTGCAACGACTGTAAGTACAGCGAGGACAACAGGTGCGGGTGCAGCCCAAGGCCCGGGGAGACTGTCCGTATCAACTGCTTCCTATGGGACGCAAAGGAGGAGAAACCATGAAAATCATCAAAATTGACCTACCGAGCGAGCTGGAGATGGTCGAGATCCACATCTTCGCAGACGAGCACATCGGTGATGAGCACTGCGACATGAAGCGCCTGATCGAGCGCATCGACTACGTCAAGAACACGCCGAACGCCTACTGCATCCTGAACGGAGACCTGCTGGACAACGCCACAAAGACCAGCATCGGGGACAGCTACGCCCAGACGATCAACCCCATGGGGCAGCTGGAGAGAGCTGTCGAGCTCTTCGGCCCGATCAGTGGCAAGGTCCTCTGCATCACCCACGGAAACCACGAGGCCAGGACCTACCGGAAAGAGGGCATCAACCTCTCCTCCCTGATCGCGACGCAGCTCGGGCTGCAGGATCGGTACACGCCGACCTCGGCCGTCATCTTCCTGCGCGTCGGGAAGGGATCGCAGCACACGCATGGCCGGCCGATCAGGTACACCATATACACGCTGCACGGAAGTGGTGGAGGACGCAAGGAAGGCGCCAAGGCCATCCGCCTCGCAGACATGGCCTCGATCATCGACACGGACATCTACATCCACAGCCACACGCATCTGCCCATGGTCATGCGCCAGGCCTTCCACCGGATCGACGTCGTCAACAGCACGGTGGCGCGGGTGGACAAGCTCTTCGTCAATACCGCGGCCAACCTGGACTACGGCGGCTACGGCGAGGCGGGAGAGTTCAAGCCCTCCAGCAAGGAGACCCCGGTGATCTACCTGGACGGCAAGAGGAAAGCCTTCAAAGCGAAGCTATAAAGGAGGAGCCAAGAAAGTGACAGAACGAGAGCAGATACGGATCGACATCAAAAGGAAGCTAAACAGCTACCGAGAGCTGAGCGCAGAGCACCAGCAGCTTGCCGACGAGCTGGCAAGGATGGAGACCCTCCTGGGCGCCCCCGCGATCCCGAACATGGACGGCATGCCCAAGGGCACGACCGTCAGCAACCCGGTGGAGCGCTGGGCCTTGAAGCACCTGGAGCTGCAGCAGCGATACTGGGACCAGATCGACGACCTGGTCGCCGGCCAGGCCGAGATCGAGAGCCTGATCGAGACGCTGGAGCCCACAGAGCGCAGGCTCGCCCGCTTCCGATACATCGACGGGCTGACCTGGGAGAACGTCTGCGACAGAATGTGCTACAGCTGGCGGCAGACGCACCGCATCCACGGCCGGATGCTTGACAAGCTGGTGGCCGCTGAGATGGAAAAGCAGCTGCGATCCTAAACAAGAAAAAGCCCCGGAGCCGCTAAGCTCTGGGGCTTCTTTTATTATGGGTCACATCTTCCGCATGGTTCATATCCCTGCGCGATCAATTCCTCCCGGGTGCCGGTGAAGTATCCCTTGTTTTTCTCGCTCATCTGCTTCACGCTTGAGCATGACGGGTAGTGGAATTTTTTGGAGCTGGTGTTCAGCACATAGTCTTGCCCGGCTGCCGGCTGGTCCTGTGTCGTTTCCGCGGGCTTCGTTTCCGGCGGCTGTGTCTCTACTGTCGGCGCGGCAAGGGTGTCTGCGTTCGCGTTCTTCTCCACTGTGATCGTCACGTTTGTGCCGTCGCTGGTGCAGTATATGTCGCCCTGCATATCGGTGCGATACACTCGGACGTCGGCATCGCGCAAGCGGCTCAGCGCATCATCTGTGGGGTGCCCGTAGCTGTTGCCGGATCCGACCGAAATGATGGCGTACTTCGGCATGATCTCACGCAAGAAGGGGTACGTGGTAGAGTTAGCGCTGCCGTGGTGTCCTACTTTGAGGACAGTGGCCGAGAGGTCGGCGCCGGAGTTCAGGATCGTCTGCTCTGCATCGCGTTCAGCGTCTCCGGTGAAGAGGAACTTCGTGCTGCCGTATGTGATCATCAGCACGATGGAGCTGTCGTTCACGTCTGTGGTGCTGTTGACGCCCAGGATCTTCACAGAAGCGCTGCCGAGCTGGTACGTGCTGCCAACGCGCGGCACTGTAAGACCTCCGCCTTTAGCTGTTGCGGTCTTCTTGAAATCGTTGAAGGCATCGCTTTCGTGTGCGGTGACCGGGCACAGCGTGAGATCGGCCGTCGTATAGCTGTAGGCGCCGGGGAGACCACCAACGTGATCCTCGTGTGCGTGGGTGCCTACCACTAAATCCAGCCTCGGGACCTTGGCGTTCTTCAAGACTGTGTAGATCACGCTGGAGTCTGCCTTGTTTCCGCCGTCGATCAGCATATAGTGTCCATCACATTCTACCAGGGCAGCGTCCGCCTGGCCGACGTCGATGAAGTGGATCGAGAACGTGGAGGGCTCAGCTGCCGGCGGCTCGGTCGTGACTGCTTCTGTAGTGGTGGGTGTCTCTGTAGTGGTGGGGGCCTCTGTAGTGGTGGGGGCTTCCGTAGTAGTGGGGGCTTCCGTAGTGGTAGGCGCTGTGGCTATCTCGGGGGCAGTGGTGTGTGCCTCTGTATCGGTGGAATAGGCCGCGCCCGGATCCGCAGAAGCACAACCGGCAAGCAGGGACAAGCCCAGGCAGAAGATCAACAATAATGTGGAAAATCTTTTCATGCTTTGGCCCTCCGTCACATGCTGCTGTCGCGCTTATTATAATAATTATGTAGCGCGATGATCTCTTCCTTGTGGGACAGCTTGAGCCGGAGCAGCTCGTTCTCAGCGGTGAGCGCGGCGACCTGGCTTTTCAGGGCGGCGTTCTCGGCATTGAGGAGGTCACGCTCGGCGGCGATGCGATCCAGGTCTGCCTTTGCCTCGTCAATGTTCTCCTGCAAGGTCACGAGGTCGTGGTCACCTACGACCACCTTCGTGTCGGCAAGAATATCGTCAAGAGATCCGCCGAGCACAGTGACGATCCGGTGCAGCGTGTCCACATAGGGGTTGTCCGTGTCACCCGCAAAGATACGCGTGACAGTTCTCTCCGGCAAATTTGTCTTCTCGGAGATCTGCTTCACGGACATGCCTGTCTTCTTTTTCAGTTCCTTCAAATTATCGAGCCACATGGTTGTCCTCCTCTGTGCAAAGTTTGTCTCCCAAAGTAGTCAAACTTGGGTATTGATTTTTGTGCGCTTTTCATGTATCATATAGACACGTGAAAAACTGACTAATTATACCACATCTTTTTGCATTTGTCAAGAAAGGATAACAAAAATGAACGACGACGCACCCGCCCTGATCGAGATGATCAAGCAAGCACTTGAAAACTGCGCAGACGTGGATCTCCTGGATCTCGTCTATAAATTGCTATTGAGCGAGGTGCCGCAGGAATAGAAAAAGAGCCCCCGAGGTGTAACAACTCTGCGCCGTGTCGTTACACTTCGGGGGCTTTTGGGGCCTCCCTTGTATCACCTCTTTCCGCTTTAGTTCGTTAAAGTCGTTACACTTGTTACACTTTTTTGAAGTGTTGTTACACCCCGGAAGCCCTGAAAAATAAGGCTTTTTTCCTCTACTGTAACAACTGTAACAACTGTAACAATAAAATAAAAGATTAGTATAATAAGGGCATATATATGTATATT
>UZAT01174208.1_pt1 | contig 39410 bp, 34 predicted proteins | sample 2160861 | NCBI WGS metagenome assembly UZAT01 (sample SAMEA5138306, study PRJEB28736) | viral metagenome | reverse complement strand
GACACCACCATAATATCGCCTTTACTTTCATTTGTCAACAATTATTTTTTACTTTTCTAAAAAATAATTGATTTTTGGGAAACAATGGTGTATTATTAAGACATGGTCCACAGGAGGTGAAAAATATGGAAATAGGACAAAAGATTAAACAGGCAAGAATTGCCAAAGGATTGACCCAAGAAGAATTGGGCAATATGATAGGTCTTCAAAAGTCGGCTATCGCCAAATATGAAAACGGCAGAGTAGTGAACATAAAAAGAAGCACCCTGCAAAAGCTGGCACAAGCGTTAGACCTTCGGGGTTCCGACCTCATCATTGAGGCTGATCCGAAAGAAGCTGCCGACCTTCATGCAAAAGTGCTTCTTGATGTGGAATTGATGAATTCAATAGAAAAGTATTACACCCTTACTGCTGAGAAGCAGAAGATGATTCGAGACTTAATTGACAACCTCTAAACCGAATAATTTTACGGAGAGATGACAAAGATACTCAATTTGATTTGCTGTTAGTTTTTTCAGGACTTCAATTTGATTTGCTGTTAGTTTGTCTAGTAATGCGATCTCTTTTTCTTTACAATCTTTCATACAATGCACCCCTTTGTAAACGCAAACATTTGTTCTAAAATCAGTATAGGCGAAATATTTAGAATAGTCAATAGAAATCTGTCGAATTATGTCCGATTAAATGGACTGGAAAAAACTGTTTTGAAAAGTGTGGGGATGTCCGAACCGCCAAGTTGTCCACCCCCACACCCGGAGTGATAGGCCATTGCTGACCTGGTATTAGCCTATCATTTCACCGAATGATTATCAATACGCACATCTGATAATTTCAATATCATATCAGATACGCTTGTCATCATATCAGATACATTTGTAATCATATCGGATAACATTACTATCACATAAGATGAAATGAGAGGTTTTTACTATGCCTTTTTCCCCTGAGACCTTGGAAGAGAAGCCCTATAATATTTGCATAAGTTGTTCACGCATCGGACAGAGCTGTGACGGTCCCAATTTCCTGGCCATGTCTGTGGAGCGGTGGTGTGAATGGTGCCGCCTTCGCAGAGACTACTTAGGTTGGAGGAATTCCACAATCGCTGAAAAATCCGGCGTTTCCAAAATTTCCGTTGACCGGATTATGGCTGGTGATGTGAAAGACCTGCGGATTACCACCATGCAGGCCGTAACGAAGGCGTTGGTAAACGGAACATGGGGCCAGTCCCCCTGTGTCTTGGTTACCGAGACCGAGAAGGAAATCTATGTAGATAATCCTGTCATCATCGCTCAATGCCAGCACCTGCAAGACAAAATGGATAAGCTCTCCGAAGAATACAAAGCAGAGGTGGTTGCCATCCGTGAGGAAGCACAGAAGAAGATAGACTTCCTCCGAGACCAGATCGTCATTAAGGATAAGCAAATCGAATGGATGCACTCGCTGATCCAGCATAAAGATCAAATATAGATTGAGAGGGTTTCCTATGAAAATTATATCTTGGTTTTTGACATTCGCTTTTGCCGCAGCCGTGAACACCATTCTCAATGACTTTGGTGTTGCTTATTCTCTGGCGGTCTTGATTTCCTCAGGCAATAAAGACCAGATTGCGTTGTTTGCAGGACTCTTTGCCGGAATCATAGCTGTGGCCTGCTACGGATTTGCCTTTTTCTTTGGGAAGAAGATCAGCAAGCGCATTGATCAAATTCGGTTTCAGAAAGCTGCAATGAAATCCGGCTTGTCTGAATTTGATTATGCAAAAAGTATTACACCGGAGAAAGTCCTTGCATTCTGTGAGCGACACATTAACGATCCTGTTCATGTTGTTACGGACAAACTGAACCAGTTACCAGAATACAAGATCACCTCTCGTCCATGTGCGGATGCTCTCATAGAAGGATACACAAAACTAATGGAGCAGAAAAAGGGGGAATCAGATATCTTTGATGACCCAAACATTCGTGTAAATTGGCGAGACCAGTAAATTTACTATAAACCACTTGAAAGGAGCTGAGTTATGCTCTGTAAAAAATGCAAACAAGAAATACCGGAAGAGTCTAAGTTCTGTAACCATTGCGGAGCCAAGCAGGTCCGTGAGCGATCAGCTAAGAAGCGAGGCAATGGTCAAGGTACCGTGTATAAAGACAGTAACGGCAAGTGGATTGCCGAGTACACCATCGGATGGGATGAGGTAGACGGCACTCTCAGCCGGAAGAAGCGAAAGAAAAGAGGCTTCGCCACAAAGAACGAAGCCATCGCCTATATACCAAACCTGAAGCAGGATCTGCCCCAGCAGGATATGAATGTGAAGTTCAAAGACCTCTATAAGAAGTGGATGGATCGCCACCAAGAGAAAGTCGGACAGTCCACAATAAACTGCTACAAGTCAGCCTACAAGTATTTCTCGACTCTGTACTATGTGGAGGTAGCCAAGATCCGCACCGAGCATTTGCAGAAGTGCATCGATGAATGCCCACATGGAAAGCGTACCAGGGAGAATATGAAGGCACTTGGTACATCCCTATGGAGATATGCCATGGAGCATGACATCGTGGACAGAAACTATGCTGAGTACCTCTACATCCAGAAGGAAGAGACCGCCGAGAAGATTGCCTTCTCCAAAGAGCAGCTCGACCTGATGTGGGCGAATGTCGAAAAGTATCCAAATCTCAAGTATGTCCTCGTCCTATGCTATACTGGTATGAGACTCAGCGAGATGCTCGGAGCCTTGACAGAAAACTACAGCATGGAAGGTGGATACTTCATCACAGGCATTAAGACAGATGCCGGTAAGAACAGAGTCATCACAATCTCACCGAAGATCAGGCCGTTCTTTGAGGACTTCGGCAAAGGCAAGCACCTATTCACCGAACTGTCAGCCAAGAAATTTAGAAACGAAATCTATTATCCGGCACTTCAAGAATTGGATCTCGACCCTCTCAAAGAGGATGGAACGCATATCAACACACCGCACATCTGTAGGCATACATTTGCTACCCTTATGAAGAATGTGGATGCTCCTGCTACAGATAAGCAGAAGCTGATAGGTCATAGTAAGTTCGAAATGACCGCCCATTATACCCATACTGACCTCGGCTCATTGAGGAAAATCACAGATAATCTCTAATTATCATTAGGTTTCTGTGACCACCAAATGACCACCAAAACACGAAAAAACCTTAGAGCCACAAGGGTTTTTTCTTGTATGGCATTCAAGAGGTCACCGGTTCGATCCCGGTTATCTCCACCAAAAAGTTCCGAAAAGCCAGTAAAATCAAGGCTTCTCGGAACTTTTCTTTATAAATTATTTTCTAAAATTTTGAGAAATTTTGTTCTGTGACCACCACTATGACCCCCAACATAAAAAAGAAGGAGCATCCGCTTTGGATGCTCCTTCTTTTTTGTAATCATTCTTTGTGTTGTCGGATCTTATCCCATGCAGACTTAAACTTATCAAATCCAAACATAGCTGCATAGCCAACAAAAATGCCCAACACCACGGCACCGACTGCATAATACCACATGACGGTAATTTCCAGAACCGTACATAGGATGTACAGAGACAAAACCGTAACGATCAGTGCGACAATTACGGCAACGATGTTCGTGGGGATCTTGGGGAGCAACCCCTTGATGACTTCCACGATGATGTTGGTCACGAAGACCAGCACCGCCATGACGGTCAGCAGAATGCTGCCGTACTCGAACAGATTGCTGATGATCAAATTGATATCCATAGTTGTTTCCTCCTTAATTGATATCCCACTCTTGCATTTCTGCATAGATATGGTCAATGAACGAATTGCCTTTTAGGGCTTTGTATGCCTTGTAGCACTGCTCCAAATTGCGGAACTCGTATTCCTTAAGCTGCTTGTCATCCTTGTGCCGATAATATATCCGCACGATCTCAGACCGCAACAGACATCGCTGACCCTCACGAATTTGCTCGGTTCCCATAAGCCGTTCTCGTACCGGCTTAATGAGCAGTGCTGCAAATGTAGCGATCTGGCAGATATCACCTGCATGATCCGCTATGATCTGTAGCATCTCCATTGGTGTCACACCCCCAGCAGCTTTGCCCATGTCTTGTGGCCAACGGAGCCGTCCACCTCAAGACCGTTTGCCTTCTGGAAGGCACGAACAGCTTTGTCGGTTGCAGTGCCGAAGCTGCCGTCCACACCATAGGTCTTGCCGTTGTTTTCCATCTTGTAGCCATAGCCGATAAGCAAAGCCTGAAGAGCTTTGACTTGTTCGCCCTTTTCGCCCTTCTTCAAAACAGATACCTTCACTTCAACCATTCCCTTCTGGTCAGTATTTTCTGTGCCGTAATGCTCGGCAATCACCGCCGCCTCTGCTTTCGCCAGCTTGTCCAGGTTGGCTTCGTCAAGCAGCCACTGGGTGGCTTTGGTGTTGGTGTGGAAGCTATGCTCCAGGATCAGACCGGGAACACCGACAGCCACAGCACCACGGATGACACCGTAGTAGTCACCATTGTTTCCCTTTCTGGTAGCCGTCTTGCCCTTCTGTGCCGTACCCATGACAGAGGCAATGCAGTCGGTCAGCTTCTTGCCGATAGCATCACCAGAGCCGTTCAGTGGCACATAGACCACCGGGTAGTCCACACTCTCTGTGCCACAGGCGTTGGAGTGAATCGACAGGAAGAGGTCACACCCCTTCGCCGCTGTGCCACGGTTGTACACAGCCATGTCATACGCCTGTGAGGAGCGAGTCAGCTTAACCTCAAAGCCATGCTGCTCAAGGTGCTTCTTCAGCAGCAGATGTAGCTTCCAGTTCATTTCAGATTCGTAGTATTCCTTGACAACAGGACTGCGGTTGTACTTGCCGTAGTGACCTGCATCAAGGCAGATTGTTTTGCCCATACTATTACCTCCTTCTTGAACATAATCTTTATCCAAATACGGCTCAGGATCAATCCATTCGCCGTTGTACTGGATGCCAAAATGTAGGTGCTTTCCTGTGGCAGAGCCGGTCTTGCCCACATAGCCCAGGCGGTCACCCTTCTTGACGGTTGCGCCCTTTTCCAGGGTGCAGGGGTTCTTCATGTGGTAGTAGACCATCAGGGTCTTTTCATCCACACGGATCTTCACATAGTTGCCAGCGGAATCGCCGTAGCCAACGGACTCGATTACACCACCGGTATGAGCGGTGATGTAATCGGTCTGTCCGGTCTTGCCGTCATTGGTGGCGTTGATGTCGATGCCGTTGTGCATCTTCGTCACTCCATCAACAGGATGTTTCCGCATCCCAAACCGGGAGATGATGAGGTTTTGGCTATACCTCGGAAAAAATCTCGTAGCCATATTAGCCTCCTTACTGGATCTTCTTCCATCCGGCAGCAAACTGTTCAGGATTCCAGACATTCGCTCCATCGTGGATGGACTCCCAGACAGCATCCTTCCATACGCCCTTCTCGCCCTTGGAGAAGGCCGTGGTGACGGTAATGACCTCCGGGATAACCCGGTAGCCATTCACATAGTTGATGTCCTCCCACAGTGCAGGAGCATTGTCAGGGTTGTTCTCTGCGGTATCCCACAGGTCAGCGGCAGCTTTCTTGAGCTGACCGTTCCAGTTGATGCGAGTGCCAACCTTCACCAGAGAGCCGTCCTGCTTCAGTTTGGGGAACATCTCAGGCAGAGAACTGGCATTCACATCGTCCATCTCGATGGCAGAGTCCATAGCGAGGGAGCGGATCTTCAGGGCCTTTGCTCTGGTAATCATACTTCCTCACCTCCCAGAATGATGGCGAGGGCTTCCTCGGCAGTCAGCTCCTCGGTATCGATGTCCTCGGTACTCTCGGAGTAGGTGTAGGGAGCAGACTCCACATCGATGGCTTCGGCATAGACGATGCCAGTCTCGTTCTGGATGATGAGCTTGCCCTCATCGGAGTAGGTGCGGAACAGCTTCACACCGTCCGCTCTTGTCTTGTACTCTTCTTTGATAATCATAGCGTTAACCTCCACAAACATCAGGATAGTCTTCGATTGCTCGAATCTGTGCGGCAAAGGTGGACCAGTTGCTTGCCGCCTTGTAACTGTCTACCAGTGCAGAGGGAACATAGATATAGCCTGTCCCGGATTCGATTGGTGTACCGTTGAAGCTGTTAATGTGACCCAAAGTACAGACTTTATCGGCCCTCAATATCAACGCATTCAGAGCGGTACACCTAATGAATGTCTCTGAACCAATCGAACCCACAGACGGGAAATCAGCCTTTGCTAAACTGGTGCATTCAGCGAAAGTGTAGATAATTCTGTCATTGACGAGAGGGAAGCAAACCTCAGTAAGAGCTGAGCAGCCAGTGAACGCATAGATGCCGATGGATGTTACGCCCGGCGAATCAATAGATTCCAAAGCGGAACAGCCATGGAAGGCGTAGGTATCAATCATCGTAGCATTCGGCACATCCACCTTGGTCAGGGCAGTACACCCACAAAAGGCGTACTGCCCAATCTTCTCGGCAGAATTGTCGCAATACTCGGTGATGGTTCTCTCGATAATCATATCCATCGTGGCTTCATCACCGAATTTGTCCATAGTGTTTATAAACATAGTCATTCACCTCAAATCTTCGTCATGTCAATCTCGCCGGTCAGCGTACCGTCAACGGTGTAGTCCTCGATATAGCGATATTTACCAGCATGGGCACTCCAGTTGGTAGCAGCTTCATATGCGGCGATACCATCCGTACCATCATCCATAGTCTTGGGGACATAGATATAAGCGCCATTCTTAATTCCAGCTCTGAAAACTTGACTACTAGTAGCAGTTGACATTGCAGTGCTTCTCAGGATTAAACATTCGAAGTAAGTCGGCTGATCGAATACCCACATTCTAAAATAAACCGGCTGAGAGAAGTCCGCAATTTGAAGAGGAGAATTTTCAAATGTACGGACAGCATCCCATGGATTCGCAGAAACGCCAGCATCAGTAACCATGGGCAATACAACCTTTCTAAGAGCAGGGCAATCAGCGAACGCAGCGGGGTATAGTTGTGTTGCATTAGCCAAATGCACATTAGTCAAGCCTGTTCCAGAAAACGCTCTCTTGCCAACCGTAGTCACCCGATCATTCGTATACTCACCGCTCAATGTTCTCTCGACCAGCATCGTGGTCTGATACTTGCCAACAGAATCATAGGTGATGGTCAGACTGGGGTACTTATCCTTAGCTGCTTCGATTGCGGTCTTCAGTCCGGGCGATACCTCAATAGTGTGGATGCTACCGCTGACCTGGGCATAGTCGGTGTTGTTTCCGTTCTCGTCCAGACCACGCATGGAGTCCAGCTTCGCAAGCAATGCAGCGACATCATCACCAGTCTCTGCCTCGTAGCTGATGCCCAAAATGCGGACACGGCTGTTGGCAGGCATCTGATTCAGGATATCCAGTTTCATTCCGTCCAGCACACCTGCATTCTCCAGTCTCAATGTGGTGACCTGAGAGAAGTCAGGCATAGAGAACTCGGAGAGCTGGGGCTGATTCACCACAGTCAGGTTCGCCACCGTTGCAGGCAGATGCAGCTTCTTCAGGATACCGCCGTTCGCCAGCTTCAGGCCGGTGATGCCGGAGCCTTCGAAGTAGACTTCTTCGATGTTGGTACAGCCGGAGATGTCCGGGGCCATCGTCAGGTTGGGGCAGTTTCGTACATCCAAAGAACGAAGCAGGACATTGTTGCCCAGAGTGATGGAATTCAGGCTGCGGTTCTCGTAGTCCTCGGCACCGTCACCCACCTTAAGGGAAGTGATGTGAGGTGCGCCGGAGACATCGATCAGCTCCACCATCAGGGGACTCAGGTCTCCCAAGCTGGTCAGCAGGTCGGCATCGTTGATACCGATGACCGGGTCTTCCGCACCGCTTGCAGGCCATTCGAATTCGTACTCCTTGCCACGCTCCATGCGGTGTTCTGCCACGGCTGCGTTGAAGTACACATGGCCGTACATATTCACATAGCTCTTCAGGAACACATTCGCCTTTTGATGCGCACGAATGGTGATGCGGTTCGTCATGGATGTGCCGGTCACATACTTGGAGTCCAGATAGCGGAAGCGGTTGTACAGCCACCACTTCATCCACTGCTCCTTCTTGCCCTGAAGCATGGGGAGGTACAGGCCATCGCCGGTCTCGATCAGAGGCTCCAAGCACTTGCGGTGCATATCCTCGTTGAAGATTGCTTCAGGCCACTTGCTCTGGTGGCCTTCAAATCTGCCGATGACAGAGTCATAGCTGATCTTGCTCTTGGTACGCAGATCCTGATACATCTCCATGATCTCATCATACCGGGTAGCACGAAGGTTCTTCCACAGGACGGAGTTCTGGCCGTTGTAGACCGGGTCACCGGCCTCGGTGTAGTCGATATCCTCCAGGTAGTAGTCGAAGGCAAGGTTACCCTTGTTGTCCGTACCGCAGGAGGAGTCGGCATCGTAGAACAGCACGATCCATCTGTCCAGATCCTTGATGTAGGTGGGGAATGCGTTCTTCTCTCGCTGGTCGATGCAGAGGAACATCTCCGTGAACAGATAGTAGAAGATGGTCGCATCCTCCACAAAGTGGTCGGAAAGCTCTGCACTGAACTTAGCGAGGCGATATTCTGCGGTGTCGGCGGTGTACTCCACGCCATCGTAGGTCACAGCCTCGATTGCTTCACCGGTGGCCTGTGCGGTATCGGTGGATACCAGCCACTCGGACAGAGCCTGCAGCTTCGTGGTGTCGGTGTTCTTGTCCGGGTAACGAGCTTCGAAGTCGGTCTTCCATCCGTCATCGGAGAAGTCGGCAGAATGCCAGCCGACTCTATCGGTACCGTTCTGGAGGATCTCCCAGGATTCGTCACCACTCTGGAAGCCGAACACTTCCTCAGTACCCTTATCGTTGTTGAAGTTGTACTTGCCGATGAACTTGGTATCGCTGCCGTTGTCCCAGAACATAACCATGGGGAAACCCTCGATGGTCTGTCTGATCTTGGGGTCAGTTACCTGTGCCGGAGTCTTGAAGGGGCAGATGTCATCGTAGAGCATCGCCAGAACCACATTGAAAGCACCCTCAGAGGAGGCTACATCCGCTTTCATGGTAAAGGTGTTCACAGGTACGGCATCCTCGTTCATCTGATACTCGCTCACTGTGGAGCCGTCATAGAGGGCGAAGCCGTTCTTGAACTTGATCTTGAAGTTCTTCACATAGTAATACTGGGAGGATGTACCCTGCACATCGATCTCAGCATTCTCAAAGTTGAAGCTCCGCTCCGGGTTGACGAGATCCACAAAGTATCCGCTGACAGTCTTCTTGTCACCCTTGAACTGCGGAAGCTCAGAGCCTTGAAGAACCATATAGCACAGATCGTTGGGAAGCTGAGAGATCACAACACGGCCATAGGCATCGTAGATGTTGTTTCTCATGTATCTTGCGACACGCTGGCTTCCGTCCTGCGTGTCAGCGATCCAGTTATCCAGCACCTGGAACCGGGTCAGGTTGTTGTCATACACACGAATGTTGTACAGATCCGTGGTGCAGTCATTGGAGCCGATGGTGATGCCCACAGGGTCAGCCTGGGAGAAGTCATCGTCTTCAGGATACTGCACAGCACCGGACATGATGCCGTTGATGTAGCACAGCAGCAGTCTGTTCGCAGATTTCTTCTCAACCACGAAGGTGACACGGATATGCTCGTCTTCCTTGTAGCGAGTACCCATCTCGCTCTGCTCGGAGGCAAGACGAAGCTGCTGGGCAGTAATGGTGAAGCCACGGTCACCGCTGAAACAGTTGATGACTTCTGCATCATAGTTCAGAACATCTCTCGTTGCCATCTCAAATTCGATGGTCTTACCGGTGGTACGGAAGTCATAAGAGAACATTCTGTAAGGAATCTTCAGTCTTGCGTCACCGGTCACACGCAGGACTGTGTTTTCGTCTTCATCCTGCAACCAGCCATCGGAAACGAAGTTGAAGTTCGTAAATTCGCAGGCAACATTGCCGCTCTCCCACACACCGGGATTCTCCTCGTTGTTGCTTCTGCCGTAGCTGGAAAGGTGCAGTGCCAGAGCCTCGGTCTCCGCTTCTACCTTGATGGTGCTTTCGGTGACAGCCTGAGTCCAGCTCACATACTCGTCACCACAGCGGATGGTCTGTTCCAGGTTGCCCACTTCAATCGGACGATAAGTCCAGGTCTGCTCGGTACGGTCCACAGTCAGGTTGGATACGGTCTCGCCATTGACCTCCAGAGTAATGGCAGCGGTCAGTCCGGCAGGATTGTAGACACGATACTTCGTGACGATGTTGGTGTACTGCTCCACATTGGAAAGCATCGCCGGGTTCACAGCAATGATAGGAGCGGTCTTGCCCTCCTCGATGCAGATGATGGCGAAGCTGATCACATTGGAGGTTACCGTAGCCTCCTCGATCACGCAGTCGAACCACACTTTCAAGGAATGCGCACCATGGCTTTGGGCAGGGATGGTGTAGCTCTGCTGTCTGCCACTGGCGGTAACCTTGGCGGTTCCGATCTCCGTACCGTCCAATTCAAAGTGGACAGTCTTCTCTGCGATGCCGGTGGGGACATAGGTAAAGGGAATAGCTCCGCTGTAAGGAACGGATGCATCGAATGCGGAGGTAAGGTGTGCTGCCGCCACAGTGACGGTGTAGCTCAAGGTCTTCTTCGCACCCTCGGAGTTCTCCACCTGCACCTTCACAGTATTGGTACCGGCAGTCAGGTAAGGCGTGACATCCAAGGTGTTGTCACCCTGAACCGCCGTAAAGGTCTGTCTGGTTGCAGTGCCAACGATGACCTTGCCGATGCCGGGACCATCGTTGATTCCCTCTTCGTCCACAGATGCATAACTGAACTTCAGGCTAACATTCGTGCCTTCAGACACCGTGATTACTCTGCTGTCCAGCAGATTCTTCATGGAGATGGTATAGCTCAGAGTACCGCCACCACCACCGCCTCCAGTAGCAACCTGAATGCCTGTGCCGATGAGCTTACCATCGCTCATCAGGTACATCATGCTGGTTGTGGGGTCATAGTAAAGGTCATCTGCCTTGGTATCGAGTTCTGCATGGATCTTTTCAGCATCGATGGAGTCTGCGTGTTCTTTGGCTTTCTCCTCCGATGCCTTTGCATTTGCTTCCGCAGCTTTAGCTGCAACCTCAGACTGCCCTGCCATGGCGGCACTGGTTCTGGCACTCGTGGACGAATGCTCGGCTTGCAGCTTTGCTTGCTCAGCCGACTCTGCACTTGCCGCTGCATTGGATGCGGCCTGACTGGCATGGCCGGCAGCCGAATATGCCCCATTTTCGAACATCTTCGCTGCATCCGCAGAAGCCTTGGCAACAGCAACCTTTTGATCCAGCTCTTCACGAGACTCCTCAAGATCCTCGATGAGAGCCTTGCCTTCCTCGGTGGTCTCCTTGCTTTCATGGATAGCGGTGGTAGCCCCGGAGATGAGGTGAGTCAAGGCTTCAACCTCCGAAGCGGACTCAACCAGTTCCCCTTCCTTGTGGACTTTCTCATTGACCACAAGGCTGAAGCAGGGGCTGGTAATCAGACTATCGTCTGCACCATAGAGACTGACTTCGCAGTCAAGAAAACCTACCGCAGCCACCGTCTGAGGGGTGAGCTTGTAGATGATCGTGTTGCCCTCAATGGTACACGGATTGGAGACATTGTTTCCATCCGGCTTTTTCGCCGTGAAAACCGCATAGCATTCCTCGCTGATGTGGTAGGGGAAGCCTCCATCCGTCAGCGTGATGTAGATTTTGCGGTTGGTGTCACCTCTCTTTGCATCCAAGGACACACCGGAATGCGGCTCATGGATGTCCAGAGAGATTCTATAAATTGATGCGTTCATACACAGTATCCCCCTTTTTGGTAAGTTAAAGATAGCATGAAAGGGAGGACTTCAGGAAGTCCCCCCAGTCATGTTGCTTAGTGCCAAGGTGCTTCGTAGAGCTTGCTTGCAGTCCAGCCCTCGGCATAGTAAAGAGCATCCTTCTGGGAGCTGGAGATAGGCATGGAGTCAATGACTGCCATCCGTCTCTCCTTCTTACCCTCGCCGGTGATGTCCTTTACTTGGTTGCGGTAATCCATGTACATATCGATGCTGATACCGGAGTCTGCAACCTCCTCGTAGTATTTGTCGAACCACGAATCATCCGCATAGACATCAGGATACTTCTGCCTGAATTCCCAATACTGAACATCTGCCAGAGCATCATCTTCATCTGCTCCACAGTAGGTGGTCAGGGCATTGATGACAGCCTGCTCGGAGATCTCGCCAGCAAGGAACATCTCCTTCAGTTCGCTCTTCGCAGAGCTGTTGAAGCTCTTCTCAGCCTGTTCTGCGGTCTTGCCGTTCTTCTGGGCAGTCTGGATGATGTCCGTCTTGATGGCATATGCCGTAGCTTGATCGCCTTGGGCAATTGCGGAAGCGAACTTCTCTGCCGTAAACAGGCCCTTGCCATTGCTGGTGCTGGTTGTGCCTTCATCCGGGGAGAGAGCATTTGCCTCTGCTCGGATTGCCATAACAACATCATCCTGAACGAAGTGCTTCTCTGCAATGATCTCCTTGGCGATTCGCATATACTCGTCAAGGTCATTGGCATTCCATGCGGCTGCTGCCTCACGGATTCGAGGATCATTTTCCCTCAAAGCCTTGCGGACTGCACTGTGATAGGAATCCTCGGTCTTGTAGCTACCCTTCAGCCGGTTCACATATTCTGTGTCACCGCTGACGATAGCATCGTAGAGCTTGTCGGCTTTGGTCTCGTCAGGGAGCCAGCCAATCACAGGAAGGCTGTTCTTTGCGGAATCCGCAATGGCATCGCCCAAACTGCCCCATGTGGTTTCTCTTCCGTTCACATCATCAACGATAGTGTTGAAGAAGTTGATTGCACCGTTCACATCTCTGCGGATGTTCTCCATCGGAACACCACCGATGTTTGCGATAGCTCCTGCGATATCCCACCATGCCTCGGCAACATCTCCGTCCTCAGAGGTGTATGCCGTTACAATACCCTTCAAGGCATCTGCAATGTCGCTGATGAGAGACATATCCGATCTCTCGACATCATATCCCTGAAGCAGAGACCACATATCCTTCAGGAAGGGGTAGTAGGTGATGGGATTGATATCGTCCAGCATATTGGAGGTAAAGGACTGCATATACTTCTCAAGGAAGGTCTCGTCCTCGTCATCATCTCTACCAGCATAGACAAGCGACACAAGAGCATTGTTGAGGATTACGGATACAGCCACAGATGCAAATGCCTTTGCAGCATATCCCTTATAGCCTCTCTTGCCCTTCCTGATCGCATCCTCCAGCATATTGATGGAAGTAGTGGGTTCTGCCATGAACGATGTGACCATGCTCATCAAGCCACTCTTGGAGCGCATATTGGCAGACCTTGCAAGCACAGAGTCATACACCTGGGTCTTGGTTACAACCTCGGTGAAACGCTCTCCTGCAACCTTCAGGAACTCTTCAGAGCCGGGTCGCAGATCCTTGTGCTTAGCTACGGTCTCACGCTTGACGGCATTCCAGATGGCACACCATGTCATCTCGTCAGCCAAGGCAGGTGCCTTGGAGAGAATCTCGTCCCGGTAATCGCTGTCTGCGAAGATAGCTTTCGCCTTCTCCTTGAATGTGGAATACTCCTTCGCCTTAATGAAGTCCAGGGTGGATCTACCCATGTTGGTGTCGAAGTAACCCATCTCTTTGATGACCGCCACAGGAGCATACTGCTTCAGCTCTGCCCACAGTTTATCGTGGTTCATTCCGTCCTTGGTGGGTCGGAAGTATTTGGGATCAACCAGAGCAAAGGCTCTGCCAATCGCAGAAGGCTGCTGGATGACAACAGACAGAGAAGAGAACACCTTTGCCTTTTTGAACTTAGCAGTCATAGACTTGGCGAAGGTCTCTCTCGGATCAGACATCGCACCGCCGTTCAAATCGGTGATGAGCTGCTTCACATAGTTAACAGCGGCAGGGCTGTATGCGCTCTGGATTGTACCCTTAACGGACACCGGAGGCTTACCTTCCTGCTTGGGGCTGTTGTAGTTGAAGATTCTGTTGAAGTCCTCAAGGGGAAGCACGAAGGCATGGTACATGGACATATCATTCACATGGTTTGCCCACACATCCATGAAGTTGTTCAGGATCACCGGGTTATTGGCTTTGGCCACAACCTTGTTCGTGAAGCCGGAGTTCTTGATCTTGACCTCGCCGGACACCTCGTTCTGCTCAAACATGAACTGCTTTGCAGACTTCAGAGGGAAGTAGAACTTCTCCTTGAACAGCTTCACACCATACATCGCCATGGTTACCACATTACCCTTCGCACCCATAACGGTGGAGAGGTAGTCCTGCATCTCATCCACGAAAGCCATCTGCTCCTTGGTGAGGGTGCCAGTAATACTTGCGAGGATCTCAGGGGTAATCTGGTGTGCATCTGCGGTGTTCACCTTGTACTTGAGGAGCTTGCTGCCCTTCTCCTTGTAGGTTTCGATGTTACTGTCGAACACGAAGCCACCAAGTCTCAAGTGGTCATGAGCCTGCTCACGCTTGGAGTATGCATACAGAGACAGGATCTGCTCCAGAGTCAGTTCAAACTCCATCTCGGATGCGGACTTGAAGCGGTACTTCTTCTTGAAGTCCCAGGAGTCATATCCATACTTCTTAGCCTTGTCGGTGTAGTATGCTCTTGCCTCGGTAACATCCTTTGCCCAGGTGTCCTCACCTTTTCTGACATTGTTGAACGCATCAGTCATGGTCGCAGAGCCGATGTGTTCCATGGCATATACAGGCTTCAGGTTGTTCCAAGTGAATGTCTTCACAGGGTCGAGCATGGCTGCACGATACTTATGCTCACCACCAGCCTTTCTGACCTCGCCAACCACTCTGGATGCCAAGTTGCTGATGGCCTCCTTCTTATCGTTGAGGAAGGACTTGTTCGCATCTCTCACTCTGGTAAGAACCATGCGGTACATATCGTACACATCGGAAAGCTGCTCGATGGACATATTCCTCAAAGAGGTGTTGCCGATGGACTGGGAAAGCTCCTTCAGGCTACTGGCGATCACAGGATCATAGGCATTGGCGATATCCGGGTCATCGGAGTTTTGGATCTCATCGTAGGCATCACGCAGTTCCTTCAGTCTCTGCCCCATCTTATCGCCCTGCCGGAGGATGTTCTCCATCGTTACCTGATAGGCATCGATCTTATCCGGGTCAGTTTCCTTGGCAATCAGTGCAGCATACTTGGCAGCTCTCTCCTCGGCTCCCACGGTATCCATGTTCACCAAAGCAAGAGCATCAGCCACAGCTTTCTTCAGGCTGTCCGGCACATGGCGTTTCTTGTCATTGCTCAGCAGGAGCTGATTCAGTTCGCCAACCACGCTTTGGACCTTGTGCCTCATGGCAGTCTTGCCACGGCTCTCGATACCCTTCTTCCGGGACTCCTGCCACTTCTCAAGCAGCTCTCGCTGGGTCTTGGCAGACTTTTCCTTGTAGGCTGTGAGAGCATCCTTGCCTTTCTGCTCCGCTCTCTTGTATGCCATCTTCTTCTCCCTGTCCAGCACATCCTGCAAAGGCTTGGATGCTTCCAGACGGAGAAGCTGCTTGTCATAGGTGCTGATGCGGTTGGCAGTCTGTCTTGCCTCAAACTGAAGGTCACGGATAGCCTTGGTATCCTTCGGCCCCTTGGCGAAGGACAGCTCCTTGATCTTCTCATTCAGCTCGGTGAGCTTTCGCTCCTCGGCATTGATGAGGTCGATCTTGCCCTTGTACTCCTGAATCTTCTGCTTCTCGATATCGTTCTTAGCCACACCCTCAAAGGCATTGGCAAGCAGAGAGCGATTGGAAACAGATTCGGTGTCACGATCAGAGTATTTGACCTTGCCATTCTTCTTGGCCTCTCGTTCCGCAGCCTTCTTCGCATACTGTGCATTGAATCTGTTGATGCCTTCGTAGTCGATGTCCACGCCTGCATCCTCCAGTGCCTTCAGCAAAGAAGGTGTCACCACATTGTTGGGAACCTTCACTCCACTGCCGGAGAGAAGTTCCTTGTACTGCTGTGCCACCTCTGAATCGGACAGGATTCTGTAAGGCATTGCCCACCGGGACAGCAGGACTTTTCTTTCCTTGCCCTTCTTAGCCAGTGCGGAGGCCACATCGCCCTTCTTCCACTCCTGCCAGCCGACAGGGTCTTTTGCGTACTGTGCTTGGTATCCGCTGGTGATCTCGCTCAGGGGAATTCTCATCTCCACCACAACAAGATTGGATCTCTTGAAAGCGGTCTTGAACTGATCGTTGATCACATAGTTGGAAGAATGCTCATACGGATTGTACCGAGCCGGGACCTTGCCCAGATCGTCACCAAACTCGTCCACACCCTTGTCCAGTTCAAAGTACGGAAGGCCGTTCTTCTTGTCGAACTTGATAAGCTCAGGATGTTCTACAGCCTGATACCACTGGCGAAGCTCATACTCATTCTCATACTTGCCGTTAATCTCAGCAGCCATGGGAGAGTGGAGCTTGCCATCATCCAGTCGCATGGACTTGTAAGTGGTGATGTACTCGCCTCGCTTGATCTGTCCATTCAGAAAGTCCAAGGTTTCCTTGTCTGTAACACGGTCAGAGTAGCGGATGTCATCGTTCTTCGTGTTGAATCGTTCGGACAGCGGAATCACATTGCCGTTGTCATCATAGGTAATGGGGTCAGCAGACTTCAGCTGCGATTCAGGATTCTTGAACGCCCAAACAGTAGACGGAGCTTCTGCCTCTTGTAAGGCGTAACCACCCACATCCACAACATTGTCAAGCCGGATGGCATCGTAGCCGTTGTCAAACGCCCATTCTGCAAGCTGTCTGGTGGTCACAACATCGCCGGAGAAGTAGCCCTTTGCCTCTGCCGGAACAGCAATCTTATTCCAATCGACACCGCCGCAGTCATACACAAAGGGATTACTTTGCTTGTGATAGAATCCGTAGATGCCTTTTTCTGCAACATAGTCATTGTAGGACTCGATGATGTCCCACTTATAAATCTCTTGACCTTTAAGCGCACCACGCTCATCCATGTTTATCCCATCAAGAACATCGCCAATGTAATACATCATTCTGAAAACATCCGGGTCAGCTTGTGTAACCTTGGAAATGTCAGATGGTTTATCAGGGTTGAATTTGACTGGCAAATCAATTTCAGTGAAGTCTACGCCGGTTATTTCCTCGAATTGTTGCCACTTTTGCTGGGAGATCGTTTTTGACCACGCATCGTATGTTCCTATCTTAGAAGCCCGAATGACTTTTTCGGCAATTTTCTTAATAGGATCAGAGAAGTCACCATTCATCACAGTTTCAGCGGCATCCGCCGCTTTCTGGATAGTTTTCCTGTTCTTTTTCATTACCTTGGCTTCTTTGATATATTTCATTTTCGCCAGGTCTTGTCCTAACTCGGAAGAAAACGGCTTGGCAGCGTTGGTGACCTTTTCCATGCTGTTGTAATAAGAAAGTTTTTCTCCTTTAGGAGCGACTTTCTCTTTGCCAATTTCTCTGATCTTGTAATTGCTTCCCTCATAGTAGCTTCCGGCGACACCCATGTTCGGAGTTGCCCAGAAGGTGATACCATCATCGGATGCAGAGGTGTCGATCTTGGTGAAGCCAAACGAATCAGTACCATGGAACAGCAGTTCAGGAACGCCGTCTTCGTCCACAGTGAATCCCTGCTCAATGGCGAACTGGTCAACCATCTTCTTTGCCGATTCAGTATCACCACGGTTGACTGCATCCATGTAGTCCCGGTCAGAGAACTTGACACCCTTATGGCTGTCCTTGTACTCCTTCACGAAGCTATCCACAATGCCCTGTGCCACCGGGAAGTTGCTGTGACCGCCGCTGTAATCATTCAGCATTCTGGTGGCCTCTTCCATGTTGAAGTCAGGCTTCACAGGCATCTGGGGACTGCCCACGCCATCGTTATCGTACATTTTGAAGTCGATGAGTAGCTTCCAGTAACCATCGGTGGAACCGTCAGCCTTCAAGGAGTAAGAGCCATCACCATTGTTCTGGAGGAGCTTGTAGAATTTGGGGCGCTTATTGTTTCTGGCACACATCTCCAGATAAGCCTCCGCATTCTCCTTGCCACTCTTGCTGAAGTCCCAATACTCATTGGGCATATAGTTGCTGGCTTTGTCCTTGACCATTCTGCCTCTGTACTCATGGTACTGGGGCTTGATGTACTTCTCGTTCTGCATATAGGTGTAGTCCTTGGTCTTTGCAGGAAGACCCATGGCTTCGTACTGGGACTTTTTCCACTGGGATCTGTGGAAGGGGATAATGAAGTCCACTCTGTCATCAGCCATTGCAGCAAGAAGCTGTTCGTCATTGAAGGCAACGAGGATTGTGCCGACATTCTTGGAGTAGCGGTTACGCAGTTCCACCGCAGTCTTGATGGGCATACCTTCCACATCATCGAAGATGAGCTTGCCGTTCTCGTCCACACCCTTGGCAATCAGGGAGAGGTTGATTTTCAACCCGGTGTCACCCAATGCCCATGCGAAGTCAGGGACCTTGGTGTATGCCTGACCAGACAGACCCACTCTGGACATATCCATAATGATCTGCATGGTATCGATGAGGTGGACAATCTCAAAGTCGGAGAAACTCTGAAGACGGATGCCACCATTCAGGTTCTTTTCCTCCACATTGTCATCGTCCTTGAACTTGTCAAGAATCTCTCCCTTATACTCCGTGTGGAGCTGGTACAGTTTGGGTTTCTGCTGAGAAGCGAACAGATTCTGGTCTCCAGGCTTCAGTGTGCCGTAGTGATTCCAGAAGTATTCGTACTGCTCGTAGCACTCAGGATGATTGATTCTCACCCACTCGATACCGTCAGGAGTATTCACATCAGCCATGTTGGGCTGCCATGCATCAGGGTAATACTGCTTGTACAGTTTCAGGAATTCCTTGGCAAACTGACCCATGTTGGCTCTGGAGCCTTCCACATAGCACAGTCCACAGCTTACCTCCAGACCCTTATCCTTCATCCGGTTACGGATGTCAAGGATCTCATCAGCAGTCAGTGCCGTGTTGGGCAGTGCCTTCTGAATAGCAGTGAATGTGCCGGTCAGCAATCTTCGCTTCTTACACAGAGTAGAGAAGTCGAAGCTACCGCCATATTCCACATTGCCTACAAAGGAGGATCTACCGGGGCTGGAGAAGTAGTCCAGTCTTACTCTGTCTTCAGCAATCATCTTGGCGATGCTGTTCACAGAGTCGATGTACGCCTTGGCTTTCTTTACGGACACTCCGATGGCACTGGCGATTTCCTTCGCTGCTTGCTCTCGCTCCTGTACATAGTCGGACTCAGTCCAGGTTCGCTCCGACATAAGAACAGCAGGAGCAACAGACTCCGTCTTCTCATCCACCTCAATATCCATAGCTTCGGCAGATTCGCTCTTGACAATCTTGCCATCGTTGTGTATATTGGTCTTGGGAGAGATCCCATCATCAGCAGCACTGACCGTAGAAGTGGGTTCTACGAAGTTGGTGCTGCTGGTTTTTTTATTGGAAGATTCTCCTGCCATCTGAATGTAGTTGCCTTCAGCATCGCAAATCTCATGGATATAGAAGGTTTTGTCGGCATTGGCACTCTCAAAGGACTTTACCACCACAGCCAGAGGTGCTTCTTCGCCAAAGAATGTAATTGGGGCCGAAAAAGTTACGGTGTCATAACCCTGGTCATCGTGATTGTTGTCTCGATATATTTCGATGCCCTGCTCAACAACAGCCTTTATCGCAGGAAATGCAGCTTGCTTCGCCGGTCCGTTTCCGTGATGAATCGTATGCACAGCACCTCTTTTGCTGAGAACCACTCTTCCGAAGCCGGGGCGATTGGCAATGCCTCCCTGTTCCTTAAAAACAGCATGACCGCTCTTTTCGTCCGTTTTTCGATTGGCTGTATACGGAGTTGCATTGCTGGAATCGATGGTATAAACACTATCGAGAGCCATGATTTCATCAAGATGACTGCGTATCTGATCAACGATTCTATCTGAACGCTTTACAGCAGCCTCACGATCCACGCCACCATCCTCGGTGGTGTTTTTTTCTACCATCTGATAGTTCTCGGATGCATTCACCAGACCCTCTGTGAACAGCTCCTGCAGCTTCTCGATGGAGTCCACCATCTCAGCCACATATCTGCCTTCCACAGAGTCAGGGGACAGTCCCTCATAGACCGCACGAATCTTGGCAGCCAGTTCATTGATGAAGTCCTTGATCTTCTTCCACAGAGATTTGTCCTGTGCCTTCAGCTTTGCCAGTTTCTCCATGACCTTGCCATCGGAAAGCATAGCCTCCATGGAGTCAGCGATGACCTCCTCATAGGCGGTGTCATAGGAAATGGTTCTGCCGTTTCTCTTGGCCTTTGCCATCTGCTCACGAACCAGAGCATCCACGCTAACGCCCTTCTTGCCATACTCCTGAATCAGGAAGTCAGCAAGGATCTTGAACTTGGCAGGAGACCACTGGCGAATGAAGTGAGTCAGCTCATGAGCTGCGGTGAACAGCATCGTACCATCGCCATTGATACCGGCATGAAGGTCGATGTGGATGCTTCCATCCTTCGGATCATACCAACCATTGGCACCGACACGCCTGCCTTTCTCGTCCAGCTTGGACTCAAAGACATAAATCTGCACACCCAGCACATCTGCAACCTTTTCCAATGCAGTGAGGGACTCTCTCTGTCTCTCGGTAAGGGCGTTTTGATCACCCTCAAAGTGAACTTTGCCGGGTTTGGAGGGCTTGTTGCCGTCCTGATTTTTACGAATTGCCTGGTCTGCCTCGGTCTTCGCATTCCGATACTGCTCACCCAGACCATAGGCCACATTTCTCTGTGCTTCAGTCAGGGTCGAGGACAGCGTGTTCTTGCCGAGCATAGCCTCTCTGCCGTAGCCGTAGTAGCCGTAGGTGTATGCCTGGACGATGCCGTTGACATACACATTGGAGGTCGCACCGCCCAGCTTCATCAGATGCTTGGACAGCTTATTTGCTGTGGCGGTATCGATGATACCCTCAAGGTTCGCTACAGACTCATACACCAGTGCCTCATCACGAGATGCATAATCCAGGTCGCTGGAATCCACTGTGCCGTCCTCGGTCTCAAGAACCAAGCGACCATTCTCAATGGAGGAGATTCCCTTGATGTTAACCTCCTTGGTGGGATCGGACTTGAGGATCGTCTTGCCGTCCGCAGAAACCTCGTAGTGGCTCTCTGTGCCGTTTTCTGCCACAGGGGTAGCAGTACCCTCGGCAACCCTCTTGACCTCTTCCACACTGACACCAGCAGCCTTGGCAATCCTTCCAAGTGCAACATCGTTTTGGGAGTCACGAATGTTCTGATCCATGTTGTTTTCGCTTGTGTTCACAGTCTGAACAGCATTGAACAGTCTTCCTACACGGTTTGCATTGATGTTGTTTTTGACTGCAGCAACAGCCTTGCCCACGCCCTTGCCTTCAATCATCTCGCTGGTTACTTTACCAGCCTGCTTAGTAAGGCTCTTCTGCATCTTGCCTTCGGAAACACCTGCAACATCATTGGCAAGCTGTTTCAAGGAAGGAACGCCGCCTGCTTGCATAATTGATTTTCCGATTCGTGTTGTGTCAATCTGATGTGCCACATATTGCCCTGTGGTTTTTGGACCTGCATGAACGCCGCCGGACACGAAGCCACCGACCATATCATAAGCAAGGTCTTCAGCCATATCCAACCATGCCTTTTCCTTTGCCTCTTCCTCGCTCATTCCTTGCGCCATAAATTCCGTCACAAGGATATTGAAGTTGCTCTTATCGCCCATAACCAATTGGTCAGCGAAGTTACTAAGGGTTGTGGAAATGCCTTCCTCAAGGCCTTCCGCAACAGCCTGCTTAAGAATATTGCCCATAAGTTGCTTCATTGTGGCAGAAGATTTTATCTTCATAAGGTTGTCTACGCCGAGCATTTCCGACAAACCTTCCGCAAGGCCTACCATGGTACCGTAGGCAAGAGCCTGCTCATCGCTTGCTCCACGGCGTTTTGCATCGTCTACACTTGCGGCCGCACCAGAGCCAAAGAAGGCAATCAATGTCTGTGCTTGGCCAAATGTTTTGCCACCTGTTGCTGCAGTCAGCGAACTTTGTGCAATACTTGTACCCAGGGAGTACGCATCGCCCCAACCTTTGCCGCCGATGACAGGAATATCCTCGTCAAGCGTTCCATATTCGGTGTTCAAATGGTTGCTGATTCCGCTTGTAACTGCTTGAGAATACTCAAACGGAGTTAGCTCACCGTCTGCTTCCGGGATATAGCCAAGTGCATCCATGGCATATAGGTCGCCCATCCAGTCTGCAAGACCCATAGACGATGAAAAGATTGCACCTATAGTGTGACCTGCAGCAGACCAGAAATTGTCCGTTGCGCTTCCTTGGATCTCTTCGACTCGCTGCTTCTCCTGCTCGACATTCTTCTTGTTGTTGAGTGCAGAAGCAAAGGAATACGCAGATTCTTTGTCCAGATCCCATATGTAACCAAAGTTACGCTTCTCTTCCTCAGTCCATCGATCATCAGGATATTTTTTCCTTTCCTCGGCATCCTTATAGCCCTGCTTGATATTCTCTGATAGGTGTACCGGCAGGGTGCTGTCAGAGCCAATATCGCCAACCCATTCGCCAAGTTTTTCCCAAAAAGATTTTTCCGCTTCTTTTTGAGCTTTTCTTTGGGCAGCCTGCTCCTGGTATGCTACATATTCATCCCAACCTTTTTGACCCTGTTCGCTGTGTTTGGTAGGATCGTAACCCCAGCCGATGTCATTCCAAAGCTCCGCATCTTCTTCGGCCTTCTTTACTGCCTCATGGTAGAGTTCGTATTCATATTCCGTCTTCCACTGAGAGTAATACTCCTTTGCATTGTAAAAGGCGTAATGAGTCGAATGCATTGCCTTGTTGATCTCGTCCAATTGCGACATCAATTCGTTGTAGGACTCGTCACTGATTTTGTCTCGGTTCTTCTGAATGTAGGAGCTGATTTCACCGGATCTCGATGACAAATCCCTAAACTTTTGGTCATGGGAATCGTAGATGCTGGAAGCCTTACTAACGGAAAAGCCACCATATTCTGTCTCGGCATTCTTCAGGAAGGTATTAACATCGGCAATGAAGGAATTGATATAATTCTTATCCACATTCACAGAACTTTTATCGAGACCAAGCTCTCTCATTCTTTTTTCGATGTAGCTCTCTTCCTTGTCCTCGTCCTCAGAACTTTTATCAAGGCCCAGATCCTGCAGCCTCTTTGCGGTGTAGTTACTGTAGACTTTCGCTGTCGGCTGGGTATCCTTTTTGCTGTCCTTCTCGCTGGCTTCCTTGGGGCTGCTCGGCTTGGTGTCAAAAAGCCCAAGCTCCTCCATGCGCTTCTTGATATAATCAGACATAAAACCCCTCCTAACTTAGTATGTGTATCCTCTGGGTGCATAAACTTGCATGAGTCTTTGGTACTCTGCATAAGAAATTTCTCCTGCTTTATACAGGGCCTTGATCTCGGCGGCTGTGGCACTCTTGAGGTCCCTCTGACCGGCTACTGTTCCTTTGTCGACCTTCTTTGTGGTTGTGGTTGTTCTACCATACTGGTCTTTTGCTGTTTTGACTACTGTTCCTGTCTTTACCATACCGCCGAGAAGGTCATCGACACCCGGACGCATACTGTCCTGGTACTTCTTAAAAGCCTCTTCCACAGAAGTGACACCCCACTTCTTCTTGGCGGCAGCCTGGGATTGCGGTCCCCACTTGCCGTCAGGAGTGATGCCCAGGAACTTCTGCAAGGTCTTGATATTGGCATCACTTACCTTGCTCTTGTTAGAATCCTTGTCGACAGTATTGTTACTATCAGAAATGTCTGCACCAGGAACATCACCAGTGACGGAGCTACCTTTCGTCAAAAGGTCAAATTCCTTCTGCCACTGCTCATCCGCAATCGCATCACGATACTGGCCGTAATCATAGTCTCGCTCGATGTCATATCTGTCAGCGAGGTAGTCTCTTTCGGTCTGCCAGTCTGTCATCGCATCACGGTACCGACCATAGTCCTGCTCTTCCTTACCGCTGAGCAGAGCATACTGGTTGTACATCTCATCGCCCTCTCTGTTGTACTGGTCAAGGGCAAGCTGATACAGTTCCGGTACTCTGTCATTGAGCTGCTGGAGATGGCCTTGGTAGATCTGCTGGCCTGCGGTCTGGGCATAAGAGTTGCCGTAGCCACCGGTCATTGCAGAAGCCTGACCCATGGTGTCCATCATCGCTTGCTGACCCATGGTGACATACTGATCCTTGTACTGCTGGTACAGAGCATCGCCATTGAGGTCATAGCTGAAATTCTCCCGGTTCAGGATCTTGTTGATGGCATCATTGAGCTGGGTCTGCCACTGAGACTGATATGCGCCGGGTTTGGTGGCATTGTGCTGGGTCAGTTGATTTCCTGCCTGTGTCACGGTGTTACTCTGTTTGTAGTTGCCGTAATTGAACCCACCGTCTGCCGGGGTTGTGGTCGGTTTACTGGTGGTACTCCCACCGATGGTCAGCTTCTGACCGGGATAGATCAGGTTGGGATTGGAGATTCCGTTGGCTTTTGCGATATCTTGGTAGGTTGTGCCGTGCTTTTTCGCAATGTCCGAAAGGGTGTCTCCTTTTTTTACGATATAGTCAGCCATGTTATTCTCCTCCTGTTTGTTGCATAGCATCAATTCTCTGCTGAAGTTCTGCTACCTTTGTCTGCAGGGCTTCAACCTTTTGGTTATTCTCCTGTGTATAAGCATTGTACATATCGCTCTTCGTATACTTGGAGTCAAGGCCCTCAAAGCTCTGCGTTACAGTTTGCTTATACGCGTCAAGATCATCAAAGCTCTGTGATACCTCTTGCTTGTAAGCATCAAAACTGGTCTGCGACACATACTTGCCGTCCATAGTCTCTTCCGATTCCTGCTTGTAAGCATTGAAGTCTTCCTGCGATACATAATGATCTTTCAGTCTGTTGTTGATCTTCTCGTAGTAGGAATCGAGCGTAGCACCGGATTGGGCTAAGAGAGCCTTCAGCTCATTGAATGACTCCTCTGTAATTCCGCTTGGGGCAGGCTGACCACCGCTATCGGTTGCAGCACTTGGGTTAGACTCAAGGACGGATAATGCCCAGTTGAGCTGCTCCACAAGCTGATATAGATAGTTTTTGATCTGATTGACCTGTTCTGTCACATTCGGAGCCGTGATATTGGGGAAGCGAATGTTCATACTCATGATTTGTCACTTCCTTGCTCGATGGTCTTGGCAATGGAGTAGATCCTCGCATCTCCTTCGCCTTCAATGCGCAGTCTCAGGTGGTCACACCGTCTCGGTCTGATGGGGATGGAGAAGCTGCGAAGGTTTGTGCCGGTAATGGTGCATAGATGCTCCCAACCACCCATAGAGTCATACTGCACAAGGAATCTTACCCTCGTTCCCAGTGCCAGAGACATTCGGACAGTCAGCTTGGAGATGTACTTCATGTCCGGCATATCCGTACCGATAGGGCCAGTTTGGGTCATCCATTTGACCTTGCCTTCCACATTGTAACCAGAACCGAGCATGGAGAAGATGGCCTTGGATTCGTGTTCGATTGCATACATATCTCCCCGGTAGGAGCAGAAGCAATCAGCATGGAAGTCATCCTCCTTGTGCCACATACCCTTCGCCATATCGTATACGAACAGATGGTAATCTCCTGCGGTATCCTTCATGGAAATGTAGTATTTATTGCCATGACTGCCAGCCACTGCATCACTGTAGGATTCGTTGCCCAAAGCATAGGATGCCTCAACAGGAAGCGAACCATCATAGGCACACACAGCACCTCTGGACTTGTAGAAGAGGGTCTCATTCACAATGGCAAGGCTCTTGTGGCATCCTTCCTGCACACCACGGCAGGCTGTAGTCTGTATCTGAAAGTTCGCAGGGTAGTTGCCATACACCTTGTGAACACAGTTTTCTTTGAAAAACAGCGGATATCCAAGATGGGTGATCGCACCAGTGAACGGACCGTCCGTACCGCAGGAGGCTGCATAGCTGTCCGTAGACAGACCCATGAAGCAGTTCCAGTTTTTGAAATCGCCCAGCTTGCTTGCGTAGATCTCGTTGACCATCTCGCCGTTGTCAGCCATTCCGTATCGGCAGCCCCACAGACGGTTGCCGGACTGGATGACATAGTCCATCTTTGGCATTCCTCTTGTGATGGTTACAGATTCTGTCTGGGTAGCCACATTATCCAGCATCCCTGCCACAATGATGTGGTTGTTACCGCATCCCAGCAGTGTGTGGGTGGTGTTCAGACTCTCCAGTCCTTTTGCCGTGATGCCGGACAGCTTCACGCCATCGTACTGCTTGAAGTTAATGCCAATGCCGGAAGCAGAGATCTTGATATAAGTAGTGGCGATAGCTACCCACATCTCGCTGGTCTTGGAGTATTTCTTCAGGGTGTGCGGTGTGGTGGAGGTATCGATCCACAGGGCGAGGTTCTCAGGATTCTCCGGTGCCTTGGCTGATATCGTTGGATTCTCATAAGGATCACCAGTAATGGAGCATAGAGTAAATGACACCTCTGTAAGAGTTTTGAAGGATGCTTCGATGTCACCGTTGTCCTTCAGATCCAGAGTGTTGACATATTTCTTGTCCGGCATGATGATGACATATGCACCCATAGATATGAGCTGCTTGGGTTCATCGTTCAGTTGCAAGTTCACAAAAGCATCACCTGACCAGAACTCAGCACCACTCACATAGCACAGCTTATCCTTTGCGGTCAGCTCCTTTGCATGAGCAGAACGATACACACCTCTCGTTCCTCTGGGAGAAAGGACAGGGTAGTGGTCGGAGGTCATATTCTTCATGTCGAAGAATTCGCCGTCACCGATCCGCAGATTGTGGTTGTACCCTTTGAAGGTATCCACCATCTGTCTGGTAGTATCCAGCACTTTCAGTTTCGGATATTTCATCCCAGATCCCCTCTCTTAAAAGAATTTGAACTTCCTGCCCTTGGGCATATGCGTCCTGTTGTAGTAGTTTCTGAATCCCTCATATGCCGTATTGAACATATCGATGGAGTTGTTGTACCGCTCGTTCTCATCGTTGTGGTAGTCGACCTGTGCCTCCATCCACCGCAGATACACCTCGTCATAAGGTGCAGGTACAAGCAGTACAGTGTCGAGGGAGGTTTCGTCATTGTAGCCGTTGAAGACCACATCCTCACCGCCCTCATGGGTATCGATGATCTCTGTTTTGACCATCGCATCCAGTCTCGACAGCCACGCCACCTTATCGCCGTGGGAGTAGGTGTTGTGCTTCAGCGAGTCCAGCTTGTTGATCGATTCAATAATCGTCATAGGTATTTCCCCCTTGTTCAAAGAAAGGGAAGCCTGTTGCTTCCCATTCTTATTTAGTCGGCCTTCTTGTTGGCATCATCGAAGAGCATGATCTGTTCCAGCATCTCTTCCTGATGCTTCAGGACTTCAGCCACATAGTCAGGCACTTCCACCTCGACACCACGCTTGATGATGCAGGTGTAGTTGTTCACGGACACGAACACATCCTCTTCATCCTTCTTGGTTCTGGGGATGCGGATCTTGACCATTTTCTGTTTAGCTTCTGCCATGGTTATTTCCTCCTTAAAATGGAGAAGGGAGAGGGGAAGACCCCTCCCCCTTCATAGGTTTAGTTCTCGGCTGCGGTAGCGGAGAAGGTTGCGGACTTGGATTCCACACGGACGAGGTACTGAGGAATCAGCAGCTCGGCAGTCTTGATGGCCTTCCAGCCCACGGAGCTTCTCTGATCCAGGGGATCAGCGGTACCGGCAGAACCCTTCTGCTTGACGATGGTCTGCAGGCCACCACCGGTAATCTCGGTAACACCGTAAGCACCCTCACCGAAGACCAGAGTACCGAAGACACCGCCTTCGTAAATCTTGGCCTCGGAGGTCTGCACGAAGCGGACACCGGCAACCTCACCGATTTCGCCCTCGTACAGATTGTCAGGCTTGGCATACTTGTGAGCATCGATCCACTCAGGATCACGCATCAGGTCATATGCCACATAGGGGTGGATGATGGCAACATACTTGCCACCGATGGTGGGAGCATTCTGCGCTCTCAGCTTGGCAACAACCTGCTGCAGGACCTTGACGGTCAGCTGGCTGGTGTTGTCCAGAGCCTCACGAGAGGTGACAGGGGTCTCCACGCCGTCAGCTACCTTGGGGCAGTAGGTGACATTGGTGCCGGACTGCAGCACATTGCGGACGATGGTGTCCAGAGTCAGACCTGCCTGACGGCCCAGCAGCTTGGTGGCCTCCAGGATGGTGTTGTCCAGAGAGGTCAGCTCCAGCACATCGGACTGGGTGATGTAGTCACCGTACTGGGACACAGTAGCGGTGATGGTGGAGACTTTCAGACCCTTGCCATCAGGAGTCACACCTTCGGTCAGGGGGGTGGTAGCCTTCGCCAGAGCAGCGAACTTACGGAACTCGATGGTCTTACCACCGTTCTTGGGGATGGGACGCTTCTGACCGAACTGATCGTGGACCAGGTTGGACTGTGCCTCATCGATCAGAGTCATGTCATAGAAGGTCTTCATTTCTGCGGACAGGTCCGGCAGCAGGGTGGTCTGTACGGTTGCAGCGAACAGCTGCAGGTTAATCTTGTTGAACATGGTTGTTATCTCCTTTCACTTGTGAGAGGAGATAAGATGCGGTTTTAGAAACGGATCTTCTCTCCTCGTTGTACTCTGCGGATAATCTCCGCACGATCTGCTTTGGAGAGCTGTGACACATCGCTCTTAATGACCGCCGCACTCTGAGCGGACATCCCATTCTCGGAGGGTCTTGCACCATTGGCAGCAATCTTCTTGGCCAGCTTGGATTCTACGGTCTTTGCCGTAAACTGCATGGCTGCAGGAATGATCTCATCCTTGTGAATAACCTCGTACGCAGTTTTCACATCGATGTTGCTACGGAGCAAATCCACGAACTTGGGGTTTTCCATCTCAGTCTCAATGTTGAAAGAAGGGTAGAACTTCCGGGTCTCATCGGCCTGTTGCATCCAGGCGGCATACAGCTTCTTGCCGTTTTCCTGCCGTTGTGCTTCCTGCATCTGTGCCTTCAGTTCTGCGTTTTCACGCTCCATCTTCTTTACTTCCTTGAGCTGCTGAACCGTCATGCCCTTTTCAAGAGCCTCCTGCTCATAGTAGGAGTCATCCTCTTCGATGGCTTTGTTTAAGGCTTCGATGTCTCCGGCATCCACACCGTACTTATTGGCCAGAAGCTCCAGAGTTGGAGTCAGTGCGTTGAACTTGTCAACGGTATCCTTCTGCCCCTTGAGTCTTTTCTGGATGGTGTCCTGTACCCTGGCATCATAAAGATCCTTGTATTCGCCCTTGATGAGCTTCTCAAACTCAGCATTTCGGTCAGGTTGTGCTACGGTCTGCACCTCGGCGGCAGGTGCTTCCTCCTGAATGCCATACTTGACATTGGCAAGAGGATTTTTTTCGCCCTTGGTCTGAGGCAAGGCGGCTGCCTCTGTTACGCCCTGTCCCTCTGCTGTGCCACCATCACCGGCTCCTTCTGCAAAGAGCTGGAGATTGAGCATAGGGATGTCAAAAGAAAATTTCATGTGATAGTCCTTTCTGTCCGTAAAGTGGACGATTCTTTATTTATGCTTCGCTCTCTCCAAAGGACGAAAGCGTGACATACTGGGGATAGTTACGAGCAAGCAGATGGTAGCCCACCTGTGCTACGAAGAAGGTGTGCAGTGCCTCTGCATAGCCATCCGCATTCGGCTTGGCTACGATGACGGAGTCACCCTCCTCCAATTTGATGTGAGGCTTCTTCTTCAGGTAGCCTTGTTCATACATGAACTGCATAGCCTGAGCCACTGTGTAGGCGAGGATGGAAGCAGCGGCACACACGATGTCCTCTCCCTTATTCGCCTGTCCTGCGTGGCCTGAGAGCTTCATGGTGATGCTCCCAGCCTCTTTATTGGTGAAGAATTCAGCTTTTACCATGTCCTCACCTCCTTATGTGGGGTCGGTGGACTCAGCCACTCTCTGACGAGCCTTCTTGGTGTTGGTAGCTTCCGTGGGGCCTTCCTTGCCACCCAGAGCCTCGGTCTCCTCCACCTTGGCAGGAGATTCTCCACCAGCCATCATCGGTGCAGGAGCAACACCACCGGCAATTCCGGCGGCAATCTGCTCAGCCAGATTCGTCCCCTTGGCTTGGTCTACCATCTGTGCCAGCATCAGCATCTGCTGTTGCATCATCAGCATCTGTTGGTACATACCGCCGTTCTGGGCGATAGTCTGCATGATGAAGTGCTTTCTGTCGAAGTCCATCATGTCCAAACAGGCAAGAGCCTGGTCAGCCATCTGGGGATTGAAGAAGCCTGCCTGATAGAACTGAAGTGCCAGCTCGTTCTGACTCATCTTGGAGTAGGGACTCTGCTTCTGTGCGGTGATCTCGATGTCGAACAGAGGCACTCTGTAACCCATGTCCACGCCCATCTCGATGCCTTGGAACTGAGGCTGGATACCGGCATTGGAATACTCCACGAATCGTGCGGCACCGTTCTCGCCCATAATGCGGAAGCACCGGGGCATATCATAGAACTGACGGATCAGCTCAATGACCATGAGGCAAACCTTGCGGAATGCCCGGTAGGAAGCCTTGTTGTTATCTCTGGAGAGCTTGCTGCCAGCTTCCTGCATAGCAGCGATGGCAGATGCAGCCGTAACACCAGAGGTAGTGCCGCCTGTGGAGATGTCCCGGTTGCCGGTGACCTCCTTCAGCTCATCCACCTTGTTGGTGATGACCTGCACATAGATGTCGTTCAGGGGCTTGCCCTGCACCGGAAGGATGCTGTCCTGACCCAGATTGCCATCCACATGGATGAAATCCTTGGTGAGGTCGGCATACTCTTCCTCGTTCACACTACCATCGGTACGGACGAAGTGCCGGGGCTTTGCATTGGCCAGCATATTCTGCATGATGGCCTGATTGCCTCTGTCGATATACTCCTGTGCGGACTTGCCCACATCGATGTAGCCGAAGCCACAGGGAGTACCCTCAACAGAAAACAGAGGGTCAAATACGAAGGGATACAAGCCGTGGTCATACCAGCCGGTCTCTGCCATGGGAGGCTTGACCATATTGCCCATTTCATCCATCACAGGCTCAGTCTCATTCTCCGTAGCGAACAGCACTACATCGTTGACATACTTGACATAGTGCAGAACTACCTTGCCCTGAGAGTTGCGCTTCTTGTAGTACCAGTCCACCACAGCAGACTTGTTGTTGGTGTCCACAGCATCATCGTAGATGTACTTGCTGATATCCATGGTGGAATTGCCCAGCTTGCCCTCTAACTGGGGATAAGCACTCAGCAGAAGGTCATTGTCCTGAAGCTCCACATGGAAGAAGTTCCGGGATCTCTGAATGTCGGTGATGCCACTCTCCCAGAACAGATTGATGATGTCCACCTTGCGGATGGTGATATCACCCAGGCCGTTCATCTTTTCCTTATCCCAGAAGATGCCGTAGATGCCGGTGCCAGCCTTGAGCTTGTAGTCCCAGACATTGTCATAGGTCTCCTCAAAGTCATTCTGCTCCAGGATCACAGGGATGATGGAAGAGAGCATCTCTGCCTCTGCCTTATCTCCTTCCTCTCTGGGAAGCACATTGGGACTGGGGAAGTTGTCCATTGCATCAGCGTGTTTGTTGGCAATGGAGTTGAACAGCCAGCCGGAGGAAGGCTCCACCTGATTGGTCTCGCTCTTTCTCATGCACTCCCAGTGTCTCAGCTTGAACCACTGCTCATTCTCCACGATCCGCTTTTCAAGGTTGGCCTTGCCTTCCTTGTACCGCTGAAGGGTCTGCTGAGCTGCAAGGATCTGCTCTCTGCCGATGACCTGTGCCAGTGCCTTGAAGCCATCCATAGCACCGTTGGGCTGGCCGGACATCATCTGCTGAAGCTGCATCTTCCGATACTCGCTCTCAGGTGTAGGACGAGGTGCAGACTGTCTACGAGCCATCTGCTCCTCAATGGGAATCTCTTGAGCCTGAGAAGAAATCTGCTGCTCCTGCTCAGGCTCTGTATTCTGCTTTTTCTTCTTAGTCTCCATCGATAATCTCCATTCTCGGTCTCTTTGTGACCGCCTTGATATCCTCCTTGGGGATGTCCAGGAACATCGCCATGGGTGTCTCGTTGTATTTGTCCGGTGCCACAGCCACTCTGGGCTTGATGGGTCTCGACATACAGAAGTAGCGAACCTCATCAGCCACATGGTCCTCGCCGTCTGTGTCCAGATCCTCCGGCTTATGCTCATCGTACTGAAGCAGGGGAATGGTCCTTATGAATGCCTTGCAATTACTGAAGACATACATCATTGGGAATCCGTTATCATCAAAAGCGAACCGGTAATGCATCTGCATCCAGCCGGGGATTCTCTTGTGGTCACCGGGAGTGAAGAACACTTGATGCTTGGCAGCCACATCTGCAATGGACTCACCGGTCTCTGCATCCCAGATAGCCGGGTCAGCGATGCCGATGATCTTCTTGCCCTTCAGCCACCGATGCTCAGTCTCAATGCGGTGGATCTCAGCGAACACCTGCGGAGGAGTCCACTTCACACCTTCATTGGGAGTCTTGTTGCATCCATACAGCTCCAGTATCCGATACACCACACCGTCATAGTCCACAGCCCACCAGCCACAGCTAAATGGCTTATTGTAGCCCCAGTCGAAGGAGCGGTATATCTTCCACCCATCCGGGATCTCAAAGGGATCAATGACATGAGTCCACTGCCGGTCAGCATAGTGGTCAGGTCTATCCATGAAGTCCTCAAAGAACTGACCCTCATACACATCCCATCTTCCATACAGCCATGCCTCTTTGATTTTGGGAGGCAGTTTCTCAAGGGATCTCATGTACTCAGGCTGACTCTCCATCAGGGCCAGATTATCTGTGCAGAGTGCTTGGATGAATGCATAGTCTTCAGGATGCTCATCCTCTGTGAATCTCCTATCCACAAATAAGCGGCGAAAATATCCATGGCTGGGGCCACCGGGGTTCAGGGTATAGTAGGTACGCTTGGGGAAGTTATTGACACCACGCACACAGGCATCAATCTGAACAAGCCAGCTCTCCTGCATTTGTCCGGCCTCATCTGCGAACCAGACATCGAACTCAGCACCCTGATACTGCCCCAGATCGCTGTCATTGGCACAGTATCCGAATGTGATCGTGCTTCCGTTTGGGAAGGTGAATATCTTGTCTGTCTTGTTGTAGGCAGCAATACCATGCAACAGGACAAGCAAAGGTGCTATATGGTTGTTGAAAAGCTCTTTGTAGGTCTTTCTGGTGATCAGGATCTTGATGCCTGCAAAGTATAGGCACAGCAGAATGGCCTTCCATCTTACAAACCAGCTCTTACCGCCACCTCTGGCACCACCATAGGCAACATATCTCTGCTTTGCTTTGAATGCTCTGTCCTGCTTCTCATTGGGTGTAGGCATCACCAATTCCTTACTGGGCATAGTCACTCAGACCTCCCTCTAAGGTAATGGTGATAGAAGGCTTCTCCTTGTCTTCCTTCTCAGCCTGCTTCTGGAGGTTTCTGATCCTTGCCTCCTGCTCTCTCATGTCAGCATCAGACCTGATCATCTGCACTTCCTTGATGTCCTTCAGCACACCTGAGATATGCTTCATGCTCTGTGTATCCATCTCAATGGGGTCAGCCTGCTCCAGAAGTCTCTCTACCTTCTCCAGCAGGAGTTCTGCTACACTGTTGAGCCGAGCCGCTCTATCCACTTTCGCCTCGCAGATCCTATCCAGGGACTTTGTGAAGGTTTTGTCCCTATGTTGTGAGCGAAGTGTGACCCACCCTTCAGCCTTACCCTTTTCGGATATGACCTTATAGTGGATGCCATACTTCTCACCGAGCTTACGGTAACTGGTATCCGTGGTAATGTATTCGGTTTTGATCTTTTGCCAGTCAGCCATAAGCCTCCCTCCAATCGTTATGTGTACAGTTTATTACACGGATAAGCCAATCTGGAAGTCCCCCCTAAAGCACAAAAAAGAGGAGGCCGAAGCCTCCCCTCTTGGGTATGTATTTACCAGCGTGAAGCCGTAACTGATTTTCCACGATGATGGCTGGGATGGTCGATGCCATTTGCCTTTTCCACAGCGATCAGCCGTTCCTCCAGCTGGGCAATGTATCGTTCCCAGTCTCGCTCACTCTCATTGCGCCAGAACCTCTCCTCGGTCTTGCAAACGGCCTCGTCCACTCGCTTCTGCACTTCTGCCTCGAATCTCTTTCTGCTGATAATCATAATGTTTTCCTCCTTTGTATTTAGCCGAAGATCTCAGGCTTTACCTGCTTGATCTTGGCGATAGTAAAATTGTTCAGCACCTTGAAGTTCACGGTGGGGTTCTTAAATGCCTTCAGGATATTCCACATCTCCTCACAGACCAGCTCATGGAACACCTGACTCAGCAGGCGAGGGATCATCTTAGAAGACCAACCACCGGTCTCGTTGACGATTTTGGCGAACTCCTTCTCAACCAGGGCAGGTGTGACGAACTTGTCCACGATATCCTCTTCCACCAGCCGGTTCTCCTTCAGCGGTGCGCCCATCTCCTTGTAGTGCTTCTCCCGGAATTCGGATGTAACGATCTTCGCCCATGTCTGCCGCTTGAAGCGGTTGTAGAAGTCATAGTTCTTGACCACGATACCCTCACCAACACCAGCACCATCCTTGATCAGGAAGTTGTTCTCCTCCGTACACTTGATGAGATCGTCCAGAGTGGCATTGCGTAGGATCTTCAGCGGAGCCAGATAGTCCAGTCCGAATTCCTCCACAAGAGGCTGATACACAGGATAGGGGATATACTCCAGCCCTTCCTCACTGTCCGCATCCACGCAGACATCAAACACATAGAACCGTCTCCATGCATCATCTCGATAGGTCTTCAGGGAGTGAGGCACCAGCCATTCACCGAAGAGTCGGTGTGTGGGATGCTTCTGAAGGTAGGCCATGATCCGCTCATCCTTGACGATGGCATTCATGAAGCCTGCATTGTCCTGCTCCAGACTCAGTTCTCGTTTCCGGCTGCCTGCGTGGATCTGTCCATCCTCGCCCAGCCATACCGAGGAGTTTGTGCCGTCAATCTTGGGGAACACATAACAGGTTCCAATCTCGATGCCATCAACCTCCATGGTTCCGAATCGCTCAATGTGCTGATATTTTCTGAATTCCATACTGTTTTCCTCCTATGTTGTTATAATATCTGCCATCGGCAGGGTCTCACTGGTTCTCACATTTGGGGCAAACTTGTCTGCCCTCTGGGATGATCTCGCCACAGATTACACAGCGGTTATCCTTTGGTATAAACCTCATAGAAAAGTGTTGGCACTTATTCACGCCCCCGGTAGCCGTGTACTTTCCACAGACTTCCCGGTGCAGGCAGGTTTCACAGATTGGCATTGTCGCTCACCTCCAACAGTTCAGGGTTGTCATGGATGTTGCCGATAATTCCAATGCAGATTTCATTGTAGAAGTCATCAATAGTATCTACGAAGGAAATATAGTCGTTCCAGCCGATGTGTTTTAGAACATAGCCGGATTCTGCCCAATAGCCGCCATCCGTGTCGCACTCACGCTGGACAACATATAGTTTTTCGTCGAACCGGGCAATATCATCGGACCATATTTTTTGTTCGCTGACGGTGTATAGCCCTGTAAACTCCCCAACGGTTTTGGGGTCAACCTCTACAAGTTGCATACTTGCCATACAGGAAAGAGAAACAACCATATAATCAATGGCATCTTGGGTTACTATATAGGTTCGGTTGCCTTTCAAAAGGAAGCCTTCGACCCATTCACCATTATCAATCCGCTTACCACGGAATAAAATCTCACGCATCTTCTTTCACCTCCACCAATTCAAAGGTGACCAACTCGATAATTCCGTGTTCACCCTTATTATCAAAAGGCTTTAACTTTCTGTTGGCATAAGCACGGTTATAATAATCGATTGCTTTCTCCGCATTACCTTTCCTATCCCAATACTTCCGTTTAGGATTGGTAATGTCTGAAACCAGCTTTCCTGTGTTTACATCCCTTGCTGCATATAGTCTTTCATTTGCCATCACTTCCACCTTCCTTTCGTGTAGTCATATTCCGGGGCGAAGTCATACCGCTTCAGGAAGGTATCATGCATTCCGTCACCATATGCCTCCGCAAGGGAAGCATCCAGTTTGTCCCGGTAGTAGTCGGTCTCGTCATCCTTTTTCCAGGCCTTTTCATAGTAGTCGATGTACTCACCGATACCCTTCACCACCTTCATCAGTCTGTCCTTACCGAAGGTGTCCCTGCCCATGATCTCGGAGTCACGCAGGACCAAAGACATCATGTCAAGGATCTGCTGTCTACCGGCACGAACTCCTGTGTCAAAGTAGAATTGGTTGGTTGCCTTCTGCTTTTCCAAAAATGCATTCTTTCCCATATTAAGTCTCCTGATCATATTCATACTTCCTGTTGAGCATCTTTGCGATCATGCATTCTCCCCAGCAGTTCCGGCAGTACGCTTTCTTGTACTCCTTCAGCATAGGCCGGGTGGCGAAGGCAAGGTGGAGGGCTGTGCCGGTCTCCACCCCTTCGCATCGGATGATCTGATGCTCATCGCTCTTGTAGTAGGGGCATACCACAAACTCATCTTCATTGTGCATTATCCTCGCCTCCTAATCTCAGCAGATTCGGCAAACCGCCGTATCCGATGGTCGATGTATCCTTGAACCTGTAAGTACAGTCCATAATGGCTCTGTACTGCCTCACGCCTTCTTTGTTTTCTATAGAACTGTTTATCCACGCACACTGGGCAGCATGGTAGTAAATCTGCTTCAGCTCCTCCACCATCTCAGCCACAGTGGGAGGGAACTTGCTCACCATGCGGAAGTGGTTGAATGCCTGCTCCATGATGGGGTACGGCACATCCGGGAAGCTCATCGCCCACATATTCACCGTGGCATTGGCAGTCTCCTTGTCGATATCTCGGTATGCCGTAGGGTAGCTCAGTTTGATAAGACTCAGCAGCTTTGCCGCTTCCTGCTTATTCATAGCCGTCACCCACCATGTCAAGGAAGGGATTGCTGCTCTTGGTAGCCTTGGGCTTGCTCTGGCCTTCCTTCTGCTCCCAGGTTCTCACCGCAGCCTTCCAGTCCTTCATCTTGTTCTTGCCTACCATCCAGCCGTTACTGGTGTAGTAGTCAACGAACCTCTGAGGATCAATACTGTTGCCTCTTTCAAAGCAGTAGTCTCTGACCTCATCAACAGTAGGAGGGATAAATCGCTTGGAGCGAGTGGGAGGAGGCGTAGCCGAGTCCCCATTATCCTCTCCTAAACTACCCTCTCCTAACTCTATCCTATCTCTATCCTGACCTAACCTAACCTGAGTATCCAAAGTGGATACATCTTGTATACATTCTGTATACGCACCATTCTGGTCGATCATCAGAGTCGCTTTTTCCTCCATGTACTTGCTCTCTTTGTACCGATCCTTCTGGATGTAATTGTGGATTCTCCAGTGCTTGATGACGATGACACCACTGTCAAAAGCGAGGATGAATCTCTTCGCCATCAGCAGGTTCATATCGTCTGTACTTGCTCCTGCCTGCCTCATGATGCTCTTAGGACTGTTCACGAAACCATCATCATCAGCCAGCATCCCAAGGGTGAAGTACAGGCACCTTGCACTCAAGGGCATATCCAGGAATGCATCGGACAGTACAATCGTCTTGGCGAACATTCTGCGCTCAGCCATCTTCTCTCACTCCCTTCGGTATAATCTTGGTCTTATTATCAAAGTGGCGGTGGACAAGGACCATCTCAGTAGGTGTGTCCTTGACCACAAACCACATCGTAGGATCAGTCTTCCACTTGACCATCAGCTTCATCTGCTCTCTTGTGGGTTTCTTGCCGTGTTTCATCTTCCGGTACTCCCAAAACCATTTGCACCACGGTCCGTCTCCTCCAGCTTGTCCACCAGCTCAAAGCGAGTAGAAATGCAGGGGACGATCACAAGCTGGGCGATCTTATCACCTGCTTTCACATGGTAGGTCAGCGATCCATGGTTGAAGAGCTTCACCCTGATGGAACCGGTGTAGTGAGAATCGATGGTACCGTCCGTTGTGATATTGTTGTTAACCATCAGTCCGCTCTTGCTCTTGATGAAGCCGACATAGCCTTCCGGTATCTCAATATGGACTCCGGTGTCAAATGTCTTGCTATCTTCCACAATGCCATTATGCATTGCATACAGATCCAGTCCAGCATCCCAGGGATGCGCTCTCGTGGGAGCGATTGCCCCCTTGTCCAGTTTGATCTTAATCATGCGTTCACAATAGGGCTTTGCAATGCCCTGACGATCATCACAATACATTGTCATTTCCTCCGAATCTCAGTTTTGTTACAGCCATAGGGAACTCCTCAATCTCACTTGCCCACAGGCAGCTCCCCTTGCCATTGAGCTGTTCCCAAATTAAAGGGAAGCCACCGATACCATCAAACAGACTTGCCATCGTAGCATCTCGCTCATAGCAGGCACACAGTCTCTTCAGCACCCACTTCCAAGGTGGTAGCGCAATGGAGTTACCCAGAGCCTTGTATCTGGGAGAGTCAGCTTCCTTGTGCTTCTTGCCCTTGGAATCCACCCACTCACCGATGTCCGTCCATCCATCCGGGAATCCTTGGAGTCTCTCGCACTCCAGAGGAGTCAGTCTGCGGACGATGTGCTTCACTCTCACCACATTGCCTGAGTTCAGGTTGTGACAACAGGATGACTGAAGGGTGATGTTCTGCCCTGGTATTTCTGTAGCGTTCCGGCAGTCCGCGCCTGCTACCAGCATATCGCTGAAAGCATCCTGCCCTGTGTAGCTGCCGGGATGGCTGTTTGCCATCAGGGGATCTGTGATCTTTTGGTATGTTACAGGCTGCACCACAGCCATCCCACCCTGATTGCATCCGGGATAGCCACAGTTCAGAGAGTCCAATGTTTTGGCAGTGTCAGCCTCATAGACACCGCTGTTGGGGTTATCGCTCTTCCATGCATTGGAGTGATAGCTACCAATGCCGTAGGGAACAGGCTGGAACAATGTTTGATCCTGCAAGGTGGAAAGCGTAGCGCTCTTATCCTCTTGGATTAAAGCTCCTTTTCCTCCTCCAGCACATCCTCCTCTGATTTTGAGGGTGCAAGGGACTGCTCCACCAGAGCCTTCTCCAGCATCTCCGGGAGCTTCTTTCCTCTTCGGTTT
>UZAT01447378.1_pt1 | contig 40666 bp, 50 predicted proteins | sample 2160861 | NCBI WGS metagenome assembly UZAT01 (sample SAMEA5138306, study PRJEB28736) | viral metagenome | reverse complement strand
TAAACTAATGTATCAAGAGTTGGCGAAAGATAGCTATTTTCCAAAAGATACTGGATGGTCTGTTGCCCCTAAAATCAATGCCCTATGTAGAGTTGGGGAGCAAGAGGGTAAAGAGCTTTTCTTTAATGCTTTAGTTGGACAAGCTGATATTGAAGATGCTTTGGCTGTAGCTAAAAAAGCCCATAACAAACAATCAAGAGAAGTAAAAAAGATTGTTGATGAGCTTGAACCAAGTTTAGATTTAAGTCATAATGTAATTATTACATATATAGAGCAAGATGATAGAGCCTACAGTGGCTTAATCGCCAATAGAATATCAGGCAAATACAATAAAACCACATTGATACTAAGTGAAAGAACTTCTGAAATATTTTCTGGGTCTGTTCGTTCGCCTATTGATATTGCATCTATAATCAATGAAACAAAACTAGCAAAATGTCAAGGGCATGAAAGCGCTTGCGGCATACTTATCCACAAAGAAAACGTAGATAAATTAATTACTTGGTTTGATGAGCAAGAATTGGATGATGGTATTCCAGTTACAGCTTCAATCACCCCCAAACAAGCAACTGTTGGCCTAGCAAGAAGATGCTCTACCCATTCACACCTGTGGGGCAAAGCTGTTGAAGCACCAACATTTTATATCACTGGACAAATCCATGGATCAAAAGTAAATATTTATCAAAAAAGAAACAATACAATTAAATTTAATATTGATGGCGTTGAGTTTTTGAAGTTTAGAGCAAGTGAAGAAGAAGTTGAAATTTTTAGTCAAAATAAATTGATGGATGTCAAAATGATTGTTACATTGGAGCTTAATGAATGGCGAGGCAGAGTGGCAGCCCAGGGCCTTATTGAAGAATATAAAATTTCTATTGCTGAACAAAAAGAATTAAACAACTCAAACAATTGGAAAGATTTATTTTAATTTCCTTAAAATATGGCTTGACAATTGGGGTTTTATGTAGTACAATAGGTACATACACAAGCACAAGATATTAAAATATTAAGGAGGACAGGCTAATGGAAGTGCCTAAATTTGTGAGGTTTATTGGCAATAGTTTGAATGATGTTGGTGGGCTTAAAATTGGAGATATTGTGGAAGTTTTGACTTGTGGTGCAAGTCATCCTGAGCGTCTTTATGTTAAAACCCCTCAGCAAAGCATTTACTCTGGCGATTCGGCAGGATATCCAGAAAAACTTGAAGGGCATAATTTTACATACCTGGGTGAGAGAGAATATGAATTAATTAGGGAGGAAGAAATGAAACTTGAACATAAATTCAGGGTTGGAGATATTGTTCGTGGAAATGATGCGGAACGATATGGCATCACCAATTCTGATATGACTGAGGGAATTGTTACGGGTGTTAACTCTAGTGGGCGCATTGATATCAGAGTTGTAAAACGCGAGGGCTATGAAGGCGATACCATTTTTTCTGGTCTCAATCCTGTCTATTTTGATTTGGTCAGAAAAACATCATCCAAACCTGCTACCGATGTTACTGATACCCTATATCATTTCACCACCGACATGAAAACTTTTGTGAGTGTTGAATATGATGGCAATGTAGCAAAATCTAAATGTAATCTTGACCTAGATGAATTTGATATTCATGTTGGTGTAGATTTAGTGTTAGAGAGATTGAATGAAATTGAGAACCTTCCTGTGGAAAAAGAGTTGCCTAGATATGTAAGATATATTGGAGATTATGATATTGGCGGCTTGGTTAAGGGAGATATTTGTCGTGTTCTATCTGGAGTGCCTAAAAGGTCTCCTATGTATGACGATTCTATTTTTGTTGTTTCCCCAAACCCCACTTGCTACCGCCCCCATGAAGCCACAAATCCAGAAGCGCTAGAAGGCGTTAATTTTACTTATCTTTGGTCCACAGTTTATGAAGCCGTAGACTTCAATATCTTTGATTAGGAGACACCATGCTAAAAAACAAGCGAGCGTTTATTTATAGAGGTTTCATATGCACTATCATCGTACTTTCATTGATTTTTCACATCCACCGCATACATACTCCACTTACATCAGAAATCGCCCCTATTGAACCTACCCCAGCCCCATTTGTAGATTTCATCCCACATAAGATTAATATTCCATCCCCAACTAAAGTAGAACTATTTTATCCAATTGATGATTCAGAAAGACAAATAGTTGAGTGTTTGGTTGAAGGGGAATCAGGCAATCAAAGTCTTGAGGGGAGAATCCTTGTAGCACAATGTATTTATAATGCTTGTGTGCAAGATGATTTACTCCCTAGTCAAGTAAAAAATAAATATGGATATCAAGGTTGGTCTGACAGCCCAAGTGATGAAACAAAAGAAGCTGTAGCTGCTGTATTTGATAGAGGCGAAATGGGTGTAGAGGATAATATTTTATGGTTTTGTACTATTACCTCTAGTAAAAGAGCAAAAAGTTTTCATGCAACACAAGAGTTTGTGGTTGAAGTTGGAAATCATAGATTTTATAAGCCGATAGAGAGGTAGGCAATATGGATAAACTATACACCGCCTGTATGGAATTAAAATCTATCACAGGCACAAAAGACAAAAAGGCTTTTCTTGAAGCCCATAGAGACGATGCTGATTTTATTGCCCTGCTTAAATTCCTACTCAATCCAAGAATTGTTACAGGCATCAGCAAAGCAAAATTAAATAAAAAAGTTCCTGCTGTTCGTGGTTTTATTGGGGATATTGAAAACCTATATACCTATCTTGAAAACAATAATACAGGGCGAGATAGTGATATTGCTATGTGCCAAGGATTTGTTTCATATTATGTAGAACATAAAGATTTTCTATCTTCAATCATCACAAAAACACTTAAATTAGGTGTTGATACCAAGCTGTGTAATACAGTATATGGCAGTGATTTTATTTATTTGCATGAGGTGATGCAAGGTAGTTCTAGAGAGAAGTTGAGATTAAAGAATGGCGAAACATTTTACTTAACACAGAAATTAAATGGTGTTAGAGGAACATATGTAGATGGTGAAATTATTTCTCGCCAAGGCATCGCCTTCACTAATTTAGACCATATCATTGCCGAACTAAAAAAGATGGAAAATATCTGTGGTAAGCCCATGGTGTTTGATGGTGAGCTTATTCGTAAGAATATTGATAATCTATCTGACAGTGAAAACTTCCGCATCGGTACTGGAATTATCAATTCAGATGATACAGATAAATCATGTATTGAATTTGTTTTGTTTGATTGTTTGCCTCTAGGGGAGTTTCAAGAAGGCAAGTCTAAAGCATCTTTTGTGAAGCGTAGAGATATGCTATATGATTTGTTTTACAATCAAAAATGGGAAAACACAAGGGCCGTCCCCATTCAATATATCAGCAATGATGAAACTACGATTAATGGTTTTCTTGAAAGAGCAGATGAATTGGGGTGGGAGGGACTTATGTTAAATCTTGATGCCCCATATGAATGTAAGCGCAGCACCAAGCTAATCAAAATTAAAACATTTAAATATTCTGATTTGCGTATTGTAGGATATGAAGAAGGCACTGGTAAGTATGTTGGTATGCTTGGCAGTGTAATTGTAGAGTATAAGGGTGGGGTTGTGGCTATTGGAAGTGGCTTGAGTGATGAGCAAAGAGTAAATTATTGGAAGAATCCTGATGAATTGATTGGTAAGATTGTTCAGGTGAAATTCAAGGAGGAAACGATGGATAAGAAGACAGGACTAAAGTCCCTTCAATTCCCAATTTTTCAATATTTAAGAGAAGAAAAGACAGAACCAAGCTATGAATAAATCCAAAATTCTTCAAAAAATCTATTGACAATCTCTATCTCATATGGTATAATTGCTTTACAGTAAAGAAACAAAGGAGATACACAATATGGAATCTATCAATGTAAACTTGGACAATCTTACATATCAAGAGCGTGAGCAATTGTTTAGGCTAGTGACAAAGGGAAATAAGAGCAAGGTTTGGAAGCCTGAATTGCGTAAGGAGTATTTTTGTCTAGCCTCAGATGGAGCTGTTCTAGGCCCCTACCTTTGGGACAATGGATCAATTGACAATGATATGTATTCCATTGGCAATTGTTATAAGACAGAAGAAGACGCTGAGTTTGCTGTTGAACGCATGAAAGTTCAGACTGAATTGCAGAGGTATGCTGAGGAGCATAATGGTGAGATTGATTGGTTCAATAAACGTCAAGATAAATATTGTTTTCTCTACAATCATTTAGAGGAAAAGATTGTAGTTTATTCCAATCGACTTTTACAGGGTAATGTAGTTTATTTTTCTGATATGGCAACTGTTTTGGAGGCAATCAAAGCCATCGGTGAAGACCGCATCAAAAAATATCTTTTTAATATCACCGACTAAAAACTTCTAAATTCTAAAAAATAGTGCTTGACAAATCAAACCCAGTATGGTACAATATAGATAGTTAAGAAAGAATTGGTGCTGATGGGTAAGTCCCAAATCAGTTAAATGATTACTTGGTGTGATGCATCACTACAGGAATAACAGCCAGTTCCTTTCTTAATACATAATCCCTCATAGTTTAATGGCAAAACAGCGGTCTTATAAGCCGTATTAGCACCAGATTAGTGCAAAATCTCCGTTCGAGTCGGGGTGGGGGAACCAAGAAGTCTTTAGTTACCAATTCTTTTCCTGCTCTAAAAGAAACCGAATTGGCGTAGCAGTTTTTATTAAATAGTTTTTCGACAACGAGAAGGTGAAAAACATTTGAGAGTGTCGCCCAGCGGTCTATGGCGAGTTAATACATATGCTCTATTAACTAATCGCAGGTTCAAATCCTGTCACTCTCACCAAGGGTTAAGTTGACTTACTGTTTCAAACGCACCCTACAGCGGTAGTAAACAGGGTTTGCAAGGTTGCTATAAACCAAGCGTGGAGAGTACGATAACCAACCAGCAATGCGCCTGTGCGCTGACCCAAAGCAGGAGTGTGAGGCTTATGACAACCGTTCCATTAGCACAGCGAAAGTACCTTAGAACGGAGTCAAATTAAAATAAGGGTGGGTACAGTATGAGTGCTGATAATGGAGTTTACATTCTGAAAACTGGTAAGCAATATCGTGTGAAACATTTGTTTGCAATCGAAAATCTGTATTGGAGCAAAAAGCATAGGTGCAGTATGCAAACCCTCCAACCAAATATGGTTTATGAAATGTTTGATGATGTGCCTTATACATATAGCTCAGATTTGGCTCTCAGAATTGCAAAGAGAATTGAATCCAAGTTGCCGATTTGCGAATACGGTATGGTGTTTATCGACAGTGAAATGTCATGGGGGCAAATTCTAAAGAAAATGAAGGAGGAGCAGCATGAATCAGGATATTGACGAGATGATTTTCGGTGACGATTATCACACTCATAGCACAAAGTAAGGTTTAACCTTACATGGCGCAGTAGCCCAGTGGCAGAGGCAAACGACTTAAAATCGTTACAGGGTCAGTTCGAGTCTGACTTGCGCTACCAAGGGGAATATCCCCAAATAAAATTTAAGAAATAAAAGGAGTTAAACAAATGAATAAGAGCGATTTTATTGTACGGTTGGCAGGTAATCTCGATGACACACAGGTAGCAACTAAGGCTATGCTAGAGACTACTCTTGAGACAGTTGCCGAGGTTCTTGCAGAGGGTGATAGTGTTGAGCTTCATGGCTTTGGTAAGTTTGAGGTTGTTGAACGCAATGCTCGTAAGGGGCGCAATCCCAAGACGGGTGAGGAGATTGACATTCCTGCTAAGAATGCTGTTAAGTTCACTGCTTTTGCCAGTTTGAAGGATGCTGTAAACGAGTAATTAGTACATAAAATATTTTAGAATCCCGTGACACTAGATGGCAATATTGAGGATGCAGAAGTTTGGTAGTGTCTCTCTGCATAGCGATAAACTACCGCCATCTCATGGTGGTATAGTTCAGTTGATAGAACACCAATTTTGCACTCTGGTTGTCGGGGACTTGAATCCTCCTACCACCCCCAACACCTCCACACATCAATGGTAAAATCAATTTGATTTCAGCCTGACTTGTGTGGAGGTGTTCTTATCCCTAAACCTGTTGAAAGGTGGAAACTGATGGAAAATCTAATTGATACACTGTTAGAAGATATCCGTGAATGGGACGAAGACACCCTTGGGCAATTTCTTTGTAATATTTATGCTCTTGGGTGCTTTGATACGGAAGCAGAAAGAGAAACTGAAGACACACAAGTTTTTTTATTGTTATCTCCAATTATGAGTTCAACAGTAGTTTTTGATTACATACAAAATAGACTTAGTGAATATGATGAATGGGAAGAGATTGATTTCTAATATTTGCACTTGACAAGTTGGGCAAGCCATGGTATAATAGCATTACAGTAAAGGAAAGATAACATCACCTGAGATAAGGAGTGCTATTATGAACAATAAATATATGGAGTATATGATTTCAGAGGGTATGAGTCAACACACTGTTCGTGCTTACACCAGCGATATCAATGGCTGTCTTGAGTGTATTGACAAGCCTGAGAATGAAATTAGCTATGCTGACCTAATTTCTTGGAAAGCCTCTATTGTTGGACAAGCATCTGCTACTGTTGCCCGTAAGGTGGTTAGCATTAAGAAGTATTTTGAATATCTTGCTGACATTGGCGAGATTGATATTGACCCCTCTGCTAAGTTGAAGAATGTAAAAATTAAGAACAAAGAAAAGACCCCTCTTACCCCTTCTCAAGTTCGTGCCATGATTGATTGTGCTGATAAGATTAGAAGCAAGGCTATTATAACTATGCTTGCATCTACTGGTATGCGTATCAGTGAGATGATTAACCTCACCATTGACCAGTATTATACCAACCCTATTACCATTATTGGTAAGGGCGATAAAGAGCGTGTTGTATATCTGACTCAAGCAACTAGAGATATTGTTGACCAGTATCTTGAAACCCGTGGCGAGAGTGAGTATAATAATGTATTCCTTTCTTCTGGTAAACAGCCTATGCAAGCGAACAACGTAAGTATTATGCTCAAGAACACTGCTCGTAAAGCTGGTCTTGATAATTGGAATGATATTTCCAACCATTGGCTCAGAACAACTGCCGCCACCCTGCAAAGCGAAGCTGGACAGCCTATTGAAGTGATTCAAAAGATTCTTGGTCATAGTAGTGTTAAGACCACTATGCGATATGTTAAGGTTAACAATAGTCGAGTAGAGAGTGCAATGACCACACAACTGTTTTAAGGAGGAAGTTAAAATGATTCTTTGGTATAAGAGGAATAGGGGGCTGTTCTGGGCTGTGTTGGTATGGCTTGGAGTTGTGGGTTATGTTGTTGTGAAATATGTTGTTCCCAAGTATATTTAATACATAATAATTTAATATGAAAGAAGGTAAAGTAATGAGCGATTTTGTTTATCACAAATTCTCTAAGGGTATCTACAAGCGATTAGGAAAAAGCCCAAGAGGTGAGGCATGGACTCAGGTTTTGAGTCGAGAGAAGGAAACTTTAGATGTTCTCAACTGCTATTTGATTAACATTCCCTCCTATTTTTCAGCCCGTATCAAGTCTGATACAGCTTATCATGGTTTGAAGGGAAAACATGTTGTTTTGGAAATTGAGAACAATTCTGAAAAAGAAGATTTTTTTAATTTAGAAGAAGTTGATAGTGGATGTCTTTGGTTTGTTGAAAAAGAATTTAAGCTTTTTGTCCCCAATGAAGATATTGAATTCACTACAATTCAGGAATATTCTCCTTCTCGTCCCTGTCCCCTCCCCCAGCCTGATTCTCGCCCTGACGACACCCCACCTATGCCCTCTCTAGAAGAGCTACAAAAGTGTTCTATCCACTACGAGGGGCGCAAAACAGTTCTTACATATTGTGATGCTTTTGTAGGCGAGGCCATTTGCCACAAGGATGACGAGTTCAAGGTAGAGAGCGGTATTGCTCTTGCCTATAGTCGAGCCAAAGAAGCCAAAGATGAATATGATGCAAAGCAAGAAGAGAAGAAGAGGATTAAGATTGGAGATACCGTAAGGGTTGTAAACAATGAATTGTTTTATCCTTGGTACTCAGCCAAAGTTGCAGAAATTTGTCAAAAGATTAATAATTTTAAGGTGTGTTCTAGATATGCCTATAACAAGGAATACGTTTCAGCAGACGCACTGTATACTGTGCATTATCTGGACAAGAAATTTGCTTATATAGAGGATAGCGAAGATGGGCTGTGCTATCTTTTTGATGTGAATGGTATTTGTAAAGAAGAAGACAATGAAAACAAGAGTGTCTTTGAGTGGGGCAAAGAGGAGGAGGATGATTGGGATTGGCTACTATGATTCCAAACATGATGCCAGAAATTGTTGAGGCCGTACATCTGTTCCATGAGGACAATCCTGATGTGGAGCTTGATTGTATGCTATTCCTCAAGCGATTGGTTGTTGACGACCCCAAGATGCTGTCAAGTGTAATTGAATGGTTCGAGGAAAATGGCAGGTGTATTAAGTGTGGTGATAGACTTTTATACCATACATATAGAGTGGAACACTCTGAATTGAATGGTTGTCCCCTGTCAACAGAGTATATTACCGATACCACTTGTCCCAAATGTGAATGGGGTGTTGAAATTGACTAAGGGTGGGTTAATTGAGGAAAAAATATCCAAATGAAATTGTGGGAAGGGTTTTTGAAAGGCTAGAGGTAATTCAAGAAGGGCCAAAAGACAAACATGGACATAGACAATTTGTATGTAAGTGTACTTGTGGGAACCCCTCCACTCTTTTAATCAGAAAGAATAATTTATTTTCTGGGTTTAGTCAATCTTGCGGATGTCTAGCAAAAGAAATCAATCATCAAAGAAAGTTAAATTTCAATCAATACGAAGTTAATGGCGATACAACTGTTTTCTTTGATTCTGATGGTGATAAGTGCTACATAGATACTGACCTTTTGCCTATTATCAAAGAGCAGGGATGCTGGCATAAAAACAAAGCTGGTTACTGGGTTAGGAGGAACTATCTAAACAGCGGGAAGAAAAATGGGGAGAATTTGTTTTTGCATAGATTCATTATGAACCCTCCTGAAAACGTTTATATAGACCATATAGATAGGAACCCCTCCAATAACAGGAAAAACAACTTGAGATATTGCTCTAACTATGAAAACAGTCACAACAAGGGAGTCAATAAGCGAAATAAAAGTGGCTTCACTGGTGTCTATCTAGACAATAGGTATGGTGAAAAATGGATAGCAAGACTAAAAACAAAAGAAGTTAATGCTTATCTTGGAACCTACAACTTATTAGAGGATGCTATAGCCGCTAGAGGATATGCAGAGCACCTTCTTTGGGGAGATTATGGGAGTAATAGATATGTACCAGCAAGTAGTGAGATTAAAGAAGAAGTAGAAAAGTTTTTAAAAAAGAAAGGACTGCTATGACAAAAAGACAAAGAGAAGCTCAAGAAAGATTGCTTTTAAAACATATGCTAGACACTAACCCAAAACTAAAAGAATTTATTGACAATCTTATCGAATCTCCATCTGTTGAACAGGCTGATATTATTGAGCCAATTATCAAGGAGCAACTCAAACAGGCTCGTGCAATTGGCGCTAGTATTGGTTGGCAAGCGGCTTTCTTGAGGTGTGAAGAGGCTGTTATGAGTATGGAAAGTGTTGAAGAAATTAAGGCCTATGTGAGTGGTGAAGCAAAGAAGGTTAGAAAGGATTTGAATATTAAAGGAGGAAATAATGAGGGAGAAGATTCTTAGCCCTGATGAATTTATTGAGGCGTTTGATTCTGGTGTAGAAATCAATGAACGGACTTTGCTTGCCTACGCTTATGGTGGTGTTGAAGTTATAGAAGGCGAGAATCGCAGATGGTCACGCTCTATGACTACCATTATTGAAATCAGTGGACGATATTTCAAAATTTATTGGGAAGAAGGACTTACTGAGTATCAGGATAATAGTGTTTGGGACGCTCCTATTGAAGTGAATAAACTAGAGTACGACAAAATTGTCCCTGAGCATACAGTCCATATTGTCGAGTGGGTTGACAAATCTAATATGTAACAGGTGGGCCAACGCCAACCTTTTATATAAATATTAATTTTTAATTTTAAAGGAGAAAAACAATTTATGAAGAATGAACTAAAGAAGTCTCGTCAATACTTTCGATCTGTCGGCGTTGTCAGCGAATTGAACCTAAAGCTAGAGGACTGTAAGATCAAGCTTAAAGACCAAGATGGTAATGAGAAGCAGGTAGATGGTGAGCGTATCATGGGCAGTGTTGCTCTACGAACTCCACGTGGAATCCATACTTTCAATGCTTACTTCCAAAGCCTTGGTTTTGATGGCAATCCTAATAAACAATGGAAGATGGCAAATGATATGTTGTCTTGGAATCCTGAGATCAATGGCACTGGGGAAGAACCCACCCGTGTTTCTATTGAGGGTCAGGTAGATATCAATGATTATCACAAGGATGGCAATGTTTACAGCAATCTCCGCTGGAGAATCAGCAAGGCATCTACTAAGGTTGGTGAGGATGACCCCGCTGGTACTACTCTTGATGTGGTTGCATATGTACATAAGATTGTTGCAGAAGAAGTTAATGATGAAGAAACTGGTCGCCTAAAGATTACTTTAATGCTTGCTGATTACAAGGGTTCTTGCTTCCCTATTGAAGCTATTGTTGATAAGGATTTGGCTGATGCTGTTGAGGAGAATATTGAGAAGGAAACTACCATCCCTGTAACCCTAAACCGTACTATGCACCGTATTGGAGGCACAAAGAAGAAGATTGAGAAGCGCATGATTGGTGGCGCTGGTGATGTTGAGGTCAACACTGGTTTTGATGTTGGGGAGCTAATTCTTGTCGGTGCTGATGAACCTATTGAAGAGCCAGAAGAAATTGAGGATGATGATGGCAATCCCATTGAGGATAAGAGTGGGTATATTGACCCTGCTACAATGAAGAAGGCCATGAAGGTTCGTGTTGCTATGCTTGAAGAAATCAAGAACAATCCTCCCGAAAAGAAATCTGGTGGTAAGAATGATTTCAAGAGTCAAAAGGCACAGGCTCAAAAGGCAACAAAGAACAAGAGTAAGGCTGTTGGTAGTGGTGCAGGTAAACCTCCGTTTGATACCGATGACGGGGACGATGAAGATTTGTTTTAATGTAAAATAGGATATGGGGGTGGGCAACCGCCCCTATTCTTATCTAATATTCCATATTAAGAAAGGCTGATTAAATGGCAAAAATGTTTTTACTAGACCTTGAAGATGCTGGCATGGTCGGTTCAATCAAAGGTCAAAAAATTTATCTATATGGCAACAACGATACAGGCAAGACCTTCCAATCTATGAAGCTTCCTAAAGCACTGTTGCTTATGACCGAGGCTGGTGGCAATGCTGTCCGAGGCAAAAAATATCCTGTTACTAAGTGGTCTGTTTTCAAGGACTTGGTATCACAGCTAACTTCTGAAAAGATGACTAAGGTTGGTAGTTCTGGCGATGATGAAGAGGAAGAAGATGCTGGCAAAACAGCAAAGGTTCCTATGTATCAAATCATGCAAGAGAAGTATCAAACCATTGTAATTGATACCGTTGAAAACCTTGTAGATCTTGCTGAACAGGCAACGTGTCAAGAGTTTGGTGTGCGTGATCTAAGTGAGATCACAGGAAGGCAAAACGGATATTCAATCTATCGTAAGGATTTCAAGACCCAAGTAAACAAACTATGTTCTTATGGCTACACTGTTGTTTTCATTGGACACGAAGAAGTTGTAGAAAAAACTGATGAACTTAGTGGCGATACCTATACATTCATTCAGCCCAAGGGCACTGATAATGTTAAAGCATCTACCAGATTTATCCGTGACCTGTGTGATTTCTGCATGTACTTAAAGCCCAATGGCATTGATGAAAATGGTGATACCATCCCCTCTACTGCAATTTGTAAGCAGACTCGCAATGTGTTTGCTCGTAGCCGATATGGTATTCAAACCTTTATCAAGGTCTTTAATGCAAAGAATCTTGAAGAGGCTATTGTTAAGGCTATTGAGAAGTCTGCCGAGGATGAGGGAGCAGTTTTATCCGATTGGGAAATGAAGAATGATGACTATACTAGAGAAGATTGGTTAGAAGTTATCAAGCCTTATTTTCAAGCTGTACATAAAAAGTACCCCGATAAGGTAAAGGATGTTGTTGCTACGGAACTTGGTGAAGGTGTAAAGACTTCTGAGGCAACTGATGAACAGATTACCGAACTAGAAAACATTTATAACCAGTTGGTTACATTCGCTTGCGACCAAGGAATTGTTGTGGAGGTCTGATGTGCTAACAGTAGAAAAACTACACAAGATTGCAAACGAAGCTTTTAAAAATGATGAATGGCTTTGTGTGCTATCTGGTAAAATTTTTAATATTACAAAGTTATATAGCCAAGAAGATGTTGAAGAGCTTGTTGCTTGTATGTCAGATGTCGTATGTGGTGAAGATGAAGACGCATCTATTTTTGATAGTGAAGGATTCATTTACACTGATGCCGACCATGCTAAGGATTGGAATTATTTTAAGAACACAATGTTAGTTTAATACAATAGAAAAGGGGTGGTGTATACTGCCCCTTTCTTTTATAAGGAGAAATTATGATTGATTTAAGACAGGGCGATTGTTTAGAATTGATGAAAGATATTCCTGATGCAAGTATTGATTTAATTCTATGTGATTTACCGTATGGAACTACTGCTTGCAAGTGGGATACAATTATTCCCTTTGAACCATTGTGGGAACAATATAATAGAATTATAAAAGACAACGGAGCAATATGTTTATTTGGAAATGAACCATTTACAAGTCTGCTTATATATAGTAATTTAAAAGGATTTAAATATAGATGGGATTGGAATAAAAAAATACCAAGTGGCATGGGTTACGCAAAATATAGACCAATGCAACAAACGGAAGATATATCAGTTTTCACTAAAAATGGCGAGAAAACAATTTATTATCCACAAATGATTAAAAGAGATAAACCTATTAAAAGCGGTGGTAATACCATTCAAGCAGGTGTTTATAGTGGGTTCAAATGTATGGGTGAGGGCAAAGAGTATAAAAAAACATATGAATATAAGAATCCAGTAACTCTAATTGAGTTTGATAAAATAAGGAAAGGTTCAAAGCATCCGACACAAAAACCAGTCGCGTTATTGGAATACCTTATTCGTACATACACAAATGAAGGTGAGACAGTCTTAGATAACTGTATGGGCTCTGGTAGTACAGGTGTGGCTTGTGTTAATACCAACAGGAACTTCATTGGTATGGAACTTGATGAAAATTATTTTAATATTGCTAAAAAACGTATTAACAAAACTGTTGAATAAAAAGGAGAATAGATATGGTTACAAAAAACCAACTGCTACAAGAAGCTAACCTAGCCCTAGAAAACAATGCTTGCCTACTTCTCAAGGCAGGAGATTACTTCACCGATTACGCAAAGATTGTTCTACCCCATGTCATGAGTAATTTTATTGATGAAGTTGATTGTTTTGGTACTGATGTTGATTTCCCACCCCATAAAGACCAACATGTAGCTATTCATAGTGTTGATTTTGTGTATTGTGGCACTAGAGAAAAGAATGAATACTACATCCGTGGAGCAAAGGCAATTCTCCGAGAAGAAGTAGAAGCCCTATTTGAGCTTGTTGATCTATAATCATGCCTAGATGCAAATATTGTAATGAACTCAAACCTCCCAGTGAATGTTTTCAAGACCCTAATTACAAGTCCAATCAATATTGCTCAGAAGAGCATTGGAAGTTACATATTAAATCTAAGAATGCAACACAAACAGTAGACACTTCAAAAAACAAAGCAAAACCCAAGTCAGATAGAGTTAAGCTAACAGATTATATTCAATCAATATGGCCCGTAGAACCAAACTGGAAATGGATGAGTAAACAAATTGAAAACCTGTCTAAAGAAACTGGTCTTAGCTATAATGATATGCGTATGACATTGAAATATTGTATTGAATACAAGGGCTTTGAACCTGATGGAAATTATGGACTGCAACAATTTATTCCTAGATATTCTAAGGAAGCAGATGACTTTGCAGACGATATTAGAAGGATTCAATCTGGTTTGGATGGGATTGATTTTGAAGATGAATTGGTTAAAGTACCTGTTGGGAAGAGAAGGGTTAGAAGACCATTGAAAGAAGATGTGGAGTTCTAACCCTCCTAAAATAAAACAAGTGGCGGTGATATTATCCTCTACCATACAAGCTATGCCTCTCTAGCACTGGGCTGTCTAATGAACAATCCAGACCTAATATTTAGTGAAAAATATCCACTGAGCAAAAAAGATTTCAAACCTGTTGGTTTACACTTTGTACTTTATCAGGCTATTGCCAAGCTTGCATCATGTGGTGCTGGGGCAATTACAGAAGTGGAGATTGATAACCTAGTAAGAAACTATACTGCTAGTTATGAAATTCTTCAAGACAATAGTGATTGGATAGGGTTTGTCACTACCATGAAAGAGCTGGCTAGTTCTGAAAACTATGAGTTATATTATACAACAATCCGTAAATTTAGTTTGTTGCGTGATATGAAAAGCAACGGTCATAATATTACAGACTATTATGATGAAGCCCTTTCAGAAGATAGCCAGACCGAGAAACTAAACCAATACACTATTCAGGACATTCTTAATGAAGTAGAATTGAATGCTAACTCATATAGAAATAAATATGATACTACATTCACTAGGGCTGAGATGTGGGCAGGGGATGGGTTTGAAGATGTATTAGAGGGGTTTAAAGAAGCCCCCGCATTTGGAGCCATCCTGACATCCCCATATCTATCTACGTTGTATCAGGGGTGGTGTAGAGGACATCTACTAATGAGGTCGGCACCAAGCTCTATGGGTAAGTCTAAAGCTGCTATAGGGGACTTGTGTTATGTTTCGTCACAAGAGCTATGGTCTGATGAAGCAAATGATTTTGTAACCAATCCAAACTATCAAGGTGGCGGTTTCTTTATCCACACTGAGCAAAAGCAAGATACTGAAATCCAACCCAACTTTGTAGCCTGTATATCTAACGTACCTTACAATAGAATCCGCACCCATGATTTAACCCATGAAGAAGAATTACGAGTCAAGAAGGCCGCACAAATCATCCGAGAGAGCCGTATGCGCTTGATTGACATGCCTGACTTCACAATCACCAAACTTGAAAAGAAGATTAAAGAATGTGCTATTGGGCATGGCTTAACATATGGTGTATTTGATTACCTATGGGATAACAATGCGGCTGGTGCTGAACTGAAAGCCAGTACAGGCGTTGCACAGCGTCAAGACATGCTATTCCTATCAATGGCAAGCCAGCTAAAAATGATGGCAGAAACATATGATGTAGGTATTTACACCATGTCACAGCTTAATGGTAATGAAAAACATAATGAAATTATTGATGAGGCTTGCGTATTCGGTTCTAAGTCTATCAAAACCAAACTAGATGCTGGTTCTATTATGCTTAGACCAAGAGCCAAAGAGTGGAAAAAAGCAGAGCCATACATGAGAGCAAAAGGTATTGGCCCACAAACCAAACCAAATGTAATCGACCATGTTTATAAAACTCGCTATGGCATCCTAGACAAAGAGAATATTAAAGTATGGGCATATTTTGATAAGGGCACTTGCCGCAGAACAGATTTGTTTTGTACTGACAGCTATACAGATGAATATTTGAAGGTTCCTAAACCTGATTTTGATGGAGGGTTTTAATGACAATACTTCTCACGGCAGTAGTATCAATCATCTCCTATACTCACATACTACCTATCCTAGATAGACTCACAGAATACATCCAAGCCTTGATACTTACACAGAAGATGAGGGTCAATGTAGAATATGCCAAATATGAGCAAATTGTTGGTAATATGGGTTCAAATTCACCAACTAAAGTTATTGGTTTTCAAGTAGAAAGCGAGGAAGATGATGAGTAAAAAAATTGAAAGTCTAAAAGAAAGTCCTTGTTATAATTGTCCAATGGCGACCCAATGTGAAAATAAAATCAAACGAAGTCCTGTAGTATCAGTAGTTAGAGATTATGTATACAGCAAAGCTGATTATGATTTTCATAATTGTGGCATTTATATTAGTTTGACTTTTGATGATATTATTGATGAAAGTTAGGTGCCAATATGGTAATTGTAGGATATCAAGGAATTGGAAAATCAACTCTAGCCCAAAACACTACAGGTTATATTGACTTAGAAAGTAGTAATTTTTGGGTTGATGGAAGAAGAGATGGTGATTGGCATATTGTTTATTGTAATATTGCTGAACATCTTTCCAAGCAAGGATATGATGTATTTGTTTCATCTCATGAAGTTGTTCGTAGGGAATTGGCAAAAAGAGACGGTCTACGAAGAATGATTGTTTGCCCCTCTGTAGAATTAAAAGATGATTGGATTGAAAAACTCCGTCTTAGATTTGAAGAGGACAAATCAGACAAAAATTACAAGGCTTACATGAATACTTTGGATAGATATGAAGAAAACATTAAAGAGCTGATGAGTGAAGAAGGGTTTGATATTAAGGTGATTGATAGTACCACATATTACCTGCCTAGTGTAATATGGAGGTGAGCAAAATTAGCAAGGGCGTTAAAAGACCGCTAGTAAATTTTATTGGTTTTAGTGCTGTTGATGTTACAGGGTCGTGCCACCAAATTAAATTTAAAAATTATAATATCCTGCTTGATGCTGGCTTGATTCAGACCAATAACATCATGACAGACTATAAAGCTAATAGAGATTTTGTTAAGAAGATTAAGCCCAAGACTGTACAATATATTATAATCAGCCACCTTCATGCCGATCATATGGGACTACTTCCACCTCTTTACGCAAAAGGCTGTCAGGCCCATATCTATATTCCCAAAGGTTCTTTACCAATCATGCGCCTTATGCTTAATGACTCTGTAAAAATTATGCAACAAGATTCAGACAAACTCAAACGCAAACATGGCATTAAAGCTCCTGCATTAGCAACTCCCCAAGATGTGGAAAAGGTACTTGACAGATGTATTGAAGTGTGTTATAATTGCCCTACTCGAATAGCAGATGACGTTAGTTTTACATATTATCCAGCAGGTCACATTATTCATTCTGCCCAAGTTTATGTTGAGTTAAAGGAGGGATACATTACAAAACGAGTAGGTTACACAGGTGATATCGGGTCATTGGATACTCATGTATCAGTTGAACCTAGACAAAACTTGCCTTTTGTTAATGTTCTAATTGGGGAATCTACTTATTGTCAAGAGGGCAGAAATTATTCTATCAAGAAAGATAGATGGTATGACAGACAAATGATGACCGATGCCATCAGAGATTACAACAAAATCCTTATTCCAGTGTTTAGCTTACAGCGCACAGAAGATATTCTACATGAACTATATGAGCTAGATAATGAAGATATGCCAACTGTATATTTAGATGCCCCATTAGCCAGCAAAATTTTCAGTGTATGGGATGATGATATTGAGTATCTAAGAAAGTGGGGCAAGCTAAAGATTATCAATGACTACCCACAGAGCCAAGCTTTACAACTAAGTAATGAACATTGCGTGATTGTGAGTAGTTCTGGTATGCTTGCGGCGGGGAGGGCGCTGTCACACCTTAAAACCCTATTGCCCAATCCAAAGAATTGTGTGCTATTTTGTGGATATTCAGGTGAAAATACTTTGGCAACACAAATCAAACGTGGTGCAAAGGAGATTAAACTAGATGGAGAGTTGATTGCTAATAAGGCACAAATTTATTGTTTAAATACATTTTCGTCCCATGCTAATTATAGTCAATTATCTGAGTATTATAAAGGGTTGAGTTATGATAAATTGGTGTTGACACATGGGCGATTTGAAGACAAAGTTAAATATGCAAACAAACTACAAGAAGAGTTAACAAAAGAAGGAAAATCAAGCAGAGTCATTTGCGCTAATGAGGATAGTAGAATTTATATTTAGGAGGGTATAAAATGATTGATTTAAGACAAGGCAATTGTTTAGAATTGATGAAAGATATTCCAGATGGCAGTATTGATATGATTTTGTGTGATTTACCGTATGGTACGACGGCTTGCAAGTGGGATACGATTATACCGTTTGAACCACTATGGGAACAATACGAACGGGTTATTAAGGATAATGGCGCTATTGTCTTAACGGCGATTCAACCGTTTACAAGTGCATTGGTTATGAGTAAGCCTGATTTATTTAGTCATTCATGGGTTTGGAAAAAAACTAAAGCTACTAATTATGTGCAGGCGAGAAAAAAACCTATGAAATATCATGAGGATATAATTGTTTTTGCTAAAAAGCAACATACTTATAACCCACAGATGAGAAATGGTTTTAATCCTTATAAAAAAACACAAAGGGAAAATTACGATAAAGACGGGGCTGTATTTAAAGACACGAGGGAGCCCGGCAGTGTCAGCGTGTCTAGTGGGGAAAGGTTTCCTAGCACTGTTATTGAGTTTAGCAACCCTAATAATAAAAGCATACACCCAACACAAAAACCAGTACCACTATGTGAATACCTAATCAAAACCTACACAAACGAAGGTGAAACAGTCTTGGATAATTGCATGGGGTCTGGCACTACTGGTGTGGCTTGTGTTAATACAAATAGAAACTTCATTGGTATGGAACTAGATGAAAATTATTTTAATATTGCGAAACAAAGAATTGAAGAAATAGTTAATACATAAAGGAGACACCGCATGAAAGAGAAGATTGATGTAAAAAAGTTAATAAATCAATTAACTCTTGAAATGTATGAAACCCTATTCAAAGAACTTGATGTTCCGATTTATTCTAAGTCTAAAGATAAATATGTCCTCTATACATCTTGTCATAATAAAAGGGGTTTGGATGGCTCACCCAAATTATATTGGTACGCCGACACTAAGGTGTTCGTATGTTACACAGGGTGTAATGCGACATTCAACATCATAACTCTAGTGATGAAGCGACTGGCCTTGCTTGGAGAGGATGGAGGGTTCCTCAATGCTATAAACTTCGTCCTCTCTAAGACAGGGCTTGATAAATCAGCCATATCAAGAATCAACCCAAAGAAAAATACATATGATTGGGAACAGGACTTTTCTAAATTCATCCGCTTTAAAAATGGTGTATCACAACTTCCTATCTATGACAAATCTATCCTAGACCAGCTTGATAAAGCCATACCCGCCCAATGGCTTGATGAGGGCATCTCCCCAGAAACCCTAATCAAATATCAAATAGGTTATTACCCAAGAACATCTGCCACAACTATTCCAATGTTTGGTAATGAAGGTGAATTACATGGTATTCGTGTAAGAGAGTGGAATCCTGAAACCATAGAATCATATGGCAAATATCACCCCTTGGCCCTACTAGATGGCACAATATATAAATTCCCTACTAATGCTATCCTATATGGACTAAACTACAACTGGCCTAATATCGAACAAACTGGTCAAGTGTGGATATGTGAAGGCGAAAAAGGGGTAATGAAACTAGATACTTTCTATGGTGATAAATCATGTGCCGTGGCCATGTTGGGAAACAATCTTGGGATAAACCGAAGAAATACATTGATTAAATATGGTGTTAAAGATGTTGTGCTTGTGGCCGACTGTGATTTCATAGGCAAAGATGATGAAGAATTTGAAAAGTGGAAGAAACATATTTTAAAACAAGCTGAATTGTGGAAGGGATATGCTAAGGTGAGTGTGGTATTTGATGATGGTGAAGTGTTAGGGCCGAAAGAAAATGCTACTGATAAGGATTTTGAAACTTGGTTGAAATTGTATGAAGAACGAGAAGTGCTGTTTTAATAAGCCAAAAATTACATAAAATATTTCAACAAACCTCTTGACAACCTCCTTTGACTATGCTATAATTAGGGCATAACAAAGGAGGTTTGTTTTATGAAAAAGTTTATTAAAGAAGAATTGTTTGGTTGGAAATTTTTGGAAGTGTTTTGGCTTGTGCTTGCAACAGTCATTATTGCTGGTCTGTCTGTATATTGGGGTGATACCACTATGGGAATTGTATCAGCCACTACAGGAGTTATATGTGTAGTATGTACTGGCAAGGGCAAACTCTCTGCTTACATATTTGGGGCAATCAACACCTTGTTGTATGCAATTATTGCATTTACATCGGTTTCTTCACAGCTTTTGAAGCCAAATGGAACACAATCGTGCGGATGCTTACAAAAAGAAAGAGTCAGAGAATCCGCAAAAGCAAGAGTCAAACCAAATATTTATAACTTATCGGGCGAATACGGGATAGGCTATGCTTCTAACACAGGAAATGAATTTTATTTTGACCTTGAAGACTATGAAAAAATTAAAATCTTTCGATGGTATGAAGAAAAAAGAGATGGTTACATATCTACAGTGAGCGATAATCAGCATATTAAATTACATCAATTTGTCAGCAATAATGTAAAATATTTAGACCACGAGAATAGAAATAAAAGAGACAATCGTAAATCTAACCTTAGACAATCTGATAAAAGTCGAAATGAAATGAATAAAAGTACTTCAAGCAGGAACAAATCTGGGGTTGTGGGCGTTTCTTTTAGCAATAGAAATAAAAAATGGATAGCCCAAATAAAGAAAAGTAATGACCATCGTGCAAAATATTTTAAAGATAAAGAAGAAGCTATTAAACAAAGATTGTTTTGGGAAAAAGAAATGTTTGGTGCTTTTTCTGGGCAAAAACATTTGTATAAGGAGTATGGTATAAATGTTTAATAACCACAATCACGATGAATATAGCAATGCCCTGCTTGGTTTCGCAGACGTGGTTATCAAAGTCCCTGAATTAATTCAACGTGCGTATGAAATTGGATTAACAGGTATTAGCATCACTAATCACGAGGGTATCTGTTCTCATATTGAAGCCATAAACTACTATGAATCCATGGAGAAAGACAGACCCTTCAAACTTGGTTTAGGCAATGAAATCTACCTAGTGGAAGATTGGGAAGACGAACACAACCGAGACTCTGAAAAAGTAAGCGAACATGGTTTTACATATCCATATTACCACTTTGTACTTACTGCTCTTGACACTGAGGGTCACAAACAACTAAGAGAGCTTTCCACAAGGGCTTGGCTTAGAGCATACAAGAAGAACATTTGGCGCAGACCTACATACTATTCTGACCTTGAAGAAATCATTAAGTCAAACCAAGGACACATTATTGCAAGTACAGCTTGTTTGGGGTCAAGGGTGGACAGGCTATTACTCGATGGCAAGATTGAAGAAGCAAACCAAGAAATTGATAGGCTTGTTGATATCTTTGGTGAGGGTAATCTTTATCTTGAAGTTCAGCCAGCAAAAGGAGAAGGCACCGACCAGAGCAAAGTCAACCGCCTAATGAAGCAAATGGCTGAATCTACTGGATTAAAAATTATTCCTACCACTGACAGTCATTATCTTTCAAAAGAGGACGCAATTATACATAAAGTCTATCTCCAATCTCAAGATGGTGATAGAGAGGTTGATGAATTCTATACAACTGCTTATCTAATGGGTGAGGACGAACTTAGAGAGTACCTATTAATTGATTTTACAGACGAGCAAATTGACCAAATGTACGCTTGGAGTGATGAAATTGCTGACAGAATCAAAGGATATGACATTAAGCATGACCCAATTATTCCACAAATTCCAGTTGATAAAATCCCTAAAGGCTTTAGAGCACAGGGGGTGTTTAAAGAGTGGTATGAGAACTATCCAAATTTTGGCTATTATGCAAGCCCTGAACGAACTCTCCATGAGCGATATTTCTTCTATCAAGTTGAGCAAGGACTAATTAATAAGGTTGTAGGAAAAGACAAAGATATTGAAAAATACATAGCACGATGCAACGAAGAATGGGAAGAACTAAGAATCATCTCCGAACAACTTAATACAACCATGCCAAGTTATTATAGCACAATGTCCCATGTCATTGATTTAATTTGGGAGTGTAATAGCTTGGTTATGCCAGCCAGAGGCAGTGCGGCAGGATTTGCTACTTGTTATCTATTGGATATTACACAGATTGACCCAGTGCCTCTTGGTGATTATATGCCCAGTTGGAGACACTTAAATCATCAACGTGGCGTTGAGTTGGCAGACATAGACGTAGATTCAGAAGCATCTAAGAAAAAAGCCATTGTTGACAAGATGAAAGAATACTTTGGGGAAGACAAGGTTCTTAATGTAGCCACATTCTCTAGGCTTTCGTCTAAAACAGCAATTGAGAGAGCCTGTAAAGGTTTGGGGTTGCCTGATGATGCTTCTGCGTATCTAAAATCCCTAGTCCCCGTTAATCGTGGCAAGGTGCAAAGCTTAAAAGACTGTATATATGGCAACAAAGAAAAAGGGATTAAACCTGTATACGACCTAATTAATGAAATGGACAAGCACCCCAATCTAAAAGAATCCGCATTGGGTCTTGAGGGTTTGATTGTTAACAGGGGAACTCATGCGGCAGGTGTAATTGTTTGTAATGACCCCTATACTGAATATATTTCAGCCATGAGGTCAGCAGATGGTACACCAATAACCTGTTACGACTTGTGGGACAGTGAAGAAGCTGGTTGTATTAAGTTTGATATGCTTACGGTTGTTGCGGCAGATAAAATACATAAGACAATGGACTTACTAATTGAACATGGTAAAATTACTTGGGAGGGGTCGTTAAAAGATACATATTACAAATGGATTCACCCAGATGTGCTAGAATACAACAACCAAGACATGTGGGGAATTTTACCAAGTATTTACTCAGTCTTCCAATTTGACACACCCATTTCTGCTAAAGCCTTATCAGCAACCAAGCCACAAAGCGCTATGGACTTATCAGCCGCAAACAGTTTGCTTCGGCTCATGCCTGATGATGTGGACGAAACTCCTATTGAAAGATACATCAGATACAAAGAATCTCATGAAGCATGGGCTCAAGATACCATTGATTTTGGGCTGAATGATAGTGAAAGAGAATGCTTATGGGAATACTTGTCCGATGCTTATGGATTGGCTGACAGTCAAGAGAAAGTCATGCGCCTGAGTATGGATAACAGAGCAAGTGGGTATAGTCTCAAAGAAGCGAACAACCTGCGTAAATCAATTGCCAAAAAAGATGACAAACTTCAAGCAAAAGCCAAAGCACAGTTTTTTGAATATGGTAGAAAGTGCAATACAAGAGATGTATTCTTGGATTACATTTGGAGTGTAGTATTTGCGGCAAGTATGGGTTATTCCTTTTCCCAACTTCATAGCTACAGCTATTCGATCATCGCTCTACAAGAACTCAACCTTAACTTTTTTTATAGTCGTGTTTATTGGAATACCGCCTGTTTATCTATTGAAGCAACTGGTCTTACAGACAATGGCGAGGTCGATAAGTCCTCTGCAACAAATTATGGTGAAGTAGCAAAAGCCATCTATAAAATGCGTAATTCTGGTGTTGATGTTGCACCCCCTTCTATTAATGGTTCAAGCATGGATTTCACCCCTGATGAAGAGACAAATTCCATCCTATTTGGCATTGCTGGCATAGCAGGTATCAATCCAGAAATCGCCCAGCAAGCTATCTCAAATCGCCCTTACACCTCATTCAAAAATTTCTATACCAAAAATTCCTATAAAGGATCATTAATTACCCCATCCAAATTTCGTCAGCTAATCAAAGCAGGTTGTTTTGATGAATTAAATCCAAACCGTATTAATGTTATGAAACTATACATAAAGTATTCAAATGAGCCTGTCGCTTCCCTGACCATGGCAAATATGTCCATGATATTAAAATCCAAGACACCCATCCCTAAATCCTTGACCGCACCACACGCCTTTTACAAGCACTGTACGGGCAAGGAGTTCTTTTGTGGGCAACACCCTACCTTCAAGTCAAAGAAGCTGTACTGGCTTGATAACAAGGCGACAAGGTACTTCAAAGCCAACTGTCAATCATCTCTACAGGAGAATGTTGATTACTTCTTTGAAAATGATATGTTGATTGTTGTAGACAAGTCTCTTGAAAAGCTATTGAAGCCAAGTCTTAATACTTTGAAGGAATATATTAACACCCCTGAATTTTTAGAAAAATACAACAAGAAACTACTACTAATGAAATACAATGAATTTGTGCCCAATCAAGATATCTATAGATGGGAAATGGAAACATTAAGCCATTATCAAGATGGTAGGCATGAGCTTGACAAATTGGATAAAGAAAGATATTTGATTAGTGATTTTGGTGATTTGCCAGAGGAACCAGTATTTATTGAAAGGTCATGGGGCAAAAAGACATGGAAACAGTATGCTCTCTCACAAATAGCGGGAGTAGTGTTGGACAGAAATGACAACTCACATTTGATTACTTTATTAACAAGCGATAATCAGGTAATCAATATCAAATTCTATGCTGGGCTTTTTGCTAACTACAAACGCCAAAATTCTATCGTTAATGAAGATGGAAAGAGCGAAGTTGTTGACCCTAGTTATTTCAGTCGTGGACAATTGTTGATTGTGAGTGGTTTTAGGAGGGGTGAGTCAGACTTCGTGGCAAAAAGATATAAAAACAGTATTTTTAGAACCACCTGTCAAAGAATTTGGAGTATTAATGATGATGGTTCGGCAGAAATTCAAAGTGAAAGATATTTAGAGGAGGAGAACTAAATGACTGTTAAAGAAAAAATAATTTCTGAATATAAGAATCTACTTGAAGACGCTCAAGATATGTGGCTTTCAGAGTATTGTTGTTCTGCTAGAGAGCGTGATAGACGGGTTGAAGAAGATGAAATGGTACTAGCAAACTTTATAGAGTTGGTTAATATGTTAAAGGAGGAAGACTGAATGAACAACCCATTTAATAAAATTTATGAACTTGCAGACAATGCCCTCAACTGCAAAGGTGACATGGATTTAGTTGATTGCTTGTTTGAAATTATGTCCATATGTGAAGACTGTATGGATTGTGAAGAGGATGAAAACTAATGACCAAAACAACAAAATGTCCCATTTGTAATAATCAAGCAAAATGGGGATATTATTCAGGGCCTTATGGTATTGAAGAAGAACATGTTAATTGCCAAAAATGTGGATACTATTATGAATTTGCTTATGGTAATTATTTAGAGGCTGTTAGGGGCAAAGAATATATTTGGCATCACACCACAAAATATACCAACCCAATCTTTAAAAGAATAAAAAGAGATTTATTTATGGCAAGGCGCAATTGGAAGAAACTTAGAAAAAATTACAACAAAAACCCCTAAAATATTTCCAATTTTCGCTTGACACACAACTAAACCTATGGTATGATAAACCTACAAAGGCAAATCGTACCATAGGTTTTAATTATAAGGAGGAATCGTCATGGCGATGTTTGATTATGGCGTAATCGCTATTAAGAAAGGCGAAAGAGGTGATACCCATTGAATGTAATATGTAAACCAACCAAGGAGATTTTTAAATCAAGAGATTCGGATTTTCGTGTAATATCTTGTGTACCTATTGGGCAAGCCCCTAATGAACTAGCCCTCAATCGTTGGGGTAGTTTTACTCTAAGTGGCTCAAACCTATCCACCTTTAATCTCTATGAAGAATATCCAATTGAAATTAGGCTAGATGTTCGTAGTAAATATGAAGGAAGTTATATTGTAGTTGGGTTCCAAGGCATTGAGATTGGTGAGAATATTACAGTAAAACCAGAACTTGAGCTTAAATTCCTAAAGGGAATTATGTCAGAAGGACAGGCCCAAAATATACATAGTGCATATCCGAATTTCATTGAAATGATTCTCAATAATCGTGAAGCTGAAATTGACCATAATAAGATTTATAATGTCGGCCCTGTGTACCTTGAAAAGTATATAGACAATATCAAAACTTCCTATAAGTCAATCTTCTTTATGGGTCTAGCAAGTGATTGGGAGATCAAAGGCGATGCCAGAATAGAAAGGCTAATGCAGGAATATAACACCCCCAATGAAGCAACTCAGGTTCTACAAACTAACCCATATAGAGTCCTGATTGATGTTGTTCAATATAACTTTGATACAGCAGATGCCAAAATCCTTCAAAAAATTCCTGATATGATTGATTCAAAGCATCGCTGTGAATACGCTTGTTTGAGAGTATTAAGAGACAACGAAACCCAAGATGGCGAAACAAGATTAAATGCCAATGTATTGAGCAGGATGGTCAAGAGTCTAGTTCCAGAAGCTTATCATCATACCTTTGAAATTGTGACAGCTAATGATTTATTACATTATGATGAAGCTACAAAATGGGTGTCTATCAGGAAGACATATGAGCATGAAAAGTTTATTGCTCAAGAAATCCTACGCAGAACAAAAAAGATTGAATCATGCGGTATGGATTGGGAAAGATTTAGGAATGTAGATAAATTTGAATGCACAGATGAACAGGCAGAGATTCTAAGGTTGGCTAATGAAAGAGAAATTGCCCTATTGACTGGTTCTGGCGGTACTGGCAAAACAACTGCTATGGTTTGCTTAATTAGAATGCTTGAACATTATATGCAATCCTATACTATCTTAGCACCAACTGGTGTAGCCGCAAAAAGAATTGCTTCAACAACTGGTCGCCCAGCAAGTACAATACATATGTTCCTAACAAAATTAGGTGACGGCTTCTGTAGTAGTGATTATGTACTTGTGGATGAAACTTCAATGGTTGGAGTGGAATTATTTTCTATTTTGCTTTCTGTAACCCCTCGTTCTAAGATTATTTTAATTGGTGATGATGCCCAGCTTGCTTCAATCTCTTGTGGTAATGTACTCCATGATATTATCAATAGTGGGGCAGTACCAAGAGCAAACTTGACCAAAGTATTTAGATATGGTATTGGTGGCATTTCAACCGTAGCTACTGATATCCGTAATGGTAAGCCCTATCTTGATAGATCTGGCAATCCAATTTTCAATGCACAGGTCAATGACTATAGATGTATCCCCATTCAATCTAAGGCTGATAAAGCCCTCCCCCAAATACTTGATACATATGAGCAACTACTTGGCCAAGGCTATAAACCATCTGAGATTATGGTTCTGTCTCCATACAATGTGCGTGAAGCTGGCACTTATAGAATTAATGAGGTCATCCAAACAAGATTTAATGAGCATGCTTACACCCCAATTTCCTACAATAAAACAAAAGATGTAGAGATTAGATTCAAGGTTGGTGATAAAGTAGTTAATGGTAAAAACAATTACCGTAGCAATATCATGGAGCAAGGCGATGGAGGGCTATATTTTACAGGTGTGCAAACTCTAATTGCCAATGGTGACATTGGTGTAATAAGAGATTGTTTGTATGATGAGGAATTAGGTCATTACCTAGTAATTCAATATGATGAACATTTAATTGGTGTGATTGGAAAAGAAGCTAATGACTTGCTGTTGGGTTATGCTATATCAATTCATAAATCTCAAGGCGCACAAAGCAAAGCAGTAATTCTAGTCACCCATCACACTCACAGAACAAATATTAATAGAAACCTATTGTATGTAGGTGTATCAAGAGCACAGGAACAATTGATTCAAATTAGCGATATCAATGGTATTGAAATAGGATTGGATATTCTAGCCAATGAAAGAGAAACATGGTTGCAAGATATGTTGAAGGAGGAAAATTAATATAAAACTTATTGATTTAACAGGAATGAAATTTGGGAGGCTGACAGTACTAAAACACCATGATTATTATGTTTTTCCTAGTGGTAGAAAGGGAGAAAGAACTTGGTTGTGTGGTTGTGAATGTGGATTTACATGTGTGAAAAGAGGCTCTCAGCTTCGTGACGGAAGAACTAAGAGCTGTGGCTGTTATACAATTGAAGCTATCAAAGCAAGCAACTCAAGGGAAAATATATATGAATTTAACGGCGCAGAAACAAAAGGCTATGACACAAGAGGTAATTGTTTTATTATTGATACCGAAGACTATGAAAGAGTCAAGTTGTGTTATTGGTGGCAAGATCATAATGGCTATTGGATTAGTAAAAATAATGGTAAGCTACATCAATATATTTATGGGGAGCAAAACGGAAAAATCATAAATCACATTCAACAAAACCCAAGTGACAATCGAAAATCTATGCTTGAATTTGCAACACAAATGGACAATACAAGGAAGCACTCTTTAAATAAAAATAATAAAACTGGTTATTCTGGCATTCAGCTAACCGCAAATAAAAAATACAAAGTATTGTTTAGTATCAATAGAAAAAGAACACAATTGGGTACATTTAACACTATCGAGGAAGCAATAAAAGCACGTTATGATGCAGAAGAAAAGCATTGGGGTTTTCACACTCCCGAATTAGAAAATTATTATAATAAGGATGGTAAAAATAATGAAATATATGATTTGTGAAACAAAGAAAATTTATCATTGCGTTGAGGTTTCGGAAGAAGTTAATATGGAGGAGTTGATGGATGAAATAGAGTCAGTTTTACATAAATATGATTCAGGCTGTGAAGCAATTACAGTAATATTGGAAAGGGTGAAGGATACATATGGACTAGAATATGAAATCAAATGTGGATATTGTGGTACTGAAATTGATGGGCTAAGTATTGTTGATGAGGTGGAATAAATGTGAAAGAAGAATGGAAGGATTTTTATAAACATAATCCAAGCAAATTCTTAGAAATGTTTTATAGTATTAAACTTCGCCCATATCAAAAAGTAATGATAGACATTTTTTATAAAAAGAGATATGCAAAATTCATTGAACGGTACTTTACTGTAATGAAATATTTAAAAAGCGAAAAATGTAAGAAAGAAGATGATGCTATTAGAGGGCATAGACTTAAAAAAGCCATTTTGTACGAAGATGAATTTTATATAGATAAAGAAATAGTAGATGAAGTATTGAAGTCATTTATTAGAAAAGGAGAATAATAATGTTTAAACGTAATGAAAAAGGTAATCTATTTTGTAGAGTCTTAGACACCGAAATTTTCTTTGACGATTTGCTTGATATTTGTGTAAATCGAAAGGAGGTAGAGTTTGTAGTAAATACTTTTACAGAATGTCTGCTATTATCTGCACAGGACAAGCTTAAAGACCTTGGTGATGAAGACCCATACGATATTGGAATTAATTTATAAGAGGGGAAAATGAAACTTTGTAGCGATTCTTGTATTCCATGTTGTGATTTTTGTGTTCATTGTATTCATGAAAATGTAAATGGAATGGTTTGTGAACCCATTGGATGTAAATTACATCCAGAAGAAAAGTATCAACTAAAAGCACAATGTTGTGGCTCTTGTGAAGATTTCCATTGTTTTAGACATGAGAAATTAAAATAAAAATTTAAAAAGGAGAACTAATATGACACTATACGAAATTAACTCGCAAATTGACCAAATCCTATCTACAGCAGAAATTGATGAAGAAACAGGTGAAGTCCTGTTCGACACAACTCTGCTAGAATCCCTACAAATTGCCCGTGAAACCAAGCTAGAGAATATTGCTTGTTATGTCAAGAATCTTGTAGCAGAAGTTGATGCTATTAAGGCAGAGGAGAAGAACCTCAAGAACCGTAGACAGTCCAAAGAGAAGCTTGCTGAACGCCTTACATATATGCTTGACAACGACTTGCAGGGGCAGAAGTTTGAGACAGCACGTTGTAAGATTAGCTATTGCAAGTCTACCAGCACTGTTGTTGATGAAGAAGTGTTCCTTGAGAAGTACAAGGACGATACAAACATGTGTACACCCAATACTACATATAAGTATGACAAGGCCCAATTGAAGAAGAAGATTCAGGCTGGCGAGACTATTGATGGTGTAACCTTGTCTGTGAATAATAATATTTCAATTAAGTAAAGTTCACAAATTGTTAACATTTTATTCTTGACAAGTTCATATTTGTATGGTATAATACTCAAGCCCATTTTCTCGTGGGAACTAATTAAACAAGGAGTGCGTATTATTGGAAATGACATTTGAAAGCTGGCTAGGTGTAGAAGACCAAGAGGACATCAGGATTAAGATTCCTAATGCAAAGTATAGGAACAGTGGAGAGACATTTGAGAGGTTTGTAGACCGCATTAGTGGTGGTAACGAGAAGCTTAAACAGCTTATCATTGAACAGAAGTTTTTGTTTGGAGGTCGTATTCTAAGCAACCGAGGGGTCAAGGGCGAGAAGCTTACATATAGTAACTGCTATGTTGTTGCTCCCCCAGAAGATAATATTGAAAGTATTTATGATAGTCGTAAGCATTTGGCTCGTACATATAGCTATGGTGGGGGCTGTGGAATTGACCTATCTAAGCTTTCTCCTGCTGGTGTTAAGGTAAACAACCAAGCAAAGCAAGCAAGTGGTGCAGTTAGCTTCATGGAGGGTTATAGTATTACCACCAAAGAAATTGGACAAGGTGGGCGTAGAGGGGCTTTGATGCTATCCCTAGATTGTTCGCACCCTGACATTGAAGAGTTCATTGATATCAAGTCTGACCTTGATGCTGTAACTAAAGCTAATATTTCTGTTAGAATTACAGATGAGTTTATGGAAGCTGTAATGGGCGACCGTGATTGGGAGCTAAGTTTTACTCGCCAGCAGACTGGTGAAACACTAACAAAAACCGTTAGCGCAAGGAAGTTGTTTGATAAGCTTTGTAAGAACAATTGGAATATGGGCGAACCCGGAGTGCTATTCTGGGACACTATTTGCAATTGGAACTTACTTAGTAATAACCCTGACTTTGAGTATGCTGGTGTTAATCCCTGTGCCGAGGAGCCGCTCCCAAGTGGAGGCAGTTGTTTACTTGGTTCTATCAACCTGTCAAAGTTTGTAAAAAATAATAAGACCTTTGATTATCTAGACTTTAGAAACACTGTGTTCCAAGCCGTAATTGCTCTAAACGAAGTTCTAGAAGAGGGTCTGCCCTTACACCCCCTTGAAGAACAGCGCAAGAGTGTTGCTGATTGGAGGCAGATTGGCCTTGGTATCATGGGCTTGGCTGATATGCTCATCAAGATGGAGATTCCCTATGACAGTGAAGAAGCCTTAGAAGTTTGCAATAAAATTGCAGAAGCAATGATTGACGAAGCCATTTATTCCAGTGCTATGCTGGCAAAGGAACTTGGTACTTATCCTAAATATACAACTGATGTAATGAACACTCCATTCTTTAAAGTCAACACATCACAAAAAACCAAAGACGCTGTTGCCAAGTATGGCCTAAGAAATAGTCAGATTCTAACCATTGCACCAACTGGCTCTATTTCTACTATGCTTGGTATCTCAGGCGGTGTTGAGCCTATCTTCGCAAATTATTACACTCGTAAAACAGAGAGCCTACATAACAAGGACGAATATTTCAAAGTCTACACCCCAATTGTTGATAAGTACATGAAGGAACACAATTTAACCGATGAAAGTCAACTCCCTGAATGGTTTACAACTTCCAAAACAATCGACCCCATCAAGCGGGTTAAGATGCAGTCAATTTGGCAGAGTCATATTGATGCCTCAATATCCTCAACTGTGAACTTGCCCTATGAAGCAACTATTGAGGATGTTAAGGAAATCTATACTAAGGCTTGGGAGTATGGGTTGAAGGGCATTACAATCTTCCGTGATGGTTGTAAGAGGGCTGGAATTCTAACCACTAGCCCTGTTGAGCCTGTTGAAGAAGAAGCTGTCTTGGAACCCAATGCCCCAACCCTCAAGCGTGGTGATATCATTGAGTGTAGTTATGACCTCGTCGGTAAGAAACGCAAGCTAACTACTGGCTGTGGTAGTCTCCATGTACTTGCATACTTCGACCCTGCAAGCGGTGACATGATGGAGGTTTATCTTAACAAGGGTTCAACTGGTGGATGCTCCAACTTCACCACTGGCCTAAGTCGTATGATTAGCCTACTGTGTCGTGCTGGGGTCGATGTGTACACCATTAAAGACCAGCTTGACAGTACAGGTGCTTGTCCCTCCTATGCAACTAGAAGCGCAACCAAGCATGATACATCTAAGGGTGCTTGTTGTCCTATGGCTGTGGGTAACGCTCTAATTAGTATGTATGAGGAAATGAAGTCAGAACTGGACTACGGTGATGAGGATGTAACTACTCCTGATAAGCCTAATGAGGTCAAGAAGGTTGAAAAACTAGTTGATAACAATAGGCCAACAACTGTTAAAGCTATCCCCCATGCAACTTTTATCCCTAAGATTGAAACCAAGCCTGTTAAGGTTGTAGCGCCCCAAGGTATATGCCCTGAGTGTCATGAACCCCTTGCAATGTCAGGTGGATGCAGCTTATGTGTGCATTGCGGAAATTCCAAGTGTGACTAAGATGACAGCCAAACAGCTATCTATAATGTTATCAGAGCTTGGCGACCAAGAAGTTGTGATACAACTTTCTGATTGGTCTATAGGCCCTCTGCCTTATTCTCAAATCGAATCAGTCGGCATTGGGTTTGATTGGGACGAAGGTAAAGTTTTCTTGATTCCAAGTAAAAAATTGGTTGACAAAGACCTGTTGTTGTAGTATAATACATAAGGGAAGAGAAGTTAATACCTTTTCTTCCCTTAAATTTAAAATTTAGGAGGTAGCAATTTGCCAAAAATTACTAATGTAGAACTGTCTGGCCTTGAACGTTCTATTAAAACCGCAAAATACCCAAAAACAGTAGATATTGAATCCCTAAATACAGAACTAACGAAGGGGATTCAAGCTTGTTCTTCTTGTGGCACTGGGGAGGGGCATGACAATTTCTTAAAAGGGATTGTTGTTCACTTTGATATGACATTTAGCAACAAGGCTTGGGTTGAAGCGGAAAGATACCACTTTCTTGAGTTCGTATCAAGCCAATCCACAATGCACAAGGCTGCAAACTTTGACTTGTGGCTTCAATTCAATGATTATGTAGACCCCATTATTGCCCTAAGAGTAGAAGAGATTAGAGATGAATACATAACCAAGAAAACCCCTGAGAACTTTCTTCGACTTGTGTATAATATCCCTGCTGGTTTTGAATTAACTGCTGGCATGGTAACAAACTATCAACAGCTTAAAACTATTTATCAACAGCGTAGGCATCATAGGCTACCTGATTGGCAAGTGTTCTGTGACTGGATTGAAACCCTACCTATGTTTATGGAATTAACTCAAAAAAATAAGGAGGGGAACTATGAAAATTAAAATTATCTATCACAACCCTAATCTACAACATATTGAAAAGATTGAACAGGGCGATTGGATTGACCTAAGAGCATCCCAAGACTATCATCTAAAAACTGGTGAATTTGCTCTTATTAGCCTCGGAGTTTCTATGAAATTGCCCGAAGGTTATGAAGCGCATATCGCCCCAAGGTCTTCAACATTCAAGAATTATGGCATCATTCAAACGAACTCTCTTGGTATCGTGGACAACTCATATTCTGGGACTAATGATATTTGGAGAATGCCTGTATATGCAACAAGAGACTGTGATATTAAGCTTAATGAGCGCATTTGCCAATTCCGTATTGCAGAGAAAATGCCAAGTGTTGACTTTGAAGAAGTAGCTACTCTTGATTCTGTTGACCGTTCGGGCTTTGGTTCTACAGGCAAGTAAATACCAATATAATTAAAGAGGGGATTTATTTCCCCTCTTTTTGTTTAATTTGCCCATTGACAAATGTACAGGCCATATGATATAATTCACTTATAAAACAAACCCAATGCTCCCATAGATTACATTACATAATCACCCCATTTCAACATACCCTATACTTATCTAATAGTATAGAGGTGAATCCATATGGCGTTAATATCTCAAATAATAACAGCTAATGAAGCAATGAAAATAGCCGCCCAATTTGTTGACTTAGAGCACGAATATACTATAAACTATGTTATGTCTGATATCAAAAAATATGCACAAAATGGCAAAAATTTTTTCTACTATAGTCGCAAATGGGTCAATGAATGGTTCTGGGAGGATATAACCTCATATTATTGCTTTAACTATTTTCGCAGACTTGGCTATCAAATTTCTGTAGAACCCAATGGATATAAAGAAAACGATGAAATATGTATGATAAGGTGGTAAAACAAATGATTGAAACAACTAATATGCTTAAAGAGCTGTACCGCATTTTCGATGGGATTAATGAGAAGTATTTTGACAACTCCCTGCCCAAGGTATTCATTACACTACAGCAAGGCAAGAAGAAGAATAAATCAACTTATGGCACATTTTATCCTGAATCATGGGCTGAGAATCAAGGTACAGAAGTTGATGAGGCTACTGGCATGGTTAAAGTTCAAGCTAGTGAAGAAAGATTCCATGAAATTGGTATGTCAGCAGAATACTTCACTCGTCCTGTAGCCAATTGGTGTGCCACACTATGTCATGAAATGGTATATCTATATTGTCAAGTAAATGAACTTGAGAGTACAAGCAATAAGGGAGTATACCATAACAAAATATTCAAACAAGAGGCTGAAAAGCGTGGATTGATTATTGAAAAGGCTGATACTATTGGTTGGTCAGTAACAACCCCTTCAACTAATTTTATTGAATTTATTAATACATTGAAGATTGATGAAGATGTGTTTAGTTACTTTAGAGATACTAGATTTGGCTTAACTGACCCTACTGTAAAAAAGAGATATATTTGTCCAATGTGTGGTGTACAGGTACAGGCTAAGAAGGGCAAGAACATTGTATGTGGTGATTGTGATAAACGTATGGACTATGTAGATATTACCGATCCATCAAATCCAGAATTTATTGAAGATTATAATAATGGACTAGCCATGGAAGAAGGTTGGTTTGCTAATATGAATATGGAGGATGAAGAATAATGAATGTACTGAGTTTATTTGATGGGATTAGTTGCGGTCAAATTGCCCTTGAAAGAGCTGGAATTAAAGTTGATATATATTATGCAAGTGAAATTGAATCCAATCCAATCAAAGTTACAATGAAAAATTACCCTGATACCATTCAATTAGGTGATGTAACCAAATGGAAAGAATGGGATATTGATTGGAGAAGTATTGATTTGCTTTTGGGCGGTAGTCCTTGTCAGGGATTCAGTTTTGCAGGAAAACAGTTGAATTTTGAAGACCCCCGAAGCAAGTTGTTTTTTGAATATGCAGATATTTTAAATCATATTAAAGAGTGCAACCCCGATGTTAAATTTCTGCTTGAAAATGTTAAGATGAAACAAGAGTATCAAGATGTTATTACAGAATATTTGGGTGTTGAACCTATTTTAATTGATTCAGCATTAGTGTCGGCTCAAAACAGAAAGAGATTGTATTGGACTAACATACCAAATATACAACAGCCATCTGATAAAAATATAAACCTTGAAGATGTTTTAGAGGATGTCGCATGGATTGGGCCTGGTGCGATAAGAGGACGGAGGTTAAGTAAAGCCACCATAGTTGGCCGTAGATTAAATTCGAATGGGCATAGGCAAGATTACAATAAAGATGTTCCAATTACGCAGTGTCTTGAAGTTAGGAAGACAAACACTAACAAATCAAATTGTTTAACTACGGTTGATAAAGACAATGTTTTAACTCCTCTTGGAATCGGAAGACATCCAAATGCATTTAAAAATAGGTTGCCTTTTAGATATTACACTGTCAAAGAGTATTGCAGATTACAGACGTTGCCAGATAATTATGTTGACGGAATATCGGATAGCAAAGCTAAAAAATGTATAGGGAATGGTTGGACAGTAGATGTTATTGCACACATTCTATCTTTTCTCCCAGACAAATTTAAAATTAAGGAGGATGAATAAATGCAACAGAGAACAATTCTAGTAGACATAGACAATACCATTTCAAATATGAACCATGTTTGGCTACGTTACATCAATCGTGAATATCACACCAAATATAAATACTCTGATATCACTCATTGGGAGTTTTTTGATGAGCTTGGCGATGAGGGTATTGATGCGTTTGAATTTCTTGATTGGGTTGGTTTTTGGAAGTCTACAATAATCTACCCCAATGCAGTAAAAATTATTGAGGCTCTTGTGAAAGCCAATCAAGAAGTTTACCTAGTAACAGCAACAGATATTCTCAGCCCTGCATTAACAGCAAAAGTATTACATACTCTAAAGTCTTTTGATCCATGTTTAATCAATGAGGACAATATCGTCATTGCACAGGACAAGTCCATAATTAATGGCGATGTTCTAATTGATGATAAGTTAGAAACTTGTCAAGAATGGCTCAGAAGGGGCAAGGCAGTATATATGCCTGAACAACCTTGGAACTCTGAATTTGACCCAAATTCTAATTGTAATCAATTGAGTATATTTGATGATGAAGATGGGGATAATATGAATAGGCGTTGGTTGGATGTTTTAGAATATATCAACAAGCAATTTAAATTAAATTTAAAATTTAATTAAGTAAAAAATAAGGGAGATAGAAATTAATCTATCTCCCTTAAATTATTAGTCTTTGGTTTGCTATCACTCAGCAGTGGCAATGGTTACGGTTACAGTATAAGTGGCAGTAGTTGTATCTTCGGCAGTTACTACATATTCAACTGCATTTGTAAAGTCGTTCTCTGTCACGCCACTTTCTTGTGCAACTTCACCAACCTTTACGGTAGAATCCTCAGAGTTGGTAAAGGTTGCCACCAAAGCAGTCACAACAGTAGCGGTGGGAACAGTCAATGCAATTGTTTTTTCTTCCTCGTCAATTACACCAACAACCACTGGTTCTAATCCAGCAAAGTTAAAAGCTGTAATTGCCTTGGCATCGCTTAGAGGTTCCAACTCAATATCTAATACAACATCTTCGCCATCAATAGTCACATCATCAGTAAAATCTTCAAAGCCTGTTTTGGTTACAGTTACATCATATGTCTTAGCATCTTCTACTGGATAAACCCCATTAACAGGCTCAATTTCAGTATCGCCTTGTTCAACCAAAATAGTAGCGTCAATAGGGTCGGTGTTGACTTTCATAAAATACTTCATACCATATTGAACAGAACCACTAGACATATCAAAATATCTAGCATCTAGTTTGATACCACAGTTGGATTTAATTGTAACCAAAGGCGCAACAGTAGATGGTGTGGCAGAGGTAACAACGTCAGCGCCATTTTTTCTAGCTATGCCAAACACTTCACCGTCCCATTTCTGACCGCATACGGTGATTACAGACTCATCAGTAGGTTCGCCATTTGCTAGGGCAATGATTCCATTAACCACTTCTAGGGAGTTGCCTAATTTAATACCACCACAAAAAGTTGCCATAATATCTCTCCTTTGTTATTTAATTTTTAATAATAATTGCTCTTAATTTATCCAACCCGTTTAGCCCAATATGCCGAGTGCTTCTGCCATCTGTTCGGGCGTTGTGGGCTCGTCTGGTATCAGTGTGTCGGTTTCTTCGTATTCAAAATCCAACACGCCCATCGCATCTGTATAGATTTCGTCAGTCCCGACTTTGCGGATGATATAAGTGTCGCTGTAAGTGTGTGTAATTTCTCGTCCGTCGATTGTTATTGTTTCAATTATAATCAATCAGTGCTGAGACAATTGGCGAAAGAAAAGCCATAATTCCTGAAGTATCCATATTTGAGTATCCTCCCTTTTTGTGCTTTATTATTTCATATTAAGCAACCCTTTCCTCCCACCACCCTACTATAATTACCTACTCAACCAATTTCCACCCCTGTGGATAATCTGTTGGCGACCACGTATTGGCATCAATTATACATTCATATACTTGACCCTCAAAAATCACCTTATCACCAGTATTATAAGCATCATGTCCACCTGTTGGTTGTACCCACTCAGGTATTACATTTTCTGGCATCATGTTTAGGTATAAAGCAGGTAATTCTGACGGTATCCAGTTTTCTTGAGAAGCGTGTTCTTGGATTACTTTATATAACTTACCTTCATACTTAAAGACATCATCTGTTTGATACGACTTACCTATTTCATAAGACTCGTATAAGTCAATCATATCTAATAATTCGTTTTCGTCTAATTCGTCAACTCTGATTAGTTTTCTAGTAGCTCTTAGGTTAGCATTTATAAGTTTTCTAAATTCTCTAGCTTTTTCTAATCTATTCATTATCTTCACCTCCTAAAAGTATATCAATTATTTGCCTAAGCTCTTCAATTTCTACTTCTAAATCTCTAGGTTCTTCTCTTTCAGGGATTTCCTTTTTTCTATATTTCTTAATTACTTTATCCTCTAATATTTCATAACCGTCTTGTACTAGATATTGAGTTTCCATATCATACTCTGGTTCAACATCCTCTAAAGGTAACCAACCTTCATCTCTTAAAATATCTTCATCTAGTAAATGATAACCACTTACTGTTGAGCCGTTTTTTAATGTGCCTGTTTTAGGTAAGGAATATTGTGCTATTTCTCCGTTTATTACTTGTACTAGTTTCATTTTATTACCTCCTATTTCACAACAAATACTAATGTAGACGGTTTATCACTTGAATTGTTAAATCTATTTGCATCTGCCTGTGTTCTTGCATAACCAGTTGTTACTTTAGAATTTCGGAACATACTATTCATATTAGTAACATTAGAGGTATCAAATGAACTTAAATCTAATGTAGTTGCTTGAGAATTATTGAACATATAACTCATACTAGTAACATTAGAGGTATCAAATGAACTTAAATCAAGTGTAGTAGCTCTAGAAAAAGTAAACATACTATTCATAGCAGTAACATTAGAGGTATCAAAAGAACTTAAATCCAAAGTAGTTGCTTGAGAACCATTGAACATATTACTCATATTAGTAACATTAGAGGTATCAAATGAACTTAAATCAAGTGTAGTAGCACTAGAACTATAGAACATATTACTCATATTAGTAACATTAGAGGTATCAAAAGAACTTAAATCAAGTATAGTAGCTCTAGAAAAAATAAACATACTATTCATAGCAGTAACATTAGAGGTATCAAATGAACTTAAATCAAGTGTAGTAGCACTAGAACTATAGAACATATAACTCATATTAGTAATATTAGGATTATTACTTCTAACTTCTGTAACAGTAGTTTCACTAAACATTTCAGAATATGAAGTAACTTCTACACCTTTTATTACGTGTGGTATTACTAACTTAGTTGCAGTTCCTATATATTTAAACCATCCATTACTAGTGCCAGAAAAATCAGCATCTGTTGCTACTTTACAATTCTCATCTGCAATATCTTCTGGTTTTACATCCACATCTACATCTACATCTAATAGACGACTCATTCTTACTCTATTAGCTAACATTAGAATTCACCTCCAAACATACCTAACCAATTTGTACCACCGTCTACTGTCACAAATGTTAATACATAAGTTTTATTAGTAGTAATCATATCTGGTATTTCCCCACCTTGCCACTTTACACTTGCAGGGAAGGTTAATGTTCTGAGGGGGCTACCCATATTTACTATCAAAGTAAACGAATGTGCTTGACCGTTTACTGCATTAGTTATTGAATATGTTGTGTTACCACTCAATGTGTGAGTGAATACATTTCCTAGTGATAAATTTATAGCAGTAGATGTACCTGATAGAGTGACAAGTTTCTCTCTGTAGTTTTCTAGCACTCCACCACTTATAGGCATTTGCTTGTCATTAGTAACATTTCCTAAGCCAACGTCTGATTTAGTAGTCCCATGTGGGTTGGTTCCAGATGGATGTGTATAAATTGTATCTTGTGCAGGTATTCCTAATGCAACTATATCAGCCTTGCTTATAGCACCAGTCTTACCATTAATAGTTGTTACTGTATCTGTAAATTCAGCATTTAAAGGTACATCAGTTTTAACCTTATCACTTAATTGAGTAGGACTAATAGGTGTATAACCTAAAGCATCTGTAATATTAGAGCTTGTTACAGTAGCATCACTACCAGCTTCTCCTTGCGCTCCTGGAATGCCCTGTATACCTTGTTCTCCTTGTATGCCTGGTTCTCCTTGTTCTCCAGCGTCACCCTTATCACCTTTCAGGTTCGTGTAGGTATAAGCGGAATCGCCCTCTTGCCTAACCCCAAGCTGCGTACCAGACCAGTTGTACTCCAAACTTTTTCCGTCTTTGCCATCTGCGCCATCCGCACCGTCAGCCCCAGGAACACCCTGTTCTCCGGTGTCTCCTTTATCGCCCTGTTCCCCTTGCTCTCCCTGCTCTCCTTGCGCTCCTGGAATGCCCTGTATACCTTGTTCTCCGGTGTCTCCGGTGTCTCCTTTAGGACCCTGCTCTCCTTGTTCACCTTGTTCACCTTGGATTCCTTGTTCGCCTTGGATTCCTTTTTCTCCTTTAAGGTCAACATAAACATATTCTGTTTCGCCCTCAATGCGTGTTCCAAGCTCTGTGCCGCTCCATGTAAATTCAAGCGAATTACCCTGTTCTCCCCGTTCGCCCGTTTCCCCTTGCAAGCCTTGTAAGCCTTGTAAGCCTTGCTCGCCGCGTTCGCCTTTATCTCCACGCGGAATAACAAAGTTGAACACAGCGGCGGAACTTGTGCCGACATTTTCAACGCTTGCGTCTGCACCCGCTTCGCCAGTTGTAATCGCACCCACGGAGACGGTCGCCGCGTCTCCTTTATCGCCTTTAGGGCCCTGAATGCCTTGTTC